>WNEY01000427.1_pt1 | contig 26183 bp, 36 predicted proteins | sample 5400531 | NCBI WGS metagenome assembly WNEY01 (sample SAMN13153338, study PRJNA577476) | soil metagenome | isolation source: 200 cm saprolite under Douglas fir tree site 1 | place: USA:California | collected 2015-04-18
GCAGGCATCTTTCACGACGTGCCGGAGTCGCTTCCTGCGCTGCTCTACGCGCGCAAGGTGCAGCGGCGCGCTGCGGCGGTCGACTTCGAGTATCCGGATACCGCCGGCGCGCTCGCCGATCTCGACGACGAGGTGCGCGAGTTGAAGGAGGCGTTGACCGTGGCGGGCGAGACCGCGGCCGAGACGGAGCCGCCCGCGCACGTGTTCGAGGAGATGGGAGACGTGCTCTTCGCGGCCGTCAACGTTGCGCGGCGCCTGAACGTCGATCCCGAGCTCGCCCTCCGTGCGATGTCGCGCCGCTTCGTCGAACGAGTGGAGCGTGCTGAACGCTCCGCAGCAGCAGAGGGGAAGTCGTTCGCCGAGTTGCCGCTGGAAGAACAAGACCGCTACTTCGATCTTGCCAAGGAGCAGTTCGAATGAGTGCTTCCTCGATCGCACGCGTGCACGGGCGCCAGATTCTCGACTCGCGGGGAAATCCGACCGTCGAAGTGGACGTCGTGCTCGAGTCGGGCGCGACCGGGCGCGCGGCAGTTCCTTCCGGCGCGTCCACCGGCCAGTTCGAGGCCGTCGAGCTTCGGGACGGCGACGAGCGGTCGTACCGCGGCAAGAGCGTCCTCAATGCCGTTCGCACCGTCGAGACCGAGATCGCGGGCGCTGTTACGGGGCTCGATGCCGACGACCAGCGCGCGTTGGATCTGACACTGCTCGAGCTGGACGGGACGAAGAACAAGTCACGCCTCGGGGCCAACGCGATTCTCGGCGTGTCGCTGGCGACGGCCAAGGCCGGTGCCGCGCATGCAGGCGTGTCGTTGTTCCGCTGGATCGGCGGCGTCGGCGCGCACGTCCTGCCGGTGCCGATGATGAACGTGATCAACGGCGGCGCCCATGCCCAGAACTCGCTCGACCTGCAGGAGTTCATGGTCGTTCCCGCCGGCGCGGACTCCTTCGCCGAGGGTTTGAGGATCGGCGCGGAGACCTTCCACGCGCTCAAGGATGTGCTGCATGAGCGCGGTCTCTCGACGGGCGTCGGCGACGAGGGCGGATTCGCCCCGGAGCTGGACTCGACCGAGGCAGCGGTCGAGGCCGTGCTCGAAGCGGCCGAGCGAGTGGGGCATCGGGACCGCGTTGCGATCGCGCTCGATCCCGCCTCGACCGAGTTCTACCGCGACGGTGGCTATCACCTCGAGCGTCAAGGTCAGATCATGAGCGCGGACGAACTGATCGATCTCTACGCGACGCTGGCCGACCGCTATCCGGTGGTGTCGATCGAGGACGGGCTCGCAGAGGACGAGTGGGGCGCGTGGAAGACGATGACCGAACGTCTCGGCGATCGCATGCAGCTCGTCGGCGACGATCTCTTCGTGACGAACGTCGAGCGGTTCCAGCGCGGCATCGACGAGGGAGTGGCGAACGCGATCCTCGTCAAGGTCAACCAGATCGGAACCCTCACCGAATCACTCGATGCGATCGAGCTCGCGCGGGCCAACGGCTACGGCGTGGTGATCTCCCACCGCTCCGGCGAGACCGAGGACACGACGATCGCCGACCTCGTCGTCGCGACCGGCGGGGGTCAGATCAAGACGGGCGCGCCCTCGCGGACCGACCGCGTCGCCAAATACAACCAGCTGCTCCGGATCGAGGAAGAGCTGGGCGACGCCGCCGTCTATCCAGGCTGGGCGGCCTTTCCACGTACGCAGTAGCGACCGTTGGGGAAACCTCCCGGTTTCCCCAAACCCCTTCCCCTGGTCCGCTACGCGGACAAGTCGCTACGCGACTCCCGCGCACGCAACGCTGACGTATCCCGCCGCTACCCTGCGTGCATGGCTTCCGTCACGCCGCGCCGGACGAAGATCGTCGCGACCATCGGCCCAGCCTGCTCGACCCTCGAGAAAGTCCGGGAGCTGGTCGAGGCGGGGATGGATGCAGCGCGCCTCAACCTCTCACACGGAACTCAGGATGACCACGCGGCCAGGGCCAACCTCGTCCGCGAAGTCCAGGAGGAGATCGGCCGCCCGCTAGCGCTGATCGGTGACCTCCAGGGGCCGAAATTCCGCGTCGGTGGGCTCGACCAGCCTCTGATCCTCGTTCAGGGGTCGGAGGTCACGGTGGTGACGAGCGGAGACGGCGCCGGGAACGGCGAGCTGCCGGTTGCGCCGGCCGCCATCGGCGAAGTCTTGCGCCCGGGGCACGAGGTGCTGATCGACGACGGGATGATCCGGCTCCGCGTCGACGCCGTGCAGTCCGGCCGCTTCCGATGCGGAGTTGTAGTGGGCGGGACCGTGACGTCCCACAAGGGCGTGAACCTACCCGGTGTCCCCATCCCGATCCCCTCCCTGACGCGGAAGGATCTCGAAGACCTCGCGTTCGCCCTCAAGCTCGGGTGCGACTTCATCGCGCTGTCGTTCGTGCGATCGGCCGCCGACGTCCGCGACCTGAAGGCGCTGATCGAGCAGGAGGGTTCGACCGCTCACGTGATCGCAAAGATCGAGAAGTCGGAGGCCGTCGACGCGCTCGACGACGTGCTCGAGGAGGCCGACGCCGTCATGGTCGCCCGCGGCGACCTCGGTGTCGAGATCGGTCCGGAGCTCGTGCCGCTCGTGCAGAAGCGGATCATCTCCAAAGCGCTCGAGCGCGGCAAGCCCGTGATCACGGCTACGCAGATGCTCGAGTCGATGATCCACCATCCCGAGCCCACGCGCGCCGAGGCGAGCGACGTCGCGAACGCGGTCCTCGACGGCACCTCCGCGATCATGCTCTCGGGGGAGACCGCGATGGGCGAGTACCCGGTGCAGGCGGTGCAGACCATGGACCGCATCGCCCGTGCGGTCGAGCCTAGCCTTGGCTACCGCCATCAGATTCCCGAAGCAACCGAGGACCCGACGATCGGCAACGCCATGTCCAATGCAGCCTGCGACCTCGCCGAGGCGCTCGGCGCGAAGGCGATGCTCGTGCCCACCTTCACCGGGCGCACGGCGTCGGCGGTCGCGAGGCTGCGCCCGCGCCGCCCGATCGTCGCGCTGACACACAAGCAGTGGTCGGTGCACCAGATGGCGATCGAGTGGGGCGTGACGCCGATCTGGATTCCCGAGTGCAAGGACGTCGAGGATCTCTGGAACCGGTCCCTGGACGCAGCGAAAGAGGCAGGACTGATCGAGTCGGGGGACACCGTGGTGATCACCGCGGGGACTGCGGTCAACATCCCCGGCTCGACGAACGTGATCAAGGTCGACGTGGTTCTCTAAACGGCGTCGCTCACTCGGAGGAGCGGGCGCGACTTCAGCGAATCCCGCGCTCATGGCTGCGCGGGCTTCACGTCGTCCACCCCTCGCCACGCTCGCGCGGCGCTGGCTGGCCGTCCTGCTCGTTGTGGTGATCGGGTACGCGTACTACCACCCGCTCAAAAGCTGGCTCGAGACGCGCCACGAGCTCTCCTCGCGGCGGGCCGAAGTCAGCCGGCTGGCGACCGAGAAGCGTGCACTGCAAGACCGGCTCCAGTTCTCGGCGAGCAGCGACGCGCTCACGCGCGAGGCACGCCGGCTCGGGCTGATCCGGCCGGGCGAGCACCTCTTCATCGTCAAGGGCATCCAGGGCTGGAAGAAGGCGCACGCTAACCGCTGAATGCTGCGCATTTCCAGCGGGATAGGGTTTCGGCATCGCTTCGCTCGCAAAAGATGACGAGGATCGCGCGGCCGTCGAACGTCAGCTAGGCCGGCCGCCGAGGGCCTTTAGGCAGGTCGTCGTCCGCTGCCCGTTCGGACATCCCGCGGTCACGGAGCAGGACGCGTTCGATGACAGCGGCGAGCCGTTCCCGACGACCTTCTGGCTCACGTGCCCCCAGCTCGTCGCGGCAGTGTCACGGCTCGAGGCGGCCGGAGGCGTCGAGCGCTGGACCCGCGCCGCTGCCGAGGATCCAAGCTTGGCCGCCAGCCTCGAGCATGCGCACGCAGAGCAGCGGCGGCTGCGGCCCGAGCTCGACCTCGGCGTCGGCGGTGCGCGCGCGGGCGCGGGAAGCCTGAAGTGCCTGCACGCTCACGTGGCCTTCGCGCTGGCCCGCCCGGGCTACGAGTTGGGCGAGCGGATCCTCGCCGAGGTCGACCCGGCCTGGCCGTCTGTTTGCTGCGCCCCGTAACGGATAGGTTCTCCGCCCGTGTCGGTAGTAGTGGACGTCGCCAGACGAGAGTGGGAAGACGGCTACCGCCGCTTCGAGGCGGCGTCGCGTGATCCCGTGGCCGCGGACAGGCTGAACATCCACTTGGAGGTCGTCACGGGAGAGTTGCGCCGCCGGATCGGGCAGACGTTCACGCTGGAGGAGCTCGTCGCCCTCTACGAGCGGGCGGAAGCCTGGGTGCGTGACTCCGTCTCGGAGCACGCCCCGACGCCCGGTTGGCCCCGCACGCTGGCCCTGGTGGAGGACGCAGCGTTTCACCTGTACCAGCGCGGCGCGGTTGACTACAAACCGTGACGGCACTGAGCCCGATCGAGCGGAACGACCGCCGCCGGCAGCGGCGACGCCGGGAGGCGATCCGGTGGAGCATCCGAGTCCTCCTGGTCGTTCTGGTCTTCTCCCTCGGGGTGGCCCTCGGGCAGGCGATCCACGACAACCCCCAGCCCGGCCGGACGGTCACGTTTGACCGCACGCTCCACGTTCCCACCGCCGGAGACCAAGGCTCCACCATTACTCCCTGACGAGGCGTGTTAGGAAAGCGAACGTTTGGGTAGATTCGCGGGGTGGCGACGCGAGAACCCGGTGCCCGGCGGCCTGCGGCCGGCGAGAGCGACTGGCTGACACTCGGCCAGGCGGCGAAATTCCTCGGCGTGGCGCAGAGCACGATCAGAAAGTGGTCCGACGTCGGGCGAGTCCCGGCCTTCTACACCCCCGGCGGGCATCGCCGATACAAGCGCCACGACCTGGAAGCCTTCCTCGAGCGCTCAGGCCCCGGGAAGCCGGCCCGCGGCCCGCTCGTGCTCCTCGTCGACGACGACCCGCAGGTACGCGAAGTCGTTCGCATCAACCTGGAGATGGAGGGCTACGCAGTCCGGGAAGCGGGGAACGCGGAGGACGGGCTGGCGGCCCTCGAGGACGAGGCGCCGGACTTGATCCTGCTCGACGTGATGATGCCGCAGGTCGACGGTTGGGAAATGTTGCGACGCGTGCAGGAGCGCCACGGTGTCGGCTCGATCCCGGTCGTCATGTTCAGCGGCCAACTCGATGCCGGGAGTGAAGCGGCCGAGCGTGGCGCGCAAGGCTTTGTCGGGAAGCCGTTCGACCTGCGCGCGCTGATCGAACAGACGAAGCAGATCGTTCCGGCCTGATCGCACTCGACCGCCATCTCGAGCGCTGGGTCGTCCACCATCGCGCGGGCTGGCTGAATCCGGTCTTCGAAGGGCTCTCGTACGCGGGCCGGCTCGGGCTCCTCTGGATCGTCATCGCGCTCGTACTTTGCGCCGCCTATCGGCGCTGGGGCGTCTTCGCACTCACCGTGATCGCGGTCGTGCTGGCGGACTGGTCGGCGATGGGGTTAAAGGCGTTCTTCGACCGGCCGCGTCCACCGCTGCGTTACGCGGAACCGAAAACGCTGGTGCACAACCCGCACGACGCGTCGTTCCCGTCGGGCCACGCGGCGACGAGCTTCGCCGCTGCGACGATGCTGTCGTTCGCGTTCCCGCGCGTCGCACCGTTTCTCTACGTACTTGCCGCAGCCGTCGCGTTCTCGCGCGTCTACGTCGGCGTGCACTATCCGCTCGACGTTCTCGGCGGGGCGTTGCTGGGCGTGCTGATCGCCGTCGGTCTCAGGTTGCTCATGAATCGGCGTGGGCGACGACGGTTGAAACCTCCCGAGTAGCGTGAACTCTCAAGCCGGAAGCTAAGACCAGGCGGAGCCGGGCTTAGCTGGAGGCGTACTGATGTGGGCGCGGACGCTTTAGCGCCTGTGCCCACACGGTTGAGTACGATCGCCGACCGTGCACACGGTGAACGTGCGTGGGCTTTGCCCACGCACGTTTTCCGCGAAGCGGCGTCCACAAGTCCGAGCGAAAGCGCAGCTTTCGCCCGGGTCAGAGCTCTTCGCCTGCTCGTAACAAACCGGCAGCGATTACGAGCAGCGACGCGATCAGGCTGATGAAAATGCCGATGCCGCGCCCGGCACCAAAGAAGTCGTCGGGAATGCTGATCAGCCGGATGAGAACGAAGATGGTCGAGAGCGCACCGAGCGCGATGGTGACGAGGCTCTCCGGGACGGTCGCCGGCAGTTCAATGCCCGCCTCCCGGAGGATCACGAGGGCCAGCACGGCCAGCCCGATGAACAACACGAGTTTTCCGAGGGCGCCTGTGTGCCAGCCGATCACGCTCGTCGTCGGCCCCGGCCCAGAGCCGACGTACCAGTCGGTGAAGGCAGAGATCGCCAGGATCAGCCCTGCCACCCAGGTGAGCCTCTGTCCCAGGCCGGAGAGGTCCTGGAACGTCCGGGAGGGCTTGGGCTGAGGGGTGAGCCAGTCGTCCTCTTGGGGCTCTGGCGGGGGAAAGGGCTCTGGGGTTTGCACGGAATTTGAGGCGGGAGAACAGGTGGCAGAGGATCAGGCCGTAGGGGGTACTCTAAGGGGGTCTGGATGATGGAGGGCCTCGATACGTCGCGCGTGGTACCTGACGAATACGTCGAGTTCCGTGCGACGGGCGAGTCGGTCAAGGGTGAGTTCCACTGCTCCGAGTGCGGCTATGGGGTCACGATCGTCCGTGCACTCCCGATCTGCCCGATGTGCGGCGGTCGCTCCTGGGAACAATCCAGCTGGAGCCCGTTCGGCAGAGCGTCGCTCTAGTTAGTGCCCCTTCCAGCAATACATGTCGGCTTCTAGCCCGCGATCACGCGGCGCCAGAGTCCACCCTCGCCCTTAGCAAGGCTGCCCAGCCTTGCTGCGGTCGAGTGCGGCCCCTGGCTTGGTGCTCGCGACCTAGAAGCTCGACGGCATTACGGGAAGGGGCACTAAAGCCCGAAGACCTTCTGCACTTCGTGCCAGCTGGTCAGCAGCAGGAACAAAGCGAGCCCGGTCAGGAATGCGAACGTGAGGTAGAAGCGCAGTCGCGCGTGTGTCTTCTCGCGCTTGCGCCGAAGCCGCGCGTTTCGCCGGGCGCGGTGATAGTGGTAAGCACGGTCGATCGCCTCGGGGTCGACCGGCGACTCTTCGGGCGGCGACGCAACGTGGCGTCGGGCTGGCTGGGCCATCCGTGGAGTCTAGGCGGCTCTGGCCGCTGACTTGCCCCTCGACCATACTTCGGCCGGGTCGAAATGGCTGTGCGTCCAGAACAGCGGGGGACCGAGCTCGCCGAGGGCGGCCTCGACGCGCTCGCTGAGGCCGGCCTGGCGCTGGGTCTCGCGGGCAGCCTCTCCGAGGCGATGCAGATCGTGGCCGAAGCGGCGGGGCGGGCCGCGGGCGCCGAGGTCGTCGTCGTCCGCATCGCCGACGAAGCGCGACGCTCCCTGAACGCCTGCGCGGTGGCGACGAGCTCGGCCGCTGTCGGCGCCGAGCTCGAAGGCTCGCGCGTCCCGCTCGAAGACGTGCCGGAATACGAAGTGGGCGATTTGAAGCGCTTGCCCGAAAGCGTGCAGCGCGCGGCCGAGCGAGTAGGAGCTTCGTCGGTACTGCTGGTCCCCGTTCGGGTCGACGGACGAGTGGAAGGGAGCGTCGAGCTCATGCGGCGGGGCGATGCCTTCGACGACGCCGAGCGGCGGCTGGCACGCCTGGCGGTGGGGCAGGCTGTGCTTGCGATCCGAGCGTTTGCCCGCCGGGCCGAAAACGGCGAGATCGGCTCAGAGGCCACGCTCACGCTCACCGGTGAGGCGCTCGCGGCGGGCGCGGACGAGCTCCGCACGGCCGAGGAGATCACGCGCTTTGCAACGGAGGCAAGCGGAGCCCTGGCCGGGCTCCTGTGGCGACGCGGGCCCGAGGGGCTACTCGAGCTTGTCGCCTCGGTCGGCGCGGTTTCCACAGACGCGGCCCTGGAGCCGGCCGCGGCGGCCGCGGAGCGAGGACTGCTCGGCCGGCAGGCCGTAGCGGTTGAACAGATGGAAGGTCTACCCGGGGCGGCGACGCTGTCCGCGACGCTGCAATTGGGGCAGCCTTCGATCGGCGGACTGCAGCTCCTGTTTTCGCCCGAGAGCGAACCGAGTGACATCGCCCTCGCCACGCTGGCGACGTTCGGCGTGCGCGCGGCACATGCCTTGCGCGCGAGTCTCAAGGCACGGACGGTTGCGCTCGAGCTCGACCGCACGCGGGCGCTACTGGCCGTCGTGGGCCAGGCGATCAGCGAGCTCTCGCTCGCGCACACGCTCGAGACGGCCGTCGCGCGGGTCGGAGAGCTGCTCGACGCCGACCGGCTCGCCGTCTATCTGCGTGAAGACGACAAGCTGTACGCCGCTGCGGGCATCGGCCTGGCCGGGCCGCACGTGCGCCTCGCCACCCGGCTGCTGGAGCTCACGCTTGGCCCTTACCGCTCACGCGGAATGCTCGTCATCCACGATGTTGCCTCGGATCCCCGCCTGGCCGGCGTGGGCGACGCTGCCACGGAGACGGGAATCGAAGCGGCGATCGCGGTCCCGCTGCTGGCTCAGGCCGACGTGATCGGTCTGCTCGGCGTCTTTCCCGCTAAAGGCCGCGTGCTGACGGAGAACGAGTCCGCACTGCTGTCTGCACTTGCTGTGCAGTTGGCGGTCGCCGTGCAAAACGCACAGCTGCACGAACGTGCGAAGCAACTCGGCGAGGAGCGTGAGCGTGCACTCGACGCCGAACGCGCAGCGTCGAAACAGGTGCGAGCCCTGTACGAGATCTCACGTTCGTTCGCGCAGAGCCTGTCGCTCCAAGCGACGCTCGACGCGGTCGCGAGCACGGTCGTTGACGTACTCGGCGTGGATGTCGCGCTCATCCGCATGCCTGACGAGCGGCGGGAATGGCTCCTGCCGAGGGCGATGAAGGTCGCCGAGCCGCGCCTGGAGGAGGCGGCACGCACGATCCTCGACAGACCCCAGGCATTCGGCGCGCATCCAGTCCAGCTGTTGTTCCGAGACGGTGAGCCGTTCCTGATCACGCGGCAGACTGCTGAGGAGATCGGAGCTCCGGAGACGGCGCTGCTGCCGTTCCTGGAGCGTGGCTGGACGGGCGCCGAGGTGCCGATCGCAACGCCCGCAGAGGTGCTTGCGTCGCTGACGATCCTGTCGGTGCAGCCCGGGTCGCCCGTGACCCGCGAGACGATCGAGCAGGCCACGGCGATCGGCGGCCAGGCAGCGCTCGCGATCGACAACGCGCGCCTCTACCAGCAACAGAAGCAGTTCTTGGACACGATGCAGCGCTCGTTGCTCCCGCGCTCTGTGCCGAAGCTGCAAGCGCTCGAGCTCGGCGATGCGTACGAGTCGTCGGCGCGGGTCGAGGTCGGCGGCGACGTCTACGACTTCATGGAGCTCGGCGACGGCCGGCTTGCAGTCGCGCTCGGCGACGTCACCGGCCATGGCATCGAAGCTGCTGCGGACATGGCGATGGCGAAGTTCGTCTTTCGTTCGCTTGCCCGCGAGCATCCCGAGCCGGGTGACTTCCTCCAATCGGCGAACGAGGTGGTCGTCGGCGAGATCGCACCGGGCAAGTTCATCACTCTCGTCTATGTGCTCATCGACGGGAGCAACGGTGAAGTCGTCGCGGCCGGCGCCGGACACCCCTCGCCCCGGATCGTGGGAGCCGACGGGCCGGTGACGGGGCTGGAGACGCGGGGGCTCGTGCTCGGCATCGAGCCGGCCCAGCACTACGAGGAAGTGCGCGCGACGCTGGACCTCGGTGGCGCTGTCGTGCTCTACACGGACGGAGTCATCGAGGCGCGGTGCGAGGGCGAGCTGTACGGATTAGAGCGCCTGGATCGCGTGCTCTCCGAGCGGCGTGACCTACCGGCGAACGAGCTCGCACAGTTCGTGCTCGACGACTGCCGGGCGTTCGCGCGCGGTGAGCTTGCCGACGACTGCGCGGTGGTCGTCGTCAGACGGACCGCTTGATACAGCTGCGGCGCCCGGAGGGCGAGTTCGCCCGCGTCGGCCACCGCGGGGCTTCAGCGCTTGCGCCGGAAAACACGTTGCGCGCACTCGAGCTCGCGGTGGAGCTCGGCTGCGACATGCTGGAATTCGACGTCCTCGACCTCGCCGACGGCACACTCGTCCTGGCGCACTCGAACGACCTGCGTGAAGTGAGCCACGGCGCGGCGCGCGGCCGCGTGCGCAGTCGCGATCTGGAAGGCCTGCGACGCGTCGCGCCCGATCTCCCGACCCTCGACGAAGCACTGGCGTTCTGCACCGAACGGCTGCCGGGGATCGGCCTTCAGCTCGACCTCAAGCGAGTGGGCATCGAAGCGGCGACGGTCGAGGCGGTGCGCAGACACGGCGTCTTCGACCGTTCGTGGGTCAGCACCTTCGACGCCCGGTCGCTCCGCCGCCTGGCGGAGCTCGAGCCGGAGCTGCCGCGCTCCTACACCTTGCCACGCGATCGCTTCGGGATCTCGAAGCGCGGCCCGCTCGCGCCGCTCGTCCGGGGCGCGCTGGGCTCCATCGGCGCGTCCCTGCCCCGCCGACTGCCGCTCTTGCTCGCCCGCGCCCGCGCGGTCGCGGCGACCCTCCACCATTCGATTGCGTCCCGGGCGGCGATCGAACGCGCACACGAGCTCGATGCTGCCGTCTACGTGTGGACCGTCGACGATCCGAGGCTGGCCGAGAGGCTCGTCCGCGACGGCGCCGACGGAATCATCACGAACGATCCGCGGATCTTTACGATGTTGACGGCGTGAAACGCGTTTCGCTGTTCCTCTCCATCCTGGCCGGCCTCACGGTCGCCGGTGTGCTCGCGTCAGCGCCGTCGGCGGCCGACCCACCGGCAACGATCCCGCTCGGCGTGACAATCGGTGGCGTGCAGGTCGGCGGGCTGACCCCCGAAGCGGCTCTGACGGCAGTCCAACAGGGGTTCGATACGCCGCTCGAGCTGCAGCTCGGATCGACACGGATCCTCGTCACGCCGGACGTCCTCGGAGCCACCCCCGTCGTCGACAAGGCGATCGAGCGTGCGCTGACCGCGGAGCCGAACAGCGCAGTTCCGCTCGGTGTCACTGTCGTCCCCGGAGGACCGGCGGCCTTCATCGCCACGCTCGCGAAGCGTTATGACCGCCCGGCCGTGGACGCCAAGCTCTTCCTCAGGGACTTGCGTCCGTGGCTGTCGAAGGAGGGACCCGGGCTCAGGCTCGACCGCCGCACGGCGGTGCGCGACGTCGCGAGTGCGGTCGCCACCGGTGTGAGGACCGGGATCACGCTCACTCAGTCCAGAGTGCGGCCGAAGGTGACGCGAGCGAACTTTGGACCCGTCATCGTCATCCGTCGCGGGTTGAACAGGCTCTACCTCTACAACGGAACGCATTATCGGCGCCTCTTTGCGGTCGCGACCGGTCAGCATCAGTACCCGACGCCGCTCGGCCGCTTCAGGATCGTGGTGAAGTGGAAGAACCCTTGGTGGTACCCGCCGGACTCACCGTGGGCGCAGGGGCAGAGCCCGGTTCCACCGGGTCCCGGCAATCCGCTTGGGACACGCTGGATGGGGCTTTCGGCATCTGGTGTCGGGATTCACGGCACGCCCTCTGACGGCTCGATCGGCTATTCGGTCTCGCACGGCTGCATCCGGATGCACATCCCGCAGGCCGAGTGGTTGTTCAACCACGTCGAGATCGGCACGACGGTCTTCATCGTCGCATCCTGATGACGCGACCGGCCAGGCTCGCGGCACAGGGGCTGGCGGTCGCGCTCGTCGTAGGGCTGCTCGCGTTGCTCGTCTGGCGCGTGGCCAACGACAACAGCAAGGGGGTAGCGCAGGCGCTCAAAGACGGCGGGCATCCAATCGCGCCAACGTTCGACCTGCGCCGGCTCGACGGCCGCGGCCGCATCGACCTCGCGTCGTTGCGTGGGAAGAAGCCGATCGTCCTCGACTTTTGGGCGTCGTGGTGCGTCCCGTGCATCCACGAGTCGACGCGGCTCGAGGCCGCCCGGAAGGAATACGGAGACCGCGTCGCGTTCATCGGCGTCGACACGAAGGACTTCTCGGGCGACGCACGGCAGTGGCAGAGAAAGCACGGCATCACCTACCCGAGCGTGCACGACGGCAGCGGCAGCGTCTTGACGAAGTGGGGTGGACTGCCGATCCCGCGCATCTTCTTCGTCGCACGCAGCGGCAAGGTCGTCGGTGAGTTGATCGTCGAGGAGGATCTGCCGCGTTATCTACGGCAGATTGCGGCGTCGTGAAGCGTCTCTTCCCGATCGTGCTGGTCGCGCTGCTCTTCGTCCCCGCCGCCCGCGCGAGCGAGCGGCACCCGACGCTTGCCGAGCTCGAAGGCGAGGTCATGTGCCCCGTGTGCGAGACGACGCTGGACCAGTCAAGCTCACCGGCTGCTCAGCAGATCAAGCGTGTGATCGCGACGCGCATCGCTGCCGGAGACACGAAGACGCAGATCAAGGACAGGCTCGTCGCGGAGTACGGGGATGCGATTCTCGCGGCGCCGCCACGCGAGGGTTTCGGGCTGGTCGCATGGTGGCTACCGGTGGCCGGCATCGTGGTAGCCGCGGTGGTGGTCGGTATCGGCGCCTGGCGGTGGGCTCGTTCGCGCGAGCCCGCGCCCGTGGGGCCGCCGCTCGATCCCTCGTCGGAACGGCGTCTCGACGACGAACTGCGACGCTTCGAGGGCTGATGGAGAAGGCCGGCGGACTGTTCCTGCTCGGGTTCGTCTCGATCGCATTCCCCTGCGTGCTGCCGCTTGTGCCGGGGTATCTCTCGGCGGTCTCGGCGGTCGAGGCACAGCGCCTCGGCGACCCGGGCGTGGGTCGGCGCGTCGCGGTCGCGAGCCTTCCTTTCATCGCCGGCTTCGCGATCGTGTTCGTGGCGCTGGGCGCTGCGGCGAATTTGATCGCCAATGTGATGAACGACCAGGCGAAGCAGGCCGTCGCGGGCTTCATCCTCGTGGTCGCCGGTCTTGCCTTCATGGGCCTGCTGCCCTGGACCGACCGGATCGTGGCGGGCGGGCTCATTCAAGGCGCGCGCAAGAGCGGTTCGCGTGTACTGCTCGGCGGTGCTTTCGCGATCTGCGCCGCACCGTGCGTCGGGCCCTTCCTCGCTGAGGCATTCGCCGCGGCCGGCAACTCCGACACCGTCATCCGCGGCTCTGCCTGGCTGGCTGCCTATTCGGCCGGTCTCGGCGCCGCGTTCCTTCTAGTCGCGGTCTTCTTCGTTCGTGGCATGACGCTCTTCCGCTGGATGCGCGACCATTACCGCGCGTTCTCGATCGTCGGCGGCACGATCCTCGTCGTGCTCGGCCTGCTCCTCTTCTTCGACGAGTTCTATCGCGTGCAGGTCTACACGCATCGCTTGCTCGAGGCCATCGGCCTCGGCGATCTCTAGACCACCGAGGCGCCGACTTGGCGGCGCCGCATAGAGGTCGTACGGGCTTTGCCCGTGCGACCGTTTGGTCTTGGAGCCAAGCGCGTGCGCTAGATCAGTGGCCTAGGGAGGTCCAGTGAGCCCTGCTCGTGCAGCTGGCGTAGCTGCGCGAGCAGTGGTTCGAGCGCGATGCCGCGATGCGTCGGCGCGAACGGCTCGAGCCGGCGCAAGGCCTTTGCGAGTTGCCGCTCGGTGCCGATCTTGCGCCCGCGCCCGGCCTGGTACCAGGCCACCGCGACGTGCACGAGACCCTGGAAGAAGTCGCGCTCCTCGGCGGGCGCCGCGCGCCAGGCATCCTCGAGCTCCTCGTGCGCGGCGAAGTACTCGCCGGCGCGGATCAGCTCGACGCCTGCTAGGAACCGACTCGTCGGTTCCGTTGAGAGGGCGCGTGGGCTTTGCCCATGCGCCCGTTTCGCGGCCCTGTTGCGATCCTTCGACACGTCACTTCGAATCGGTCGCGACGCGGACTCGAACTTCTCCGTCTTCAATCTGAACGTCGTACGTGCGCAGCTGGATCGCAAGGTCGAACTCGTTCTGGCCTGTCCTCACGTCGTACTGCCAGCCGTGCCAGGGGCACGTGAGCACGCACCCGTCCAGCCTCCCGTGGCCGAGAGGCCCCTGGAGGTGGAGGCAGTGCGGCTGGACGGCGTAGAAGCCGCCGTTGCAGTGGGCCAGCGCGATCTCGTCCTCGCCGGCCTTGACGCTGCGGATGGTTCCGGGGGGAACGTCCTCGACTCGACCGACTGTGACGAAGCCGTCTTCCACGCGGCGACCCTACCAAGGGCTTGAGTGGACAGGCCTGAGCGCGATACCCTTTCGCCGTGGCGACGATCCTGCTGTGTGGGGTCGATGTCTACTTTCGGGGCAAGCTCGAGGCCTTGCTCCCTGGACATCACTTCGTCACGACCGACAGCGTGGACTGGCCCGATCTCGTCATCGCGGACATCAGCCGTGTCGACCCGATGGACGTGGCCGACTCGTATCCGGAGATACCAATCCTCGGGTTCGGCGGCCACACCGACACGGCCGGACTCCGGCGCGCCCACGAGGCCGGCTTCGACCAGGTGCTCGTGAAGAACGCGCTTCAGGAGCGTGCAGCTCAGGTCGTTGATGAGCTGATCGCTTGAGTACAGTAGGTCGCCGCCAGTGACGTACATCATCGCCGAGCCCTGCATCGACATCAAAGACAAGTCCTGCGTGGACGTCTGCCCTGTCGACTGCATCCACGAAGCCGAACGCATCCTCGTTATCGACCCTGAGGAGTGCATCGACTGTGGGGCGTGCGAGCCGGAGTGCCCGGTGGAGGCGATCTTTCCGGAGGATGCGCTGCCGGACAAATGGCAGCCTTTTGTCAAGATCAACTACGCGTACGGCGAGGGCTTCGACGTCGTGAACAAACTCACCGACGAGTACGCGACCGAGCACGACGTCCAGAATCCACCCCTGGAATAACCCTCGCGAAAGTGGGTAGGCGAAAGGCGTCGGCTACCAGAGGGGGTTTGTGCCACATGCCGCAGAAAGCGTGGAGCGACAAGCGCGAACGTCAGTACGAGCACATCAAGGAGTCGGAGAAGAAGCAGGGCCGCTCGACGAAGCGCGCGAAGGAGATCGCGGCGGCCACCGTCAACCAGCAGCGGGCGAAGGCCGGCGAGACGAGAAGCGACTCGTCTCGGTAGACCGGCAACCCGCAGGTACGCTGGCGGCGTGAGGCCCAAGACCTTGGATCACGTCGCCTTCTGGGTCGCGGACCGCGAGCCGATCGTGGACTTCCTGACGCGGCATGTCGGGATGCACGTCATCGACCGGCAGGACGCGTTCACCTTGGTCGGCTCCGATGCGCGGCGCGGGAAGCTGACGCTGTTCACGGCCGAAGGGCCACGTGAACGGGGCGCGTTCAAGCACGTTGCGCTGCGCGTGTCGGATCTCAACCGGGCGCGCGTCGGCCTTCCCGACGGCGTGGAGGTCGAACTAGGCGAGGGCGTGCGTGTGCGCCTAGTGGAGGCGCCGACGGACGTGGAGTACGACCTCGACCACGTCGCGCTGTATTCGGTCGACCCCGAGCAAACGGCGCAGGACTACACGACGCTTGGTTTCAATGCTGCCGAGCGCTCCGGTGAGGGTCACCCCCGTGTCGAGGTCGGCGGCGCGTACGTTGAATTCCATCCTGGTGACCCGGGCGATACCGAGAAACCCCTGCTGAACCATGTCGCCGTGCTCGTCGACCAGGTCGAACAGGTGATTGCGGAGGCGGAGGAGCGTAACATCGTCGACAACGTCGTCGATGCAGCGAACACGCGCGCGGTTTTCGTCTGGGGCCCGGAGCGCGTGCGCATCGAGTACGTCGAGCACAAGCCGGGATTCGCTCTCGAGTAGTCATAGCGGGTGCGGGGATGGCGGGGCTGTCCGCCGCCGCGCGCGCACGCGAGCTCGGCGCGACGCCTCTCGTTTATGAAAAGGGAACGCGGCCGGGTGGGTCGATGCTCCTGTCGAGCGGTGTCATCTGGCGTTTCCGTGAATGGGACGACTTCCGCGCGGAGTGCCCGACCGGCGATGAGGAGTTGCAGCGCGTGGTCTGGGAACGACTCGACGACGGGATCGCGTGGCTCGAGTCGCTCGGCGCGCCGGTGGTGGCGCACGAGACTGGGAACCCGCGCACGATCGGCAAGCGGTTCGACCCGGGCGGATTGACCGACGCGCTAGTGCGTGCTGCGGAGGACGTTCGCTTGGGGGAGCGGGCCGCCGAGCCGGCGATCCTGGCGACGGGCGGCTTCCAGGGGAATGCGGAGCTCGTCGCCAAGCACATCCATCCGGCCGGCCCGCTCAGGCTGCGCGCAAATCCCTGGAGCAGCGGGGACGGTATGCGTTACGCGCTCGAGTGCGGCGCGGAGCTGTCCGCAGGGTTGAACGAGTTCTACGGGCGCAACATGCCGGACGCGGACTTCGGGGAGGAACAGTTCGTCCCGCTCGCGCAGCTGTACGGCCGGGTTGCCCGTGTCTACAACGAACGCGGCGAGGAGTTCTTCGAGGGCGACGTGTCGTGGTCCGAGAATGACCTCGTGCAGGCGACCGCGCAACAGCCGGGCGCACGCGCGTGGTACGTCCTGGACGATGACGCGCTCGAGCAGCCGGTTCGGGACCGGAAGGTCGCAGACCTCGTTGCAACCGCGCCGACCCGGGTGGATCCGGCCGAGCTGCCGTTTCCTGCGCCGCCCGGTGTGCGCGTGGCGGTTCGCGTCTCTCCCGGGATCACGCACACGATCGGCGGTCTCCGCATCGACGAGCAAGCGCGGGTTGCCGGCGCGGACGGCCTGTTCGCCGCGGGCACCGACGTGGGCGGCATCTCGACGGGCGGCTACGCGAGCGGTCTGGCCGCCGCGCTCGTCTTCGGGCGGATCAGCGCCGAGAGTGCCCTAGACCGCTCGTAGCCGATCCGTGACGCGCACGTCACGCCTGCGTACCCGTGCCTGGCACCGGTACGCCCTCGGGGTTGCGGCACCGCGTGCGGGTTCGCTGAGTGGCGTGACACTTCCCCATGCGTTTCGTACCCGTGCCTGGCACGGGTACGTTCATTGAGACGAGCCCCTCTTCGAGCTCAGACAGCCTGTAGGTACGCGCAGGGGCGAGGATCGTTCGGCAGCGGCGAGGGGGCGATCTTCACGACCTGCTCTTCGAGGTCGTCGACTTCGACGAGCGCCCCGACCGCCGGGGCGTCTCCTTCAGCTTCGCGCAGCTCGTAGCCGCTGGGCTTCCAGACGAAGAGGAGATGCTTGCCGTTGCCGTCCGCCATCGGCCGCGCATCCTAACGGGACAGGTCCGGTGCCTGGCACGTGACGTGGCCTAACGGGCCGTCGCATATGGGGGCAGGACGACGCGGACGGTCGTTCCCGCCTCCTCGCCCTGGTCGACCGTCAGGACGCCGTTGAGCGTCCGCGCCCGCTCCGCCAATTCTTCCAGGCTGCGCCGTCGGCGTTCGCCGGGCGCGTCGTCCGCGATCGCCGTCTCGACGCCGCCTTCGGGTGTCTGGCGCATCGTCACTGACAGTGTTTGCGGCGGCCCGCGCCGCACCGCCTGGTCGAGCGCCTCACGGATGATCTGATACATCGCCGCTTGTGTCTTGTCCGCGAGCTGTTCGGCGGCCTCGACGTCGACCTCGACACGCACATGGTGCGCGAGCTCGATCTGATCCGTCAGGGCCCGCACCGCGGGCGCGAATCCCTGATCGCGCAGCACCACGGGCTCGAGGTTGAAGGAGAGGTTCCGCAGCTGGCCGATCGTCGAGCGATGACGCTCGAGCGCACGGCGGATGATCTCCTGTGCCTCCTGGCCTCGACCTTCGTCGATCGAGTTCAGCCCTGCGTCGAGCATCAGCGCGACTCCGGAGAGCGACTGCACTGCACCGTCGTGCAGCTCGTTCGCAAGGCGCCGCCGCTCGTCCTGCTCCGCGGTGATGAGCTGATCCGAAAGGCGCGACCGTTCCGCTTCGCGCACCCTCGCGTCGTCCAGCAGCTCGTGGTTCTCGTGTTCGCGCGCCGCGAAGTCCGCCAGGACGGTTGCGCGCACGATGTCGTCTCGGTCGAAGGGACGGTTGCGCGTCAGCCGCAGTGCGCCGATTTCCTCATCGTGCGCACGCAGCGGAATCACGATCGCGTTCTCGGCGGGCGCCTGCCGCGGCCGCTCGCCGGCCCCGAGCAACACAGCGCGTGCCTCGAACAGCCGCTCCGCCTCCTGGCGGGTCCGCTCCAATACCTCGGCGCCGCCCGCGATCGATCCCATCGTCTCCACGAGGGACTCGAGGAAGCGCGCTTCGCTCGTCAGCTCGCGCTCCGCTGCCTCGTGTCGCCGGCGCTCGGTCACGATCAGGAACGCGGCGACGACGCCCGCGAGCGCGATCGTCAGCGCGAGGCCGGCGAGGGTGAGCGGATGGCTCCCCGCTGCCAGCGCGACCACGGCCAAAACCGCGGCCGCCGCCAGGGCCAGAACGAGCAGTCCGGCTCTAGTCGATGATCGCTTCGCGAAGCGCAATCGCAACCGCTTGCGTCCGCGTGTCCGCCTCGAGCTTGGCGAGGATATGGCGGACATGGCTCTTCACAGTCTCCTGACTGATGAAGAGTTTCGCAGCGACGTCCTGATTGGACATGCCGTCCGCGAGCAACTGGAGGATCTCCCGCTCGCGCCCGGTCAGCATCTCGTCCTTGTCCTTGCCGGTCAGGAACGCGGGCATCAACGCCGGGTCGACGTAACCCTCGCCCCCTGCCACCTTCTCGATCGCCCGCAACAGCGTCTGGTGCGGCGCCTCCTTGAGGATGTAGCCCTTCGCGCCGGACTCGAGCCCCCGCCCGAGCAGCGACCGCTCGCTGTACGCGGTGAAGATCAGCACAGCAGACTCTGGAACCCTCTCCGTCAGGATCTTCGTCGCCTCGAGCCCGTCCATGCCGGGCATGCGCACGTCCATGATCACGACGTCCGGCTTGCGCCGTTCCGCGAGGGCCACGGCGCTGGCCCCGTCGGACGCCTCGCCGATGACGCGGATGTGCGGCGCGCGCGAGAGGGACAAGCGAAGCCCTTCTCTGACGACCTCGTGGTCGTCGACGATGAGACAGGTGATCTCGGAGGGGGTAGAGGGGGTGGACACCCGTTCAGGATGATATTGCGCTAGACGGTCAGTGAAAGCTGCTCGGGCTCGGGAGGAGGGGCGAGGCGGACCTCCCGCCGGTCCCGAATCCCGAACTCCCGCGCCAGCTTGGAGACCTCGTCACGCAGCGGATTTCGCTCCTCGGCGCCGAGGTAGGCCCGCCGCCGCGCGTAGAGCCGCTCGTAGAGGGGCAGCTGCTCGGGCCAGTCCTCCGCGAGGTGCTCGAGGAAATGCTCCCGCGTGCCGGGTCGAAGGAAGAGGAGGTTGGTCCAGATCCCGGTCGCGCCGGCCTCCCTCGCCGCGCGCACGACCTCCCGCAGTTGCTCGGGCCGATCGGAGATCCCGGGCAGGATCGGCGCCATGCCGACGCTCGCCTTCACGCCGGCGTCGACGAGCGCCTTGACCGCTTTCAGCCGCTGGCGCGGATGGGCAGTCGATGGCTCGGTGCGTTTCCAGACCTCGTCGTCGAGCGTCGGGATCGAGAACGTCACGCTCACGTCCGCGCGCCGTGCCGCGTCGACGAGCACGTCCAGGTCGCGCACGATCATCGGGCCGCGCGTGATGATCCCAAACGGATTTGCGGTGTCGCGGAACACCTCGAGGCACGCGCGCGTGAGCTTGTACTTCCCTTCGGCGGGCTGGTACGGATCCGTGGCGGCGCCGACGGTCACCTGCTCGTGCTGCCAGGTTGCGCGCGCGAGTTCCTTGCGCAACACGTCGGCGACGTTCGTCTTCACCCGGATCGAGGTTCCGTAGCGGTCATCCGACGGCCGTTCCGACCGCTGCTCGAAGGCCCGCACGTAACAGAACGTGCAGCGGTGGACGCAGCCCATGTACGGGTTCAGCGACCACTTGAAGCCCATGCCCTTGACCGGATTGAGGGCGCTCTTGCAAGGCTCTTCGCGATACTCGATCCGCATGTCCTCAGCAGGAAGTATAGAACAGACGTTCGTACAGCTCGAAGACGACATTCAGCGGCTCACCTTGCCGCTTCCGACCGGGCCCAAGCACGTTCACTGCTACGTGGCGCACGGCACGCTCTTCGACACCGGCCTCGGGCTCGGAGAGACGCCGTGGGAGTCCGTGGGCGTCGAGCGCATCGCCATCACCCATTTCCATCCCGATCATGTGGGCGGAGCCGAGGTCGCGGCTCGGGCCACCGGCGCCCCCGTCTTCCAGGGCGGCCTCGACTACGCCCAGTGCGAGCGCGTCTGGGGAAGCGACGACTGGCCCGAGCGAATGGCGGCGTGGTTCGTGCGACACGGCGTTCCCGCCAACGTCGCCGAGGACCTCATCGTCCAGGGACACGCGTTCGCGCCGTTCATCCGCTACGCGATCGATCCTGACCTGCTCTACGAAGGCAGTGAGGTCGGCGGTTGGCAGGTCCTCGAGCTTCCCGGCCACGCCGACGGTCACCTGGGCTTCCTTCGAGACGGCGTGCTGATCGCCGGCGACCACCTCCTACGGAGGATTACGCCGGCGGTCGGGCTCTATCCCGAGAGCCGCCCGGATCCGCTCGGCGACTACCTCGCGTCACTGGAGCGCACGATCGAGCTCGCGCCGCGCGTGGTCTATCCGGGCCACGGCGAGCCGATTCGCGATGCGGCCGCACGGGCCCAGGAGTTGATCGAGCACCACCGGATCAGGTTGGACGACCATACGGCGGCCCTCTCCACCGAGCCGCACACCGCCTACGAAGTGTCCCTCGCCGTGTTCGGGCGGGAGCTCGCACCTATCCAGCGCCGTTTCGCGGTCGCCGAAACGTTGTCCCACCTGGAACGGCTTGTTCGCGAGGGGCGCGCGGCCCGGAGCGGTGACGACAACCGTGTTTCCTATACTTCTCCGTAGTTGGACGACGAAATCCCGCCTAGTACCACCGCCCACGGGGTCGGGGCGTGACGATCCTCTTCGAGCTCGTCGCCGTCGGCGTTCTGATCCTGCTGAACGCCTTCTTCGTCGCGGCCGAATACGGCCTCGTGACGGCACGGCGGACGCGCATTGTCGAGTTGCAGCACCAGGGCAACCGACGCGCGCGCGACGTGCTCCGCATCACGTCCGATCCACCGCGGTTCATCGCTGCGATGCAACTTGGCGTGACGCTCACTTCACTGGGTATCGGTGCGCTCGGCGAGGTGGCGCTGTCGCGACTCTTCGACAAAGCGATTTCGACGGTGCTCGCCGTGATCTTCGCCTACCTGATCCTCACCTTCCTGCACGTCGTGATCGGCGAGCTCGTGCCGAAGGGGATCGCGCTTGGACACTCCGAAGGCACGGCGCTGTTCGTGTCGGCGCCGGTGCGTCTCTTCTTCATCGTCATGCGGCCGGTCGTGTGGTTCCTGGAGGGCTCGACGGAGATCGTCCTGCACTGGCTTGGCCTGAAGCCGCCCGGCGCGGACGACGACGTTCTCTCAGAGGCGGAGCTGCGCATGCTCGTCTCGCAGTCGACCCAGCACGGCGAGATCGAGCAGCAGGAGCAGGAGATGCTCTACAAAGTTTTCGACTTCGCCGACAAGGAGGCGAAGGATGTGATGGTGCCGCGGCCCGAAGTCGTCGCGCTCTCGATCGATCTGCCGCCGGAGCAGTGCCTCGAGGCGGTGATGGATTCGCCGTTCACCAGATATCCCGTGTACCGCGAGTCGCTCGACAACGTCGTCGGCATCCTGCACGTGCGTGATCTCTTCCGCGCGTTGCGCGATCGCGGCATGCACGAGGTCAAGGTGGAGGACATCATCAGGCCCGCCCACATAGTTCCCGAGACGAAGGAGCTCGCCGCCTTGCTCGCCGAGTTCCGACGGGCGAACCAACACATGGCGATCGTCGTCGACGAATACGGCGACATGGAGGGGATCGTCACGCTCGAGGATCTCCTCGAGGAGATCGTCGGGGACATCGAGGACGAGTTCGACCTACCGGACGAGTCCGTGGAACAGATCGACGAGGACACCGTGATCATCGACGGGACGTACCCGATCGACGACTTCAACGAGCGGTTCAAGACCGAGATGCCGGACGAGGACTACCACACCATGGCCGGCTTTGTCTTCGGTCTGCTCGGTCGCCAACCTGAGGCAGGTGACACGATCAACCACGAGGGCATGCGCTTCGACGTGCTCGAGGTCGACGGCTCGCGCATCCTCAAGCTGGCGGTGACGTTCGAGCAGCGGCGCGAGCAGCGCGACCGCGACGACGTCGAGCGCGAGGCGCTCGAAGCCGAGCTCTTCGACGCCGAGAACTAACCGGCGCTTAACCGTGTCGCGGCTACCATGCCCGCGGAATCTTCGACCGGGGAGGAGCATCATGAATCGCATCACGCTCGCGCTCGGGGTCGCGCTGGCGGCTCTCGTCGCTGCCGCTCCCATTGCGGCTCGACCGTCTGCTGCGGCGGCGACCACCGTCACAGTGACGATGAAGGAGTTCAAATTCACGCTGTCCAAGGCGAAAATGCCGCACGGCAAGGTCACCTTCAAGCTCGTCAACAAAGGGAAGCTCCCACACGATTTTGCCATCGCAGGGAAGAAGAGCAAGCTGATCCCCCACGGCAAGACCGGCACCCTCATCGTCACGCTCAAGGCCGGGAAGCTGGCCTACAAGTGCACCGTTGCCGGACATGCCAAGCTCGGCATGAAGGGCACGCTCACCGTCACGTAGTCACAAAACCGCCCGGGCGCTTCACGCGTATAGGGGACGTCGCTTACTCGAACGTGGGAGGAGTTCCATGAAACGAATCGCGCTTCTGCTTCTCGCGCCGGGGCTGGCCGCAGCCGTGTTCCTCGTGCCTGCTCAGGCATCGACGCCCAAGCTGACCGGCACCGTCGGGCCTGGCTACACGATCACCCTCAAGAAGGGTACGGCGAAGGTGAAGACGCTCAAGGCGGGCAAGTACACGTTCGTGATCACCGACAAGGCGTCGATCCACAACTTTACGATCGAGCGGGAGAAGGGCGGCCCGAAGATCGAGAAGACGCTGACCGGCACCTCGTTCCAGGGGAAGAAGACGGTGACGATGACCCTGAAAACAGGGAGCTGGAAGTACTACTGCTCGATTCACGAGCCGCAAATATTCGGCTTCTTCAAAGTCACGAGCTGACCGCGATCTCGGTGATCTGGCCGCCTTCGATCCGGAAGGCGGCCAGGTCGTCCTTCTGGATCGAGTACACGAGGTAGGGCTTCCCTTCCCAGAGGCCGATGTTCTCGACGTCGGTGCGCGAGGGTCGCGCGGGCGCGGAAATGTGCGAGTGGAAGACCGCGAGCTCGTAGCCCGCGTCCTCCGCGAACCAGACCTCCGGGTCGTCGAATTCGAGCTCGAAGCGATAGGGAGACGAGGCGGCGTTGCGACCCGGCTCGTACCGCTCCGCCTGGTCGTCCCGCAAGAGGACGAGCCCGCACGCCTCGTTCGGCGCCTCGCGTTCGGCGTGCGCGGCGAGCGCTGCGCGCACGTCGTCCGGGATCACCACCAGACGGTGCGCTCCATTGCCTGTTCTACGTTCTCCGCTTCCCAAAAGTCCGCCGAGAGGTACTTCCAGCCGGCGTCCGCGAAGATCGCGACGACGACGCCCTCGTCGCGCTCCGCCGCAAGGGTGCGCGCGACATGGCCGACGGCTCCCGCGGATACGCCGGCAAAGATCCCTTCCTCGTCGAGCAGCCGGCGTACCTCGCGCACCGACTCCTCGTTCGAGACGAGGACCTTGCGGTCGAGTTTCGACACGTCGAGGATCGGCGGCACGTAACCGTCGTCGAGCGAGCGCAATCCCATCACCGGATCGCCGGGCAGTGGCTCGGCCGCGGCGACGACGACGTCGGGGAACGACTCCCGCAGACGCTCACCCGTTCCCATCAGCGTTCCACCGGTTCCGAGCCCTGCAACGAGCACGTCGACACGGTCGAGCGCCTCTGCGATCTCCGTACCCGTGCCTTCGTAGTGCGCCCGTGGATTCGCATCGTTCGCGTACTGGAAGGGCATGAAGTAACGGGGCGCGCGCTCCGCAAGCTCCAACGCGAGACGTACCGCACCATTCGAGCCTTCCTCGCCCGGCGAGAAGACGATGTTCGCGCCAAACAGCCGCAGCAGGCGCTTCCGCTCCTCCGTTGCATTCTCGGGCATCACGCAAGTGAGCGGATAACCCTTCAGCTTCGCAACGAGCGCGAGCGAGATGCCGGTGTTGCCGCTCGTCGGCTCGAGGAGCTCGCGTCCGGGCTCCAACTCGCCCGAGGCTTCGGCCGCCTCGATCATCGCCTTGGCGATGCGGTCCTTGATCGAGCCGGTCGGGTTCTGCCCTTCGAGCTTCGCGTAGACCTGGACGTCGCCGACGGGCTTCAGCTCGACCAGCGGGGTGTTGCCGACGAGCTCGAGTACATTCTTTGCCGTTCTCAACTTCATCGAGCGAAGCGAAGATCTAATCGCCAACCCGCCGAAAGTGCGACAGCACTTTCGGCGGAGTTAGCCACCGGCCATCGCCGGCAGCAGAATCACCGTCGAGCCCGGCCGCACTTCGGTCTCGAGGCCGTCGAGCGTGCGCACGTCCTCGCCCTCGAGGTAGACGTTGACGAACGGTGCGATGTCACCGTCCTCGACGAGCTGTGTGCGTAGCCCGGGAAACTGTCCCATCAGGTCCTCGAGGAGGTCGCGAACCGTGTCGCCCTCGGCCGCGACTTCGCGTTTGCCTCCCGCCTGTTCGCGGAGGGTCGGTGGAATTCTGACCTTCGTCATGCCGGTTCTCTCGTGCCCGCGCAGAACTCGACGTAATCGATGTACTCCGTAACCGTCGGATGCTCGCCGCACACCGGGCAGTCGGGGTCACGCCGTAGCTTCACCTCGTCGAACGTCGCCGTGAGCGCGTCGAAGAGCAGTAGCCGCCCGATCAGCGGCTCGCCGATCCCGAGCGCGAGCTTCAGCGCCTCGCTTGCCTGCAGCGAGCCGATCACACCGGGCAGCACACCGAGCACGCCACCCTCTGCGCACGACGGCGCGAGCTCCGGGGGCGGCGGCGTGGGGAAGAGGCAGCGATAACAGGGACCTTCGTATGGCTTGAAGACAGTCACCTGTCCCTCGAAGCGGTAGATCGACCCGTGGACGACGGGAATCTTGTGCCAGACCGATGCGTCGTTGACGAGGTAGCGCGTCGGAAAGTTGTCTGCCCCGTCGACGATCACATCCCAGCCGTCGGCGAGGATGCGCTCGATGTTCTCCGAGGTGAGGCGCTCCTTGTAGGGGACCACCTCGACGTCAGGATTTAGCGCCTCGACTGCGCGCTTCGCGGACTCGACCTTCGGCTCGCCGAGCGACTCGGTCGAGTGGACGATCTGCCGCTGCAGATTCGACTCGTCTACGACATCCGCATCGACGATGCCGATGCGGCCGACGCCGGCAGCGGCGAGGTAGAGCGACGCGGGCGAGCCGAGGCCGCCGGCGCCGATCAGCAAGACCTTCGAGTCGAGCAGCTTCAGCTGCCCTTCCTCGCCGACCTCCGGGATCAGGAGGTGCCGGCTGTAGCGTGCGCGCTGCGGAGCGTCCAGTCCGGCCTGGAGCTGCACGGGGAACCCGTTGCGCTTCCAGTCCGTGAAGCCGCCGGCGAGCGAGACGACGTCCTCGTAGCCGAGCTCCGCAAGCGTCTTCGCCGCAAAGGCCGAGCGGTTGCCGGCCGAGCAGTAGACGACGACGGGACGCCCGGTGTCGGGGGCCAGCCGCTCGATCCGGGACTCGAGATGACCGCGCGGGACATGAACGGCACCCGGGATGTGACCCTCGTCCCACTCGTCCTGCTCCCGGACGTCGACGACGACGGACTCTCCGGACTCGATCCGGCCACGGGCCTCGGTCGCGTCGATCTCCGAGACCTCGGACCGGGTCTGCTGCAGGAGTTCTCGATAGGTCGGCATCGCTATAGGAAATATAGCTTTGCGTGCGTGAGCTAGCGTCGCCCGGGATGAGTGCGCGAGCCCGGGTCTGGATCATCGTCGGGCTGGCCGCCCTCGCCGCCGGGGGAACCGTGGTCGGCGTGACGCTCGCAACGCGAAGCGAGGTTCAGCGGCAGGCGGGCAAGGCTCCGCCCTTCGCCGCGGA
>WNEY01000428.1_pt1 | contig 26144 bp, 29 predicted proteins | sample 5400531 | NCBI WGS metagenome assembly WNEY01 (sample SAMN13153338, study PRJNA577476) | soil metagenome | isolation source: 200 cm saprolite under Douglas fir tree site 1 | place: USA:California | collected 2015-04-18
CGAGGCATGTATTCGTCAAGGGTCGCGTGATACTGATGGCGGATCGCCTGCTGCCGCACCTCGCCGGCGCAGATTTTCATCACCGCATCGGCAAGGATGGTCACGACCTCGGGTGACCGCGTGCTCGCGGCTTGCTCGTACGCCTTGGCGAAGTAGTAGTCCCCCACCACGATGGCCGGTTCATCGCCGAGGCGCGCCGCGACCGTCGGACGGCCGCGCCGGACAGTCGCGCGATCGATGACATCGTCGTGCACGAGGGTGGCGGCATGCGTCAGCTCCACAGCCATCGCCGCTGGATTGAGGCGGTCCAGGTCGTACGTGCCGATCTTCGCTGCCAGGAGCACGAGGGCGGGGCGGATGCGCTTGCCCCCGGCCGCAAACAGGTCGGCCATAGGCGCAGACACGACGTCGGGGTCGGCCTCGATCAGGTCGCGCAGTCTCGACTCGAGGGCGGTCAGGTCTTTGCCTACAGGTCCGAAGAGGTTGGCCTGGACCCCTAGGTCGTCTGCTTCTCCCAGAGCTGGACCTCCTGCGCGCGGACGGCGTCACCGAAGATGTTGGCAGCGATCCGGTCGAACTGCTGGGGCACCGCGGTGACCAGTATCTCGTGCCGCGGCTCGGCTTCGGCCGCGCGCAGGCGCGAGTGATCGAGATGGCGCTCCACCTTGGCGGCGGTGGTCGTGGCCGAGTCGACGAGCGTGAAGCCGCCGGGATACAGGCGCGTGATCGCGGGCTTCAGCAGCGGGTAATGCGTGCAGCCCAGCACCAGCGTGTCTGCGCCGAGCCGGACGATGTCGTCGAGGTCCCTACTCAGAACCTCCTCCGCGCGTGGCGAGTCGGCCTCGCCCGCCTCCACGATGTCAACGAGCTCAGGGCAGGCCTTCTGGTAGACGCCGACCATCGGGTCGATCTCCTTGATGGCATGCAGATACTCCTGGCTGCGCATGGTGCCCTCGGTGGAAATGACCCCGACTCGGTTGTTCCTAGTCGCCTCGACCGCGGCCTGAGCGCCGGGGCTGATCACTCCGACGATCGGCACTTCAAACAGCTCTCGCGCTTGGTTGAGCGCGGCGGCGGTGGCGGTGTTGCACGCGATCACGACAAGCTTGACGTCACGACTTTCCAGGTATCGGATGATGTCGATCGCAAACCCGCGCACCTCGTCCTGGAAACGCGGGCCGTACGGGAAGTGCAGCAGGTCGGCCACGTAGATCGTCGGCTCCATCGGCAGCCGCTCGCGGATCGCACGCACGACGGTGAGGCCGCCCACGCCGGAGTCGAAGATGCCGATCGGGCGCCGGTCGCCTGCTGCGCCTCTGCGTTCCACCTAGTCTGAAACGCGCATGACCGACAGACGGTAACCCAGGCCGGGCACAGCCTCGAGGTTGACGCCGCTGTTGCTGTGCTCGGCGAGCTTGCGCCGCAAGCGCTGGACGTGGGGGTCGACCGAGTGGTCGTCCAGGTCGTGCGGGTAGCCCCAGACCTTGTCTCGAAGCTGCGCTCGGGTCAAGACCCGCTCAGGGTTCGCCGCCAGGACCGCGAGGAGGTTGAACTCCGTCATCGTCAGGGGGATTTCGTCGTCGCCCAGCTTCAGACGGCGGGCGGCGTTGTCGATCTGCAGGGCGCCGACCGTGAGCAGGCCTTCCCGTCCCCCACCCGACTCGGCCAGGGCGGCGCGGCGAAGGTGGGCGTTGATGCGCGCGGCGAGGATCCGCGAATCGAAGGGCTTGGTGATGTAGTCGTCGGCGCCGACCTCGAGCCCGACGACCTCGTCCATCTTGGCTGAGCGCGCTGTCAGCATCACGACCGGACCGGTCAGGCCTTGCCTCCGCAGCTCGAGGATGACCTCGGTGCCACTGATGTCGGGCAGGACCCAATCGACGAGCACGAGGTCTGGCTGGCCGCTGGACGCCAGCTCGATCGCCTGCGCCCCGTTGGCCGCTTCGAGCACGTCATGGCCCTGCAGCCTGCAGACCTCGGCGATCAGCGTGCGGATCGGCGCATCGTCCTCAACGACCAGCACACGCCGCTTTCTTCGCGGCGCGGACGTGGTCAGTTGCGCGTGGGAGGTGCGAACCCGACGCGTCGCGCTTCACGCGACGAACGCTTCGGTCTCCTCATCAGGAGCACGCGCTTCTCCCCCCCATCGACCACCTCGGCCAGCTCCCACCCATCCGCTCCGGCGTCTTTGAGAATCTTCACCAGGCTGCCGCCGTCGACCACCTGGGCAAGCGTCAGGACGTGGGTCTCGTACTCCCATTCACGGTTGGGCATACCGACCGTTGGAATCTGGGTTCCCGGCGCTGCGGCGCCATCCCCCGGGGCGGGCTCGTCCGGTTCGTCTGGCTCGTCCGGGTCCTCTTCGAGGTGGAGCGGCACTTCACAACGATTCTAGAGTGGTACCCCCGGCGGGGGTCGAACCCGCGCTGGACCGGGTTTAAGCCGGCTGCCTCTGCCATTGGGCTACGGGGGCATCACCAATTGTGCCCCGGCGCCCTACTTCTGATATACGAAGAAACCCTTGCCCGTCTTGCGCCCGAGATTGCCCTCTTCGACCAGCTTGCGCAGCACTTCCGGAGCGTCGCCACCTTCGCCCTGGCGATGGCGATCCTTCATCGCCCCATAGAAGATGTCGAGGCCGCTGAAGTCGAGGAGGTGGAATGGGCCCATTGGCCAGTTGAGGCCTTTCTGCACGGCCGTGTCGATGTCTTCGGCGCTCGCGTAGCTGCCCTCGAGAAGGTGCATCGCCTCCTCGGAGGCGGCGAACAAGATGCGATTGACGATGAAGCCCCAGATCTCCTTGTTGAGAACGACGGGCGTCCGATCAATGCTGCGGACGAACTCCGTCGCCGCCTCAACGGTGGCGGCCGAAGTCTTGGGTCCTTTGACTACCTCGCACAGCTGCATGACCGTCACGGGGTGGAAGAAGTGCATGTTGCAGCACCGGTCGGGATTGCCGGTGAGGTCGGCCAGCCGGCTGATGGCGATGGTGCTCGAGTTGCTGGCCAGGATCGCGTCTTTCCTGGCCGCCTTGCCGAGCGCCATGAAGACACTCTTCTTGGTGTCGAATTCCTCAATGACCGCTTCGATGACGAGATCCGCACCCCTGGCCGCCGCCTCCAGTTCGTCGCTGTCGGTGATGCGGCCCAGCGCGTCGCCGGCTTGCTCCTTGGTCAGCCTGCCCTTCTCGACGGCGCGATCGACCAGCTTGCGGTTCTGGGCCCGCGCGCGATCGAGCTGGCCGGGGACCGGATCCACAAGCGTGACCCGGTAGCGGCCCGCCAGCGCCGTCTGCAGGGCGATCTGGGAGCCCATCGTGCCGGCTCCGACCACGGTGACGTTTTTGATCTCACTCATTGCGCGATTCTCCGATCATTCATATGTGCACGTGAGCATGGCGCAGTTCGAGGCGGCGGCGCAGGCGGCGATGGACTCGATCCCGGAAGAGTTCCAGCCATACCTCGAGAACACGATGTTCATCATCGAGGAGAGCTCGCCCGAGGGCCTGCTCGGCCTGTACGAAGGAGCGACCGCCTTGGGTGCCGGAGAGGGGATGCCCGAGCGCATCACCCTGTACAAGCGCTCGCACGAGCGCGCGGCGAACTCGACGGCCGAGCTGGTGGAAGAGGTGCGGCGAACGATCCTGCACGAGGTCGGACACCACTTCGGCATGGACGAGGACGACCTGCCCTTCTGATCAGCGGAGGCTCCAGAACGACCGGTCCCACAGGATCAGCGGCTCCCCTGCCCCCTTGGTCGCATTCTCGACCTCGCCGACGCAGATGTCGTGGTCGCCGGCCTCGTGGACCTGCGCGAGCTTGCACTCGAGCCACGCTGCGCAGCCGTCGATCAGCGGGATGCCGTTCCTGCCCAGGTGGTGCGGCACGTCGTTCCACGCGGCGGCGACCGCCGGGGCCCGGCCCGCGAACCGCTCGGCGACGAATTCCTGCGAGCGCGTCAAGACGCTCACATTGAAGACGCGGGTCTCGACGACCGCGTTGCGCGTCATGGTTGGACGCTCCAGGCCGACCAGTACCATCGGAGGTTCGGCCGAGATGGACACGAGGCTGGTCGCGGTCAGCCCGCGAAACCCGTCGCCCAGCCGGGCACTGACCACCACCACGCTCGCCGCCAGCCTGGCCATGACGTCGCGGAAGTCCTGCTCGTCCAATTCGTCCCCTAGGGTACGGGGGTGCCAACCTGAGCCGGGCGGCAGCGCAGTTAGAATCGGAAGTCGAAGGGCGCGGCGACGTAGCCAAGTGGTAAGGCAGAGGTCTGCAAAACCTCTATCCCCAGTTCGATTCTGGGCGTCGCCTCCAAACCAATCGACCCGCAGGCCGGGCACTCGTTAGGTGGCAACTGCCTCGCGGACGATCCGTTCCAGGGCACGTGGGACGAAGCGGCGGTGCATGGCCACGAGCAGCCACGGCCAGACCAATCCAAAAAAGACAAGCAGCACGCCAATGAACAGCCAGCCCCATGAATATCGCGAGACCTCGTCGCGTGCACCCGGCCACAAAAGGAGCCCGATAAGGATCACCGTAGCGAGTGCGAGCGAGTTGATCGCTGCGTACAGGGCCCAGCGGCGGAATGATCCGCGGTACTGGACTCGGTTGGGGCCCGCGCCCCGTAGCTCGACGTCGTTGAGCCCCAAGTTGTAGGCAGTCCAGAAGCCCACCGCGCTGAAGGAGATGGCTTCGCGCGACTTCGAGCGCACTACGTAGTTGGCGCGCCGGCGGCTCCCTGCCACGAGGAGGCCTGTCTCAACCCGCCGTGCGATCCGATCTGTGTAGTCATCAGGCAGTGCCTTGAACTCAATTGTTCCTTCGTACTCGGGCGAAAAAGGGCCCACTGCCACGCAGTTTAGGCATTGGCCCGTGACTTGGAGCCGAGTCGAGCGTCGCCCCGAATCCGAGAATCCGGGCGCGTCATGGTTCCTCGCGAGACACCCATTTCAGCGCGTCGGGAACCGAGTCGAAAATACGGGTTACGAATTCCGTCTTTCCGAATCGGCTGATGATGTCCTCGCTGGCAATCCTGCCCAGGCCGTGGTGCGCCAGCACCACACCTATGCGCCTGACGCCCGCTGCCACTGCTCCGGGCATCCACGTATCACGGAGCCACAGCTGGTCAATCTCGGTGACCCCCTCGAGCCTTCGGTTGTCGCTGACCAAGGCTCGGGCGCCCCTTAGTCGAATGGCGTCGAGGATCTTCTCAGTGCCAGCGCGAAATTCGGCGCTGTTCGCAAAGGCTTTGAACTCAGCGTGAACGCACCCGTGCTCGCGATCCCAATGTACGGAGAGCCAGGGCTCATTCAAGTGGATGTCCTCCGGCCGGGGCGCGGTCATACCTGAACACTATGGCGGAGCTCGGCCGATTTCGGAGTCGGGTTGCCCCTCGCTACACTAAGTTCACAGGCACGCCGCGAACTGCAAGAGCACACCCCAGTTCGATCCTTGGCGTCGCCTCCAGATGTTCCCCGTAAGAGGAGATAGGCGGCATGGGCCTGGCCCAGATCAAGATGCCCCAGCTCGGTGAGTCGGTCACCGAGGGCACGGTTGACCACTGGCTGAAGAGCGAGGGCGACTTCGTCAAGCGCGACGAGCCGCTGGTCGAGGTGGTCACGGACAAGGTCAACGCCGAGATTCCCTCACCCTTCGAGGGCAAGCTGGTCAAGATCACCGCCGCGTCGGGGGAAACGGTCCAGGTCGGCGCGGTGCTGGCGCAGATCGAGGTTGCGGACGCTGCCTCCGCGGGCGCGCAGGCAACCAAGCAGCAGCCTCAAGCCGCAGCGGCCCCTGCGGTCGCAGCGCCGCCGACGCGGGAGGTTTCAGAAGACCGGACGCCCGAGGTTGCCACCAGCGGCGGAGGTGACGGTCGCGCCCGGCTGTCCCCGGCCGTCAGGAAGCTCGCCGCGGAGCACGGCCTCGACCCGGCGACCTTGCGCGGCAGCGGGCTGGGCGGACGCGTGACGCGCGACGACGTCCTGGCGGCAGTGGGCGGCGACCAGGCCCCAACAACGGCACCGGCGCGGCCGGCGACTCCAGCCGCGCCTGCGCCGACCCCTGTCGATGGCAAGCGCGAAGAGCTGGTGAAGCTCAGCGTGATGCGGCGCTCGATCGCCGAGCACATGGTCCGCAGCCTCGCGACCTCGCCCCACGCATGGACCCTGCAGGAGGTCGATGTCACCAACCTCGTTCGCTACCGCGAGTCCGAGAAGGACGGCTTCAAGGCTCGGCATGGTGTCGCCCTGACCTACATCCCGTTCGTCGTCCAGATCGTTTGCGAAGCCATCAAGCAGTACCCGTGGCTCAACTCCACCTGGAGCGATGAGGGCGTCATCTTGAAGCGCTACATCAACATGGGCATCGCGGTTTCGATTCCGGACGGACTGATCGTCCCGGTGCTCAAGGACGCCGACCAGCGCGGCTTCACCGACCTCGTGCGGTCGATCAACGACCTGGTCGAGCGCGCGCGCAACAAGCAGCTCAAGCCCGACGACGTCCACGGTGGCACGATCACACTCAACAACACAGGCTCGACTGGGTCGGTCGCGAGCCAGCCGATCATCAATCAGCCGCAGGCCGCGATCCTCACCACCGAGTCGATCGTCCGCCGCCCGGTCGTCATCGGCGACGGCATCGCGGTGCGCCACATGATGAACATGTGCCTGAGCTTCGACCACCGCATCATCGATGGGATGATGGCCGGCCAGTTCCTCGGCTCCATCAAGAAAGCACTCGAGGAATGGACGGCCTCTAGCATCAAGCTGTGAGCAGCCCCTCCCCGATCACTCCGCAGCCGATCCCATCGTGGATCCGCGTGCGCGTGACCGAGGGCGAGAATTTCAAAGACCTCAAACAGATCGTGCGCGGAAGTCGTTTGCACACGGTGTGCGAGGAAGCGCGCTGCCCGAACATCTTCGATTGTTGGAACCGGCGCACCGCGACCTTCATGATCCTTGGGGACGTGTGCACGCGCGCATGCCGCTTCTGCGCCGTCACCTCCGGGCGGCCTTCCGAGCTGGACCTCGGCGAGCCCCTTCGTGTCGCCGAATCGGTGGCCGAGCTCGGACTTCGCCACGCGGTCATCACCTCAGTCGATCGCGATGACCTGCGCGACGGCGGCGCCGGCATCTTCGCGCGCACGATTCGGGCCATCCGCCGGCGCAGCCCGGGCACAACGATCGAGGTGCTCACCCCGGACTTTCAGGGTGACTTCGAAGCCGTGCGAACCGTCGTCGAGGCGGGCCCCGACATCTTCAACCACAACACCGAAACAGTGCCTCGCCTCTACGCGCGGATTCGGCCCAAGGCTGTGTACGCAAATAGCCTTGCTCTGCTCCGCCACGTCAAGACGCTCGCGCCGCAGATGGTCAGCAAGTCCGGACTGATGGTCGGCCTAGGCGAAACCGAAGAAGAGCTGCTCGAGGTGTTTCGCAACATGCGCGCGCACAACATCGACGTCCTCACCGTCGGCCAGTATCTGCGGCCGACCAAGAAGCATGCCGAGGTCGTGCGCTACTACCGGCCCGAAGAGTTCGTCGAGCTGAAGCAGAAGGCGATGGCGATGGGCTTCGGGCACGTCGAAGCCGGTCCACTCGTCCGTTCCTCATACCACGCTGATGAGCAAGTCCCCGCCCGTAAGAGCCTGCTGGCTGGGTAGCGCCGGCTATCGCTCGGTCTGGGACCTCCAGGCGGAGCTGGTAGAGGCTGTGCGAGACGGCCGCGCGCCGGACACGTTGCTGCTCCTCGAGCACCCCCACGTGTTCACCATGGGCAAGGCCGCCAACGCGGACCACTTGCTGTGGGATGAAGCTGAACGCGGCCGGCGAGGGGTCGAAGTGATCTGGTCCGACCGCGGCGGAGAGGCGACCTACCACGGCCCCGGCCAGCTGGTCGGCTACCCGATCCTCGACCTCACGCGTTTTGGGATCACGATTCCGCAGTACCTGGAGCAGCTCGAGCAGTCGGTGATCGACTACGTGGGTGAGCTCGGCATCGCTTCGGAGCCGGGAGGTCCAGGCCTCACGGGCGTCTGGTCGAATGGCGAGAAGCTGGCCGCCATCGGGATCAAGCTGAACCGTTCGGTGGTCAGCCACGGCTTCGCTCTGAACCTCACTACCGACCTTGACTACTTCGAGGGCATCGTCCCGTGTGGGCACGCGGAGAAACGCCCGATCTCAGTGGCAGCGCTCACGGGGCGCCGGATTGACACCGAGGCCGCGGCGCGCAGCTATGCGCGTCATTTTGAAAGTGTCTTCGGCACCCAACTGGCGTGGACGACGCCCGAGTCGCTTATTTCGTCGTCAGCCGCGGGGGCGGGCAGGGTACCGCACATATAATCGCCCGGGGCCGTACGGTCGGCCCTGACAGATGTTGCTCATGGCCGCCCATCTGGCAAGTTTCCTTCCAGGGTGGCTGCAAGAACCATCCTGGCTGAGGCCGCTCACGCGCGCCATCCGGCTGTTCATCCTGAATCACCAGGCCGGCGGCCTGTTCGTCGTGATCTTCCTGGAGGAGCTCGGAGTGCCGCTGCCGGCCCCAGGTGACGCAGCCATCGCTTACGGCGGCTACCTGACCACGACGGGGGCGATCCCGTATCCGTTTGCATACCTGGCCGTGGTCTCGGGAGCTGTGCTGGGGAGCGCATGCAACCTCACGATCTCGCGACGCTACGGTCGGCCATTCATCCGACGTTACGGCCGATTCATCGGGCTGACTGAAGAGAAGCTGAACGGGGCCGAACGCGCTTTCAAGCGCTGGGGACCCTGGACGATCATCATCGGCCGCCACATCCCCGGCATGCGCATCGTGATCTCGGCGCTTTCGGGAATATTGAACGTCCCTTATCGGGTATTTGTACCGTGCGTATTGTTCTCCGCGACCATCTGGGCGGCGATCTTCCTCGAGCTGGGACGGCGCCTCGGACCTCGAGTTCGCGACCTGCTGGGTATCTTCCCCGCGTATCTCCTTCCGTGGCTCGGTCTGGGTTTGGTCCTGCTCGCGATCGGGTATCTGGCATATGAGCATGGATACCTACCGAAAGGCCGCAGGAGTGCAGTCGAGCCGCACTGAACTGGTCCGGCTGGACAGCGTCGAGATGGACGAGGATGACGAGATCCTTCCCGACTTCGAAGCCGAGGTCGATGGCCGGCGCGTCTGGGTGACGGCCGTATTGGAGCGCACGGCGGTCATCGAACCCGCCCCGGGCGAGCCCAAGGTGCTCGTCAACCGGCAGCGATTGATGGTCGACCCCACCCACCTGCGTGTTCGCCACCTGGCGAGCAAGGAAGCCGCCCGCCGCGGTCGGGAAGCCGCCCGGCAGCTGCGGCTGCAGGAGCACAACCCGGCCGCGTAGCGTGCCGGCGACCGGCCCAAACCGGGCCTCGGCAGGCCTCCGGGGCCCGCGTAATGTTCTGGTAAGCTTCGTTGCTGCCGAACGATGAGCTCGGCAATTTCATTTTTCCGCGGCTGCACAACCGCCGCCTAGCCCGAGGAAGCCATTCAATGAGCAAAATCGCCGCCGAACTCGTTTCGCTGGCAAGCATCGTCCCACCCTTGAACCACGAGGTCAGTGGTGGCTTCAACGCGATGGTCAACGGCAAGCAGGTACGAGTGCGGGCCGTGCTCGAGCGGACGGTCGTGATCGAGCACCAGGAAGGCGGCGAGCGGAGCGTGGTGCGCAAGGACAACTGCATGGTCAAGCCGTCGGCAGTGGCCTTCGTGCCCGGCAACCCCAACAACGGCGTCGGCCCGAGGCAGTGGCGCAGGCTTCCGGGCAAGCCGCCGGCGCCGCCCAGGGTGATCCCCTAGCGGGTATTCCTCAGTCGATGTAGCGCTGGGCGACCAGCGTCAGGAAGGCCGGGAAGCTCTCGGCCAGCGCGACCTCCTCGAACACCTCGCGCGCCTCCGCAAACCGCCCCTTCTTCCACAGGTCCTCGCCATGACGCGCGCGCAGGCTCGCCATCTCGCCATCGGCGACCTCGCGCACGAGGTCCGCTGTCACAGGCGAGCCTTCGACAAGGCCGGCCGCGTGCCGGCACCACTGCCACACCTGCGACCTTGATATTTCGGCGGTGGCGACGTCCTCCATCAAATTGTTGATGGCCGCCGCGCCCACACCACGCATCCAGGACTCGATGTACTGGATGCCGACGCTGACGTTGAGCCTGAGCCCACCCTCGGTGACCGTGGCACCGGGCACGCGCACGTCGATGAGCTGCTGGGAGTCCACATGAACATCGGGTCTTTGCCGATCGAGCTGGTTTGGGCGATCGCCAAGCACTCGATCGAATGATTCGGTAGCGATCGTCACCAGGTCCGGATGCGCGACCCAGGTGCCGTCGAAACCATCGCCGGCCTCGCGGTCCTTGTCCTCCTTGACCTTGGCCATCGCGACAGCATTGACCTCGGCATCGCGGCGAGACGGGATGAACGCCGCCATCCCCCCCATCGCATGTGCGCCGCGTCGGTGGCATGTCTTCACGAGCAGCAGCGTGTACGCGCGCATGAAGGGGACCGTCATCGTCACCTGCGCGCGGTCGGGCAACACGAAGTCCGGCCGGTTCCGAAACTTCTTGATGATGCTGAAGATGTAATCCCAGCGCCCTGCGTTCAACCCGCTGGAGTGGTCCCGCAGCTCGTACAGGATCTCCTCCATCTCGAACGCGGCCAGGATCGTCTCGATGAGGACCGTGGCGCGGATCGTCCCCCGGGGTATGCCCAGAGCATCCTGCGCGAAGCTGAAGACGTCATTCCAGAGCCGCGCCTCCAGGTGGCTTTCGAGCTTGGGGAGGTAGAAGTAGGGTCCGCTGCCCTTGCCCAGCAGGCGCTTGGCGTTGTGGAAGAAGTACAGGCCGAAGTCAAACAGGCTGCCCGAAACCGGCTTCCCGCCCATCTCGACGTGGCGTTCGTCGAGGTGCCATCCGCGCGGGCGGACGACCAGCGTCGCCACCTTCTCGTTGAGGCGATATTCCTTGCCCTCGGGGCTCGTGAACGCAAGCGTCCTCTCGATGGCGTCGATCAGGTTGACCTGGCCCTCGACCAGATTCGACCACGTCGGCGAGTTGGCGTCCTCGAAGTCGGCCATGAACACCCGCGCCCCGGAGTTGAGGGCGTTGATCAGCATCTTGCGATCGGTCGGGCCGGTGATCTCGACCCGCCGGTCCTCGAGGTCCCTCGGCGCCTTGGCAACTCGCCATTCGGAATCCCGGACCGACTTGGTCGCGCTGAGGAAATCCGGCATCTCTCCTGCGTCGATGCGGGCCTGGCGTTCGTCGCGTGCGCGCAGCAGCTGCTCACGACGCGCGCCGAACTCACGCTGGAGGCGACCGACGAAATCGAGGGCGGCTGGTGATAGCACCTCGCGCGCCCTTCCCACCACGGGGCCTTTGACCTCTACCTGCTCAGTTGTGGCCACTACTAGCCAATGTTAGGTCGCGGACAAGCGCTCCACCACGGGAGCAAATTCCTCGGCGACCTCGCCGGGAAGGATCACGAACGAGATCCCGTATCGCTCGCGGCGCTCTCGAAGCGCCTCGACTAACTGGTCGATGGTCCCGATCAGGAAATGGGGCGTGTCGAGCACATCGGCCGCACCCGAGCCAAAGCCGCGGCCCACCGCGGCGGCGAGCGATTCGCGATCATCGGTGATGCTGGCGAAGAAGATCGTGACGCTCAACTCGATTTGATCGATGCGCTCTCCCGCCGCCTCCCTGATCCACGCCAGCTTCTCGTCGGTAGCGCCGGCCAGACCGGTTCGAACGAGCGTCGGGTTGATGCGGCCTTCGCGAAGGTCGTAGTTCACGTTCACGATATCGGCCTCCCGCGCCGCCAGACGCAACATTCGGCGGCCTCCGCCTCCCAACAGGATCGGCGGATGCGGCTTCTGCACCGGTGATGGGCTCCCCTCGAGGGAATTGATTCGGTAGTGCTTGCCGGTGAACGAGAACTTGCCGCCCGCGAGCAAGCCCTTGATGATCGCGAGTCCCTCCTCCATCCGTTCGATGCGCACGCCTGGCGAATCGAACGGCATCCCCGCCTGCTCGTAGTCGGACGCCATCCAGCCCGCCCCTAGGCCGAGATCGAAGCGGCCGTCCGAGAGCAGGTCGAGGGACGCGACCTCCTTGGCCAGCACCGCTGGATGGCGGTAATCGTTGTCGAACACCAGCGAGCCCACGCGCAGCGTGGTGGTGGCGTCGGCAGCCGCCATCAAGGCGGCGATCGGGCCGAGCTGGTCGCCGAAGTGGTCGGGCAGGTACAGAGCCTGGTAACCGAGCGATTCCACCAGGCGCGCCTTCTCCCTCCAGGCGCTGCGGCTGGGAGCCGAATGCTCCTGCACTCCGAATCTGAACGCCCGTCTAGGCCCGCCCACGGCGCGTTAGTATGCGGCGCTCATGTAGGCCCGGAGACGGTCCCTTCGGCTAGCATGCGGGTCACATGGCCGCCGTCGTCCGGTTAGCCCGCGACCGGGCCGGGTGGCCTCTCCTGGCCGCGGCCATCAGCTGGACGTTCCTTTTCGGGTATCAGTGGGCCTTCTACTTCGCTTATCGCGGCCGCCAGCACACCGTGTTCTGGTATTTCTCCGGCGTGTTGGGTGACGGCCTGTTCATCCCGGCGCTCAACGTCGCCGGCGTTGCCATGCTGCGCCGGCTCAAGTCCTGGATAGCCTGGAGACGCCTACCGCTGTATGCACTGCTGGGCCTGGCGACGGCCACCGCCGCGTTCCTGGTTCAGGCGGCGCTGGATCTCGTCAACTGGTCGATGCCGATCTCCTATCGCTGGAGTCCGGTCGGGCAGTTCCACTTCCTGGTGATGTGGGCCGAGATGATGTTTCTCTACTTGGTCCTGGCCACCGCCACCAACAATTGGTCGCGCCTGCGTCTGGACGCCATCGGCTGGCGGGCATTCATGGTCGGCTGGCTCGGCGTCGCGCTTTTTGCCGCCACAGTGGCGATCGATTACGCCCGCTAGCCCAGGGCGTCCTTCCAGCCCGCCCCAAGCGCCTCGAGCATCACCTCAGGCGGCTGGGCGCCCGACACTCCATAGCGGCGGTTGATCACGAAGAAAGGCACGCCGGTGATGCCCAACTCCGCGGCCTCCCGCTCGTCGGCGCGCACATCCTCGGCGTACCCGTCGGCATCCAGCGTGGCCCGAGCGCGCTCCGTATCGATGCCAACCTCGCCGCCGAGCTCGACCAGCGTGTCCCGGTCGCCGATGGAGCGCCCTTCCATGAAATAGGCCGCCATCAGGCGCTCCTTCATGGCCGGCTGCAGGCCCAGGGCTGCGGCCAGGTGGAGGAGCCGGTGGGCGTCGAACGTGTTGCCCCGCTTGGCGATGTCGTATCTGTAGCGGAGGCCTTCGCCGGCTGCCGCGTCCACGACGCGGGCGTTCATCGCGCGCGCCTGCTCGAGGCTCACACCGTACTTGCGCGCCAGCGCCTCCTCCAGACTGCCCTCGTGCTGAGCCGGTGCGTTGGGGTTGAGCTCGAAGCTGCGGAACTCCACAGCGACATCGGCCCGATGATCGAACCGCTCGAGAGCGGTTTCAAACCGTCGCTTGCCGATGTAGCACCAGGGTCAAACGATGTCAGACCAGATCTCTACCTTCATGTTCACCTGCTAATGCCACCCGTTCTCGTAGCGTAGCTATTTCGGCGTTTGGCGTACCTTCGCCCGAATGACCGGACTGCTCGCGGCCGAGCACCTGGGCGCTGTGGCGTTCATCGTCGGAGCGACGGCAGCGCTGGTGGCGGCGGCCCGGCTGCGACCAGGACCGTGGACTACGACCGCCGCTCGCGCACTGGCCGTGGTGCTGGTCGGCGCTGAGGTCGCGTGGTGGATCTACCTCGTCGCCACGCATGCGAACCGAGCCGAGCTGGCCTATGCGCTCCCGTTCCAGCTGTGCGACGCGGCGATCTTCGTATCCGCATTGGCGCTCTGGCTGAGGCAGCAGCCGCTCGTCGAGGTGACGTACTTCTGGGGATTGGCCGGCACCATTCAGGCCATCATCACGCCCGATCTGCCGCAGCACTTCCCCACCTTCCCATTCATCCAGTACTACGTCGCCCACGGCGGCGTTGTCGCCGCGGCTCTTCTCCTGGTGGTCGGCCGCGGGCAGTGGCCGCGCCCCCGTGCGATCTTTTGGGTCGCGGCGCTGACCGTGGCATATGCCGGATTTGTCGGGCTGCTCGATGCCGCGACCGGCGCAAACTACATGTACCTGCGCGCGAAGCCTGGCGGCGCCACTGTGCTCGACGTGATGGGCCCGTGGCCGTGGTACATCGGGTCCGCCGGGCTGGTCGGTATCGCACTATTCGTGATCCTGGACGCCCCGTTTCGCATCCTGCGGCGTTCACAACCGGCGATCGGTGCCGCAGGCCAGTCTTGAACCTTTAGTCAGTTCTGGAGTGCGGGAACCAGCGCTCGACGCGGTCGACACGTCCGTCGGCGAAGCCCGGCCGGCTATCGACACCCCAAAAATATGAGGCGATGGCAAACCCGAAAAGGGCCGCGACTCCCAGCAGCAGATCCACGCCTTGAGCCTACGATGTATGTGGGGCTGGTGCCGAGCGCCCCTCAGGTTGCCGACGCTATGACCGTGCGCTAGGCAACCGGACTTTGGAGCGGTAGATCTGGTCCGCCGCGACGGCTGATACAAGCTCAAGGGCCTTCCGCGTTCCGCCTGACGGGTCCGTGCGACTACCGTTGCCAGTTTCGTGTGGGAAAGTTCTCAGCTTCGGCTCAGCGCCGCCATCTCCTGGAAAAGGAGCGAAATCGCCAAACGTAATAGGCAGTCATGAGGATGACGAGGGTAGCGGTGCACACCCCAACGAACAGGTAGATGCCGAGTGTCGGGTTGGCGAGACCTATCGTTATCGCCGACGCGAAGAGTGCGAGCGCGATTCCGGCACCAACTCCTTTGGCGCGGAGGCCCCAATAACCCCGAAGGCTCCACGGCAATGTGCCGATGTCAATCCCTCGATGTAACCGCCGCCAACGGAGCCAGTGCCACGCGAGCTCCCCCGCCAATGCAAGGGCAACGAGCCAGACCAGCAGTGGAATCAGCTGCAGCACGAGGCTCATGATCGGGATTATCAGTGGCTGCGTACCAGCAACGGCGTGAAATGGCTGTCACCCGACACCGCTGCTATCACTAAGCCGATTGAGCGAAGAGAGTTTCGAATTCGATTGGCTGGTGCCGAGGGCCGGATTTGAACCGGCGACACCTTGATTTTCAGTCAAGTGCTCTACCAAGCTGAGCTACCTCGGCACGCGGCCCGTAATTCTATCCGCGCCCGGAGGGCGACCCGAGTTGGCGCTGGTCATCGATCCGGGTTAGAGGCATAATCCAGCGGTTCCTGGTTCGCGTTGGGAAGCAAAGGAGGGGGTCGTCGTGAATCGCAGGCTTTTCGGACGTCTGTCAGCCGCCGCCCTGTCGGCCGCGCTGGTGGCTCTGGTGGGCGGTCCTGTATCAGCGTCGGATTCGGGGAACCGCAGCGACCTCAAGAACTTCCAGCACGTGTTCGTGATCATGATGGAGAACACCGCCTACAAAGGCCTGATCGGCAACCCGAACGCGCCCTGGATCAACCTTGCGGCGAGCACAAATGGGTTGGCGACCGATTACCACGGAGTCAGCCACCCCAGCCAACCCAACTACATAGCCGCGACAGCGGGCGGCCTCTTCGGCGTCGTCAATGACAACGACGTGACCATCGACGTGCCGAACATAGTCGACCAGCTGGAGAGCAATGGGAAGAGCTGGAAGGCATACATGCAGTCCTTGTCGCTATGCGCGACCAAGCTCGATCATGCGTGTGGCAACCAGCTCTATGAGCGCAAGCACAACTCGTTCGTATCCTTCGCCGACGTGCAGAACAGCCCGGCCCGGATGGCCAACATCGTCGACCTGAGCCAGCTGAACACCGACCTCGCCGCCGGCACCGTCCCGGATTACGTCTGGATCAGCCCGGACCAGTGCAACGACATGCACGGCCGCGGCGGCCCTGTCTCCGACTCCTGTAGCTTCAGCCATGTGCAGGACCTGATCAGCACCGGCGATGCTTTCCTGTCGAGTACGGTCCGCGCGATCACATCCTCCTCGGCTTGGACAGGCAACTCGGCGATCTTCATCACCTGGGACGAAACTGACTTCCCATTCGTCGACGTGAGCGGCTGCTGCGACGCCGTGCCGGGCGGTGGCCATGTCGTCACGCTCGTCATCTCGCATTCCGACCACGCGGCTCGTACCTCGAACGTTTCCTACAACCACTACTCGATGCTGCGCACGATCCAGGACGGCTGGCACCTGGGCTGCCTGGGCTTCACGTGCGACACGGCCAACGTGCCGGCGATGAGCGACCTGGTCGGCCCCAAGGGCTAGCCAGTCATCGAAGCGGGCGCCGGCGCAGGAGCCGGCGCCCGATCGTTCTTGGCCGCTTGACAGCCCGACGTCCCCTTGCGAGACTCCCCGACGTGGGCATCTCAGGCGCGGCTCGGTTTCGATCCGCGAGCGGCCTGATCGCCGTGGTCGCAATGTGCGGCCTCCTGGTCGGCGCCTGCGGGTCGCCTAGTTCGTCTTCAAAATCCTCGGTAACCCCGACACCGACGCCCAAAGCCAAGACGATCTCGAATGTCGACGCGTGCATGCTCGTCACCGCGGCCGACGCTTCCAGCGCGGCTGGAGTAACGGTCTCGAATCCATCAGCCGCGGCGCAGATCCCCGGGGCGTGTATCTACGCGAGCGCCGACGGTACTACTACCGTGTTTGTCATTGCCCAGGCTTACGCGGACGCCACCAGTGCCGGCTCAGTCTCGCCCGAACAGCTGGCCGCCGCGCTGAACGGCGCCTACGGGATCGCGAATGCCAAGCCAGTCAGCGGAATCGGCGACAAGGCTATCGAGTACACCGTTACGAGCGCCGCGTCCGGCTCCACTGGGGCGGTGATCTTCGTGTTCAAGTCAAACGTCGTGCTGATGATCGCCATCTCGCCCTTGGCCGACACGAAGAAGCTCGAGGACCTGGCTCGTACCGCGGTCGGAAACCTGCACTAAACCGCCGAGCACCGACTCGACTGCGGTCGAGCAACTCGTCGTGCTTAGATCCGAGGCCGCTGCGGTGTCGAGGCCACGCTGTAGGCGCCACGAAGGGTAGGTCCCCAATCGACATCCATCCGTCGACAGCGATGGTGGGCGGTGAGAGGGTCGAACTCCCGACCTCCTCGGTGTAAGCGAGGCGCTCTGGCCAACTGAGCTAACCGCCCGGCGGATGTCAGTCTACCCAGCGGCGAGCACGCTCAGCGCCGAGTTCAGTTGCGCGTCCTTCGAGTAGCCATTGGTCGGCTGCTGGACGTCGAACTGGTCGGTGGTGTTGGCCAGCGGGACCGTGACGTCGGGCGTCAAACCCTTGTGGTCGATCGTCACGCCGTTGGGTAGGAACCACCGCTTGACCGTGAGGTGGATGTCGGCCCCGTTGTTCAGCGGGAAGTCCTGCTGCACCGATCCCTTGCCGAAAGTCACCGTGCCCACCAGCTTGGCGCGCTGGTGGACTTGCAGCGAGCCCGCCACGATCTCCGCCGCCGACGCGCTGTTGGCGTCAACGAGGACGACCAGAGGCACCGACGCCGCCAGGTGCTCGCCGCTCACCGTGTGCTTGTCGACGGTGCCGGTGCGATCGCGCAGTTCGAAGGTCTCCCCACTCGAGACGAACTCGCTGATGACATGGTCGGCTTGATCGATGAACCCGCCCGGGTCCTCGCGTAGGTCCAAAACCATCCCCTTGGCGCCGGGTAATCCTGAGGTCAGCGCCGCGTGAAACTCGTCAGTCGTGGTCGTGGTGAATTGGTACAGGCGCACGTAGAGGACGTGATCGGCGATCACGGTCCCCCGCACCGATGGCACCTGGATCTCGGCGCGGGTGATGGTGACCGAGAAAGTCTGGCCGCCCCGCTGGAGGGTGAGCGTCACCTTGGATCCGTTGGGACCCTGAATCAGCGTCGACGCCTGGTCCGAGGTGAGGCCTTTCATGTCCTTGTCCCCCACCGTCACGATCTGGTCGCCGGCTTGCAGCCCAGCAGCCGCGGCCGGCGAGCCCGGCACGGTGCCCGTGATCATCGGGTAGGTATTGGTGAAGCTCAGGTAGATTCCGATGCCCGAGTAGTGGCCCGTATAGACGTCCTGCAGCCGTTTGAATTGGGTCGGGTCGTAGTAGGCCGAGAACGGGTCGCCCAGACTCGAGACGAGTCCCTGCACGGTCCCGTGCGAAAGCTTGGCGGTATCCAAGTTGCCATCGACGTAGTCCGCCTGGATCACACGGATGGCCTGCTGGAGTTCGGTCGTGTCGACTCGGCCGGCCGAGTGGTGAACGACATACGGCATCACATCCGGGAAGGCCTGGTCCGTGTAAACGCCAAAGCCGAAACCAAGCACCGCGACGACCAGGACGGCAACGCCCCAAAAGGCGTCGCGGAGCTTCATGTCAGCAGACTAACGAAGTCGGGTCGTTGGGCGGGCTAGCAGCCGAGCCAGATGCAGGGATTTCTTGGGTCGTTGTTGACACGAATCTCGAAATGCAGATGTGCTCCGGTCGACCACCCCGTTGATCCTTCATAACCGATCAGGTCTCCGCGCGCGATGACCTGGCCGCTTGATAGCCCGCTCTTGTAGCTCGCGAGGTGGCCGTAGACGGTCGAGTAGCCGTTGCCGTGGATGATCATGATCATGTTGCCGTAGCCGATCGAGCCCGGGTAGAAGTAGATGATCCCGGTGTCCCCGGCCACGATCGGGCTCCCATACGCGGCGGCGATGTCGATCCCCGTGTGCTTGCGATGGGGGTACGGGCAGCTCGGGTCGTAAATCTCCAGATAGAACGTGACGCAGCCGAACGGTTGGCTGATGCAACTGAATCCACATGCGGGCTCCGGCCATTCGAATACACCGGTGCCACCGCCATATTTCGCCGCCGCGGCATCGTACTTCAGCGCTAGGGCGGCGACCTGCGCGTCGATCGCCTTCCGTTGCTCTCCCAGCTGCCGGTACTGATCGTTGAGCTGGTTCTCGAGCAATTGCTCTTGGGCCAGGGCCGCCTTCTGCGTCGCCTGGTTCTTCTCGAGGTCGGCCTCTGTCGCCTGCAGCTGCTGCAGCAGCGCGGCCACCTGGGTCCTTTGGATGACGAGATCCGCATTGGTCTGATCGAATTGCGCGCGCTCTACACCGAGCTCGGCCATCAGCTTGCGATCTGAAGCGGCGACCTGCTGGGCGCCGATCATGCGGTTCATCAGGTCGTTGAACGTGTTGGCGGTGAGGACCAGCTCCACGTAGTTGACCGAGCCGTGGTCGTCCACATAGCGCAACCTCTGGTTGAGCACCTCGCCCCGCACGCTGATCTGTGCGTGCAGCCGTGTAAGGCTCGCCTCAGTGAACCGGATCTTGCGGTCGAGCTCATCGATGGCGGCCTGCGTCTTGGCGATCAGATCTTTCTGCGCCGCGATCTGGGCGTTGAGGCTGTTTATGATTCCGATGAGCGCGTTGATCTGGCCTTCGGCGGTGCTGATCTTGTGCAGCACGTCGACCATCTGCTGCTCGCTGGTCACCTGCTGGCCGATGCCCTGGTTGTAGGCGACGCACGCGGCATACACGTCAGGGGGGTCGCCCGGGTAGCAGTAGATCGCCACCGCCGTATGCAGCGAGAGTGGGATCCAAATCACCGTGGCTGCGATAACCGCAGCGATTAGTCTCCTCATCTCACAATCTCACGAAGCGGCGTACGCCGATGTAGCTTCCCACCGCTCCGAGCAGCGCGCCGCCAAGCAGCAGGTCGCGGGCGAGGCTTGCCAGGAAGTTGGGGTCGTACGAAAGCGGGATGAAGGCGATGTCGGAGCGGAACTGCTGCACCGCCGGCGGATATGCGATCACCAGCAGGGAAAGCGCGATCGAGGCCGCGATCAGACCCGTCATCACTCCCTCGATCACGAACGGGCCGCGCACGAACCACTCGGTGGCTCCCACCAGCTTCATGACCTCGATTTCCTTGCGCCGGTGGTACACGGCCGTCCGGATCGTGTTCATGACGATCACAACCGAGACCACGACCAGGATCGCCAGTAGGCCCACGCCCGCGAGGCTGAGCCATTGCGACAGCTGGAGCATCCGCTTGACGAAGTCACCCTGGTAGTTGGTGGGATTTGTGGGATCTACACCCGACCACTGACGCGCGAGTGTATCGATCGCCGCCACGTCGGATAGGTTGCGCACGCGCACCTCGAGCTTGGCGTCGAGCGGGTTGCCGTCGAGCTGCTGCGCGAGGACTGCATTGTTTGGGTCCTTCGTGAAGCTGGCGAGCGCTTCATCCTTGGTGATGAACTTGGCGCTCGCCACCCGCGGGTCGGCGCTCAGCTGCGTCTGATAGTCGTAGACGCTCGCCAGCGGCGTGTCGTCGGCGATGTTGATGGAGATGACGCTGACCTTGTCGCGGAAGCCGTCCAGCACCTGCGAGAGGGCGTGTCCGACCAGCAGGTTGACGCCGCCGAGAATCAGGATGAGCGTGATCGACAGAACCGCGGCCAGGCTGACCGCGAGATTCCGCCAGAAGCTCTGCCAGGCGCTATTGAGCGCGAATCTGAGGTTTCGAAACATCTTCGTGATACCGGCCAGAACGGTCGTCTCGGGCAATCTGCCCCGCATCGATCGCAACGACGCGGCGGCGGAGTAGGTCGACGATCTCACGGTTGTGAGTCGCCATCACGACGGTGGCGCCCCGCGAGTTGATGCGCAGAAAGAGCTGCATGATCTCCCACGCGGTGGCGGGGTCGAGGTTGCCGGTGGGCTCGTCCGCGATGATCATGCGCGGCGCATGCACCAGCGCCCGCGCAATTGCCACCCGCTGTTGTTCGCCACCGGACAGGTTCGAGGGATACGTCTGCTCCTTGCCCGCCAGACCCACCGTGTCCAGCGCCTCGGCCGCCCGCGACTGGACCAGACGGTCCGGCTCGCCGAGAACGCGCAGCGCGAAAGCCACGTTCTCGTACACCGTGAGGTTCGGCAGAAGCTTGAAGTCCTGGAAGACCAGGCCGATCTTGCGCCGGTAGTACGGGAGCTTGCGCCGCTTCATACGGCCTAGCTCGACCCCCTCGACGAAGATCTTGCCCTTGGTGGGCTTCTCCTCCCTTATGAGCAGCCGCACCAGGGTCGACTTCCCGGCGCCCGACGGTCCGACGAGGAATACGAAGTCGCCCTCGGGGACGACGAGATTGATGTCGCGAAGCGCCTGGGTCCCGGACGGATATGTCTTCCAGACGTGCTGGAAGCTGACAACTGGCCGGCTGTCGAAGTCTGGTGTTAAAACCATAGGCTGGATCTTTTGCTGTGACGCGTGGCGCCGGCGGGCGCACCTCGTTAGGTCGCGGGCAGTATACCTCATGCCCCCTGCAGGTCCAAATCGCAGCCGGCGAGTTCAAACACCGGTCTAACGGGCCCGTGCGGGCTTGCTTGCGCGGGGCCCGCCGGGCCCCCTGGACTCTAGCTTCGGGAGCCGTTCCTGGCCTGGCTCAGCCGCCAGCGCAACCAGGCTTCGATGAACGGATCGATCTCCCCGTCGAGGACGGCCTGGGCGTTGCCGACCTCGAGGCCGGTCCGGACGTCCTTCACCAGCGTGTAGGGCTGCAGAACATAATTTCGGATCTGAGAGCCGAACTCGGCCGGCAGCAGCTGACCTCGGATCTGGTCGAGCTGCGCCGCAGCCTCCTGCTGCTGGCGCTGGAAGAGGCGGGCCTTGAGCACCTTCATCGCCATCTCGCGATTCTTCATCTGGGACCGCTCGTTCTGGCACGTGACGACGATTCCGGTGGGCAGGTGCGTGATGCGGATCGCCGAGTCGGTCTTGTTGACATGCTGACCGCCCGCGCCGGTGGAGCGATAGGTGTCGATTCGGAGGTCCACAGGGTTGATGACCACGGCAGCCTCGTCGGTGCTCTCGAGCTCTGGCATCACCTCGACCAGGGCGAACGACGTGTGCCGCCGGTGGTTCTGGTCGAAAGGCGAGATGCGCACCAAGCGGTGCACGCCGTGCTCCGAGCGCAGCAGACCGTATGCGCGCGGGCCGCGAACGATAAAGGTGACGCTCTTGAGCCCGGCTTCTTCTCCGGGTGACTGGTCGATGACCTCCACTTCGGAGCGATGGCGTTCGGCCCACTTCATGTACATGCGCATGAGCATCTCGACCCAGTCCTGCGCCTCCACCCCACCCTGGCCGACCGAGATCGTCACCACGGCGTTGTGATTCGCGTACGGGTCGGTGAAGAGCAGGTCGAGCTCGCGCGAGCGGAGCTCGGCCGCGATCGCGGCCTCCTCCTCCGCGACCTGCTTGGTCAGCTCCGGGTCGCCGGAGGCGAGCTGGTCGAGCTCGATCAGGTCGCGGGCGCGTTTTTCGAGCTGCTCCCACGTCTTGATCAGCTCGCGGTTCTCGGCCCCTTCCCGCGCCAATCCGCTCGCGCTGCGCGGATCGTCCCAGACCCCGGGCTGGGTCAGGAGGTGGTCGAGCTCCTCTGCACGCTTGAGCTTTGCGGGCAGGTCAAAGGTGCTCCTTCAGCTGCAGGATCCGCTCGAGCAGCTCTTTGGGACTGAGTTGGACGTCCATCATTTCTTTCCGGTAAGGGGACGTAGTCCCCCTTGCCTATCTTCCGTGGCACCTCTTGTATTTCTTGCCCGACCCGCACCAGCAGGGATCGTTGCGCCCCAGCTTACCGGCCGCCGCCCCGCCCTCGGCTGCCGTGGCTCCGACTGGCGCCGCGCGTCGCTGCTTCGGAGCCCCGTTGCGGCCGGCCTTGGTCGCACCGTCCGGATCGCTGGGGCCGCTCTCCAGCAGATCTCGAACCATCGGCTTGGGTGGCGGGGGCGGAGCGTTGCGCTGCACACGGACGCGGAAGATTCCCGCCACGATCGAGCTCTGGATGCGCTCCCGCAGCTCATTGAACATCTCCAGGGCCTCGTTCTTGTACTCGACCAGCGGGTCGCGCTGGCCGTATGCGCGCAGCCCGACGCCTTCGCGGAAATGCTCCATCTGCGTCAGGTACTCCATCCACTGCCAGTCGATCGTCCGCAGCATCACGTCTTTCTCGACCAGCGGCATGAGCTCGACACCGATCTCTTCGACCTTCTTGTCGTACGCGTCCGCGGCCGCGGCGTTCAGGTGCTCGGCCAGGGCCTCGGGGCCACGCGCCACCACGTCTTCCGGAATCTGCGAACCAGGCTCGATCGGCAGGTACGCCGACAGGTAGCGCACCAGCGCCTCCATGTCCCAGTTCTCGGGATGACGGCTCTGGCAATGAGCCTCGATGCCCTTGTCGACGATCTCCTTGACGTACTCGAGGATGTTCCCGCGGGCGTCGGCGCCTTCGAGCACCTTGCGCCGCTCTTCGTAGACGATCTGGCGCTGCTTGTTCATCACGTCGTCGTACTCGACGACATGCTTGCGGGCGTCGAAATGCATGCCTTCGACCTTCTTCTGCGCGCCGGCGATCGATCGCGCCACCCACGGATGCTCGATCGGTTCCACCTCGAGGCTGTCCATCAGCCGGCCGATGCGGTCCGCGGCCGGACCGAAGATCTTCATCAGGTCGTCCTCCAGCGAGATGAAGAACTTGCTCGAGCCTGGGTCGCCCTGGCGGCCCGCGCGTCCGCGCAGCTGGTTGTCGATGCGCCGGCTCTCGTGCCGCTCGGTGCCGATGATATGCAACCCGCCGACACCCGTCACTCCGGGTCCAAGGACGATGTCGGTACCGCGGCCGGCCATGTTGGTGGCGATGGTGACTGCGGCCGGCTGGCCCGCTTCGGCCACGATCTGCGCCTCACGTTCGTGCTGCTTGGCGTTGAGCACGTTGTGCTTGACTCCGCGCCGCTCGAGCATTCGGGCGAGCCGCTCAGACTTCTCGACCGACACCGTGCCGACCAGCACGGGCCGTTTCTCGTTGTTCATCTCGACGATCTCTTCGATGACCGCCTCGAACTTCGACTTCTCGGATTTGTAGATCACGTCCGGGCTGTCGATGCGGACCATGTTTCGATGAGTCGGGATCGCGACCACGTCGAGCTTGTAGATCTTGTGGAACTCCTCGGCCTCGGTCAGCGCCGTGCCGGTCATGCCGGCGAGCTTCTCGTACTGGCGGAAGTAGTTCTGGACCGTGATCGTGGCGATCGTCTTCTGTTCCTGCTGGACCTTGACTCCCTCTTTGGCCTCGACCGCCTGGTGCAGGCCGTCGGACCAGCGGCGGCCGACCATCGTGCGGCCGGTGAACTCGTCGACGATGATGACCTCGGCGTCCTTGACCAGGTAGTCGCGATCGCGCAGGAACAGCGCCTTAGCCTTCAGGGCCTGGTTGATCTGGTGAGCCTCGATCACGTTTTCGAGGTCGTAGATGTTCTTGATGCCCGTCCAGCGCTCCATCTTCGCGATGCCCGCTTCGGTCAGCGACGCGGACTTGTGCTTGAGGTCTACTTCGTAGTCGTCGTTCTCGACCAGGCGCCCCGCCCATCGTGCGTACTCGTAGTACTTCTCGGTCGACTCTTCCGACTGGCCCGAGATGATGTGAGGCGTGCGCGCCTCGTCGATCAGGATGGAGTCGACCTCGTCGACGATCCCATAGTTCAGCCCGCGCTGGCTGCACTGGGTGAGGTCGAGCGACATGTTGTCTCGCAGGTAATCGAATGCAAGCTCCGAGTTGGTCGCATAGGTGATGTCGGCGAGGTAGGCCTCTTTCTTGGTCGCCGGCTTGAGGCGCTGCAGGCGAGTGTCAGGGTGGGTCTCGTCTACGAAATCGGGGTCGTAGATGAACGTGCCAGTCGTGCCGACGTTGACGCCGACGCTCAGGCCCAGCAGGTGGTAGATCGGTCCCATCCAGCCCGCGTCACGCCGAGCGAGGTAGTCGTTAACGGTGACCAGATGGACGCCCTTGCCGGCGAGAGCGTTCAAGTAAAGCGCGAGGCTGGCGACCAGCGTCTTGCCTTCTCCGGTCTTCATCTCGGCGATCTTGCCCTGGTGCAGGACCATGCCTCCTACGAGCTGGACGTCGAAGTGCCTGAGGCCGATCGTGCGGCGGGCGGCCTCCCGGCAGACGGCGAACGCCTCAATCAGGAGCTCGTCGAGGTCGTGGCCGTCGCGAGCACTCTGGCGCAGCTCGTCCGACCGTGCGCGCAGGCCGGCGTCGTCCAGCGCCTGGAGCTCGGGTTCCAGGTCGGTGATGGCGGCCGCCACCACGAGGTGGCGCTTCACTTCCCTCTCGTTGGGGTCCAGGAGCTTCGTCAGGTTCAGCATGGGTCTAGATCTAGGGTACCTGCTCCAAATCTTTCCCTAGGCGGCTTCGGGTTAATCGGACCTCCCCTCAGCCCGGCGCTGCGCGGCGGGCAGCTCCCCACGTGGTGGGGAGCCTAGGGAATCACCGGTTCGATGATCGCCACTGTGCCGTCGGCCCGCCGGAACGCGATCTGGATGCCGCCTGAGAACTCGTCCAGGAATATGTGGAAGGCCTCGCCGTCGGACACGAGCTCGGCGATCGCCTGCTCGGTCGATTCCGGGAGCAGCTTCAGGCGAATCCGCTCCGGCTCGGCGGTCCGCGCATGGGAGGTCTTTTTCCGCGCCGGCTGCCGGATCGGCGAGACCTCGAGGTGCCGGTGTGTCCTGATCTCCTTGAGCTTGACCACCCGCCGGTCGATCTTGTCGAGGGCGAGGTCCAGGGCCGACTGCGCGTCCACGCCACGTTCATGCGCCGACAGCACTGGAGTGCGGCGCCCGTTCACGTGCACGTTGATGCGACACACGATGGTCGCGAGCCCGAAGCGCTTGCGCTCTTCCGAGAAATCAACCTCGGCGTCGGCCACCTTGCCGAAGTGGCGCTCGAGGCGGGCCAGCTTTCGCTCCGCATAAACCTTGAGCGCCGGCGGCAGTCCATCGGTGCGGTCGTTCAGAACGACCTTCACGGCCTGAGTATAGACCCCGCCTATTGGTGACCTGCCCCCGGAAGTTCCTTGCATCTTCGCGTCCTAGGCGGGCGGGCGGCTACGGCGCTGAAGCCTGCGTCATGGGGCCCGGCGCATCGTCGTCGCGCATCGTTAATGCGCTCCTCCTAGCGCCACCCTTTCCTTGGCTCCGCCC
>WNEY01000948.1_pt1 | contig 26101 bp, 28 predicted proteins | sample 5400531 | NCBI WGS metagenome assembly WNEY01 (sample SAMN13153338, study PRJNA577476) | soil metagenome | isolation source: 200 cm saprolite under Douglas fir tree site 1 | place: USA:California | collected 2015-04-18
CGCAGGGGCTGACCGAATTCCCAGCCGCCGTTGTTGGTAGGGGTCGCAAGTGGATTGACGGCGTCGTACAGCGCCGAAAGCACACGCTGCCGCACCCTGGCGGCGTTTTCCTCGCGCCGCACATGAAGTCTCGCCTGCACTTTTACAGGCTTGTATCTGCCCCAGCTGACGAGACAGCTCGTCCCCAACGGCCTGCGTTCATCGAGCAGGGTCTGCACCTGAGACCGGGCCTCTTCGGTCTCCTGCGAGGCCAGGGCGGCGGCAGATACGAGACCTTCAGGCCGCTGCTCAGGGGGCACCTCGGGTACCAGAATCACCTCTACAGTGCCCGGCGAGGCGAAGGTCCAGTAGGCCGCGCGTGTTACAGCGCGAGCGCGGGCAACGGCTCCAACACTCGTGGCGTTCAGCTCGTAGTCCCGGGCCGTGACGGCCCTGCTCAGCGAATGAAGCTCCTGCGGTCCCCGAATGAGGGCGTTCTCGAGGCTTTCGGCTGCACGTCCACCCGTCGCGGCGGCCGGGTTGGTGACCTCGACTCCCGTGATCTGATCCTTCATGGTGGTCAGGCTGTTCGCCGGCAGATTGCCTTGTGGCCCACCTCCGCGCCGATACCAGACCATGATCTCGCGCCCCGCGGCAGGAACTCCGGCAAGGGCCGCCGGCTCACTGTCGTCGCCTGACCCGCCGGGCTGTGTCAGGCGCGCCGCCGGCGCAAAGATGATGGTTCCCTCGAGGCGGTCGGCGACGTAGACGAGGTCGTCGGGTCCAGAGTCGGTGAAGTGGTCGACTTCGCGCCAGATCCGATAGTCCTTCCCGTTGAAACGGCGGGCGGCTGCTCGTTCTCCGAGGTCCGCGGCGGTGGCCTCCACCCCGACCATAAGATCAAGCCCGTCTTCCGTCGCCGCTATGACCGGCGGGCGGGCCAGGCTGAGCCATAGGCCTGGGCGACCGGTACCGACGCCGGCCGACTCGCCGTCGATCACGTCGCAGTCGATGCCGAGTACATCGACCTCCTTGCCGTCGGCCGCGATGCTGACCGGCGCGGTAGTCACGAACACCGGGCCGGTTCCGCCAGCGCCGCCCCGAGAGACCGTGACCCGAGTCCCCTGCGGTATCGCGATGGCCCCGCCCGTTGTGGTGCGCTTGAACCGGAGCATTGTCGTGGCAGCCGATGGTGGGTGGAGGCGGACGCCGATCATCCTCAAGAACTCGTGGTATGCCTTGTCCGGGACCCGGTTGAGCCGGTAGAGCATGACGTCGGTCAGATGGGCGAACAGCTCGACCAGCACGATCCCGGGGTCACCGGGAGAGAGGTCGGTCCAGTTTGGGCTCTTTTGCGCGATCAACTGGCGCGCCTCCTCCACGAGGTCGGCGAAATTGCGGTCGTCGAGGTTGGGGGACGGGATCGGCATTCAGGGCTGCTCCCCGGTGAGATTGAAAGAGACTGTCAATCGATCCATCTGTTGGGTCGCCCGCACGCGGTACTCGAGCAGCACGTCGAGACGTCCTGGGTCGTCGGGATTTTGACCGGCATCGAGGCGGACGACCTCTATGCGCGGCTCCCACCGGTCGATCGCCTGCTTGACGTAATGGATCGCCAGACCGGCTGTCGTGTAATCGTTGGGAGAAAAGATGAGCCGGTACAGGTAGCAGCCGTACTCGGGCCTCATGACACGCTCGCCCGGCACGGTCGTCACAAGCAGTAACACGGACTGCCGGATCGACTCGTCGAGCTCGACCATCTGAATTCCGCCCCGCAAGTTCGTCCTGAGGCCGACGGTCTCGCCCGCCCGCGCAAAGTCGGGATGCACGAAACGCAAAGTTCGAAAGAGCGGCTTCTTCACGACGTCGCCGAAACGAATGTCTGGCCGGCCGTCCGCACCTTGTAGTGGATGGTGCCGGGAGGCGTACCGTCGGTGTATCCCTTGACCGAATCAAGGCAAACGCGGTGGCGATCGATGCGGACATAGGTCGAATATCCAGAATCGACCTTCAAGGTGTGCTGGCACGGCTTGATGCCGGCGAGCGGATTGGTGTTCGGGCAACCGGAAATTCCGCGACCCTCGGGATCGGTCGCCACCAGGATCCTCTGGCCGGAGATCCGAACCAGCTTCTGGCTAGGCCGATTCTTCACGTGGCCGAGCTCGTGATCGCAAACCATTAGGCCGGCCTCGGTTACGAGCTTCATGTCATGCCGTCTCGAAATCGACTGCCGAGCCGCGTATGCGGATTTGCTTGCCGGGTGCGGAGATCTCGAGGTCAGTCGCCGCCTGCAGCGTGACCTTTTGCTTCGCAAGCTCCAGGAAGGAGCCGGCCGCATCCTCCATGCGGATGCGCTGGTTTGCGTCGTCGAATGTCAGTTTCATCCCTCCTGCCGTCAGCAGCGAGAAAACCCGCACCGCGCCGCCATCGACACCGCCGGCAACCGGGGCACCGCCGGCGCCGTAAAGGCCGCCGAGTACCAGCCCGGCCGCCGGATCCTGAAAGGGCAGCAGGACCAGGACGGTGTCCTTGACGTCGGGGAGCGCCACCAGTCCCTTGCCGGAGCCTGCAGCAATCGCGACAACCTCCATCCAGTCGGTCTCGAGGTCCCCGATCGTTGGCAGGCGGACCTTGACCCGGCCTTTCGAGTCAGGGTCGTCGACTCTTGTGACCACGCCGATCGTCGCTTCTGCGGTGCGCGGCCGCTTTGCAACCGCGAGCGGCTGCGAGCTGAGCCGTGAAACAAAGCCCATCCGGACATCGATCGTGTGGTCGACCGCGGTGAGCGTGAATTGATCGGCGAACGAGCTGTCTGTGCCGCTGACCGTGACCACTGTGCCAGGTCGCAGGGCAGGGTCGCCCTCGGCCAAGGCCTCCAGCGTCGTCTCGCTGCCCAACCGCTGGTCGAGCTCGCCGCCGGCGATGGCGTCGGCTTGCCCGTCGCTCGACAGGTGCTCGTTGACAAGAAAAAGCTTGCCGTCGCCGCTCAATTGCTCGGGTGCGACCACATCGAGCGGAGGCGACGGCAAACGTCCGCTGGAAGCTTGCCCGGCGAAGGGGGCGGCGGTTAGCGGGTCCCAACCCGAAATCGCCACTGTTCTGCACGCTGGGTCGCCGTTCAGCTGAAGCGTCACCTCCAGGAGCGTGTCCCCCAGCTGAAGCTCGATCGCGTCTCCGGTGCCTCGCAGGGAGAAGAGGTGGAGGGTCTGGCGTCGAAGTGCGTAGTACAGGCCGCATCGCTCCAACGTTTCGCCGAGCAGCTCGAGGTCCGACTGCCGATCCTGGATGACCATCTTCCAGACCGGCCCCTCTTCCTCGGCGTCGACCGATAGACCGATGTCCGAGACCAGCTCTTCAGCCAGCGACCGCGCCGTCACGTCGAGATGGGTGCGCACCTGGTGGCGCTTGCGCAATCGGTGGATGCGGTCGTATGCGCGGACCCTGACCTCTCGGCCGCGATCGGGTCCGTAGACCTGCTCGACGGCCGTGACGTCGCCCGTGAAGAGTCCGTCGTCGGACCCGGCGACGGCGATCCCCAGGTCGGAGCCCGGAGCGAAGGTCGCAAGCGGCGGCAATGGACCTGGCGGATCGGTAAAAACGAGCTCGCAAAGGCTCGGCATCGACAGCCGCTGCTGGACTCTGACCTCGGCCAGGCCGGCGACGTCAGGCGCGCCCAGTGCACTCCCGCCGACGGTCAGCGTCACCTCCGGCAGCGAGGTGACCGACTTCACCACATACCTCCAAGAACAGAAGGTAGAGGCAGCCTGAGTGTCATGCCGGGAGTGAGGTTCATCGGATTCTCGATGCCGTTATCGGCGGCGATTGGTTTCCAGTGGCGTGGATCGATGCCGTTGTCATAAAGAAAGTTGTCCATGCGCTGGCCGCTGGCCTCCCCTTCCCCGCCCGTCGCTTGGCGCACCCGGAACTGGTCCGGCGGGAGGGCTACCAGATCCTCGACACGAAGGAAGGTCCCTCCCGGTAGATCAGCCGGACGCGGAATCGGCCGGACCGGCTCGCCCGTCCGAACAAACCGCATCTTCAGCCAGGACCGGCGAGCGGTCCCGTCGGGCGTGAAATTCTCCAATCGCTCCGCGACCGCTTCGACGATGCCGGGGATGTTCCAGGACTTGCCCCAGACAAAGCGTGCAAGGGTCGGTCGTGCGAAGCCGTCGTCCTCGACCGCGTTCTCGCACAAGTCCCACAGCGGGCTCGTCAGGTCGCGTACATCTTCGGTCTCGATCGTCGAGCCGACCAACGAAATGTCGAAGAGCAGCTCGAACTCGATCTCGGTCCGGCCGCCACCGGTGAAAAGGAGAGGGTCGTCAGCCAGCGCGGCTCCAGTCAGCTGACCGCTCGCCGATCGGCGGGAACGGACTCCGCCCGTGCGGCGAATCACCAGGCTCTCAGGGTTGAGCAGACAGCCGAGTCGGTCGCCGGTGCTCTCGATCAAGAACGCGACTCGCTCCATCAGCGCCGCCTCTGCTCAGCGTCCAGGAAGGCCTGCCGGCGAAGCTGCAATCCAACCAGTGCCATCGTTTCGTTCGGCGGTGGCTCACGCGCGGGTAGGTCTGGCCACCTTGCGTTCGGCAGCTCCTTGAGCAAGTCTGGATCTGGGTGCGGGACTCGGTCCAGCGACCCTGCGCGCGGCTGCGGGGCGCTGGGGACGACGACTTCGAAAGTGGGTTTATGTGTGGGCGGCGCGACGGTGACTGAAACTCCTGGTTCGGCGATGTGACGCCGCATCTGCGTCAACGGAGCGAAGACGCTGCCCGAACCGGCCAGGGCTCGCGTCAATTTCTCTGGATGAGCGCCAGCTTCGGGGCCGGGCCTTGTGCCGACCGGCATCCAGGATCCTTGACGCACTTCGGAAAGATGGTTCTCCGCTTCGCGCGCCTGCAGGCGCGCTTCGGTTTGGGTTTCCCCGGCCGCCGGCCCATGCTTCGTGGCAGGCGGCTTTTCGACCTCGCCCGGAGCCGGCCCACGCGGCTGCGGCACCGCGCTCGCCGGCGAGGGCTCCGGCAAGGCCCTGGCACGCGATGGAGGCTGATCTACGAGAGGCGTGATGCGATGGACAGGAGTCGGCACCCGGCTGATCGGGGGCTCGCCGGCTTCGCGAGTACTCGCCTGCTCGGCGACCGGAGGCGGCAGCTGTGCCGGCATTTGCGGTGGCGTCCCGGATTGTGGAGGTGGGTAGGGGATCGCTGGCTGGTCTGGTGGCGACGCAGACGGTGCCGTTGCCTCCAACAGTTGTGGGGCGCCTTTCCTCACGCGCCGCAGCCAGTCTGCCGGCGGCCCGCGGTGGTTCACGACCACGCGGCCCTGCGCGTCGCGAACCCAAACGCCGGCCGCATCCGTCGGTGCGGCGGCCGAACGCGCGGTGGCACGGGCGAGAAGCAAGTTGGCGAGCGCCAACAACCTCAAGCCGACTGCGCGGTACAGCCAGCGCCTCATCGTCCTTCGCCTAGGCGCGCTGGAGAGACTCGTACACGATGGTCACGCTTTCGATCGCGATCTCCTGACTTAGCGCGTCGAGCGCGGCTCCACGCCACGCCGAGACCCACGCGCTCATTAGGTCCCAGCGCATGACCTCGGCGGTTCCCGCGCTGTCGAGCAACAGGATCGAAACATTTTTGCGGGCCGGATTCCCATTGACCGCCGTCATGAACCAATCGAACAGCTCACGCGAGGATGTGAGGCCGTATTTCAGAGTCACGTCCTGGTAGCGCACATGACCGGGAACACGATGCTCGACCGCCGTGTTGCCGGCTTCGCGATAACGGATTGCCTCGACGGTGCCACCCAGTCCGGTGCATTCAGTGAAGTGACCCAGTGCCGCTCCCACGGATAACACCTTCCACTGATAGGTGCGGTACGGGTCCACCCATGCACCCGCCGCGGCCTGGCCTTCGGCTGGAGTCGGTGCTGCCTGCGGAGGATTCTGCGCCATTTACGCCACTCCCAATGCTTCAACCTGAGTTCCGCCCTGCCACTGGCTTATGCGGAACACGACAAACTCGGCCGGCTTCACCGGTGCGATCCCGATCACGGTGACGACCAGCCCCAAGTCGATCACTTCCGATGGGTTGGTCTCCTCATCGCACTTGACAAAGAAGGCTTCCGCCGGCGTGCGGCCCATCAGAGCGCCTGTGCGCCACAGATAGGTCAGAAAGGCACCGACGTCACGCCGAATCGACTTCCACAGCGTGCGATCGTTCGGTTCAAAAACCACCCAGTTGGTGCTTCGCCCGATCGACTTCTCGACCATGATGAAAAGGCGGCGTACGTTGAGATAGCGCCATTCGCTGCTGCTGTCAGCCAGGGTCCGCGCCCCCCACACGAGGCTGCCCTCGCGCTCAAAGAAGCGAAAGCAGTTGACGCCGGCCAGGTTCAGCTCTCCTTGCTCCGCTGGGGTAAGGCGGTAGGTGAGGTTCACCGCACCCCGGATCGTTTCGTTCGCCGGCGCCTTGTGGATTCCCCTGTTTGCATCCGACCGCGCCCAGATGCCGGCGACGTGGCCGCTTGGCGCGACCTCGACGAGGTTGCCAGGCGGAAGCGGATCTTTGACCACGATCCACGGGTAGTAAAGAGTTCCGTATCCGGAGTCGCTCTGTCGCGGGCGGAGGCCGGCGGTCGGAGACGGCTCGCCCTCAGCGGGCTTCTTCGCCGAGGTCGTCCCCACCTTCGTCAAGGCATCGATGTTGGGCACGTTGAGCGGCGTGTCGAGGATCGCTACGCGGTCCTTCATGTTTTCGCAATGCGTCAAGATCGCGTCGTATGAGACCGGGTCGGTGTAGCCGGGACAGACGACGATGGCGACCTCATCGATCTGCTCGAGCACGCGAAGCCCCTGCCTGTCTCGACCGCCGGACGTGACCGGCTTGCCCTTACCGACGTTGACCACGTAGCAACGAGCGCCGCCGTTCTGGAAATAGCCGAAGACGGCTTGCGACAGCGGCGTGCTGGTCGCTCCGTCGGGCACATACAGCCGCACGAACTCACTCCAGTTGTTGACCGCCTGGCCGATATTGAGCAGAGCGGCGGGATCCGGCGCTTCGCCTACAAAACCCGGTGTGCTGATGCCCAGCGGGGTGATCGGATGGGTGCCGCCCGGGACCTCCTCGACGTACACCCCCGGGGCTGTGTAAGTGGTCGCCATAGTCAGTCCTCCAACTCGTCAAATCGGATCAACACGGGTTCATCGCCTCCTGTGCTCACCTCGACCGCCTTCTCGTGCCTGCGGGCCTTGACCCGGACAAGCTTCTTGAGGGGATCGACCGGCACGCCCTTGAAACCAAATCGCCCGGCGTAGTCGGTCTCGGTCACCATGTCCGCCATCGGGATCTCGACGATTGCGTTTGCCAGCGGGACGCCGCCTGGCCCAACGACGGTGCCGAAGAGCTGGGTCAGCTGGGTACCTTCGATGACAAGCGGCTTGCGGACGAGTTTCTGTTTCGGCTCGGGCAGCAGCTGGCGAAGGGGAACCTTGAGATAAAAGCTCGGACGCGGCGTGGCCGACAATGCCGACCACATCTCCGCAGGCACCGGTTCCAGCTCCACCTCATAACGAGGATTTGTCATCGCTCCGATCGCCAGCGCGCCGAGCAGACGATGTCGCTCGTCTACATCGGACGCCCACGCCGAGACCAGGTAGCGGAGCGCCAGCTGCACGGGTGGCCGGCGGTCGCCCCGCATCGGTGGGGCCGGAAGGAGGGCTGCCAGGTGCAGATTGACGACGGTCTCAGGTGCGTTCGATGGCGCAGCCAGCGAGACCTTGGCTGATTTTTCGACGATTGCCGACGCCCAGTCGCGCAGCTCGGTGTCGATCTCGTCGATCATCCGGTTCTCTCCGGGACCGCGATCTTGGCGGCGCCGGCCTCAGCGCAACTACACGGCCTTCGGGCGTCGGGCGTACGCGAGCAGCCAGTCGGTAAGCGCCTTGAGCTCCGGCGCCATGGAACCGTCGTATGCAGTGATGCTCTGCGACATGCCGCCGCGATGAAGCTTGATGTCGTATTGGAAGCGGTCGGCGCCTCGAGGCGGCCGCGCCGGCACAGCGAAATCCGCTCGATCGATGAGCCCGCGCAGCTCATTAGCGTCGGAATCGGCAATCCGCGCCGAATCGACGATCGTCCGCACGCTGGTACCGGCCAGCCCGCCGCTCCGCTCGAACTGGATCTGGAACCCGTCGCTGCGCGCCACGGATCCAGCGTAGACCTATGAGACGGCAATCCCCACCGCCTCCCACCCCTCTTTCACGGCCTTGAGCTCGGCGCCCGTTCCAAAATGGTGCTGGGTCGTCCGCATCGTGATCCGCGCGAACATGTGGAAACCGGAGCTTGGTATGAGCCTCGGATCGCGCAGGGCCTCATACCAGACAAGACCTGCCTTCTCCCAGGCGTGACCGCCGATCCCCATGGCGACGTTGTAGAAGGCGCAGTTTGGAATTCCCGAGTTGCGATGGACCCCTCCGTTGTCGGCCGTCGTCCGCACGTAATCCTTCATGTGCGCGGGCTGGTTGTCGCCATCGAAGGCCGTGCCGGGCTTGGCCATCGAACGGAGGGCTTTGCCGTGGAGGGCCTTGCCGATGATCTTGTCCCCGATCAGCCAATCCGCCTTGTCCGCGGTCTGGCCCGCCGCATACTGTTTGACCAGCGATCCGAAAACGTCCGAGATCGACTCATTCAGAGCTCCCGATTGGCCGGTGTAGGCGAGATTGGCGGTGTGCTCTGTGACGCCGTGGGTCAGCTCGTGGCCGATTACGTCGACGCCCTGGGTCGTCTGGGTCAGGAATTCGCCGTCGCCATCGCCAAATACCATGCGGGTGCCGTTCCAGAAGGCGTTGTCGTACTTCTCCCCGTAGTGGACGACGCCGTCCAGTTTCATTCCTCGGTCATCGATCGAGTTGCGCTTGTAGGCGTCCCAGTAGAACTTGAACGTCGCGCCGAGGCCGTCATAGGCCTCGTTCACAGCCGGATCGCTGACGGCATTGCCGCCCTCACTCCTGACTAGGCGGCTGGAGTCCGCCTCCTCGCTCTGTTCGGCGTCGTAAATAGTCCGCGTCGGCGCACCAGCCACGGCTTCGATCAACGGTCGCGGGCGGAACGGGACGAGATTGGAGAGAAGGGCGTTCTGGAGGCGCGCGGTCCGTATCGAATGGTCGCGCGAGAGGGCTGCCATCGCGAGCTCGCGTTGCTCGGCCGTGCCGCTCCGGACGATGTGCTCGAGGACCGACGGCTGGACAAAGAAGCAGCTGCAGATCTTCCTCACTGGGACACAAACCTCCATGGCCGCGCGGGGTCGGGACCGGGCGGGGTGTCCCATATATGGGCCCGACAGAGCGTCTTGTCAAGTAAAAAATTGGATTGACACAAGGCCGGTCAGGCCTACGATTGGGCGGACCTGAGCCGAAGACGGAGGCAGCGCCTCGGAGGAGCGAAATGACGACCGACAAGAGCCATCGCGCCAAGCCCAAAAGCCAATCGAGGAGGCCCAAGCCCACGAATGGCTCGGGTCAATCCACGCACTCGATGACTCAAACGGACAGGGTGACCACCTACTACCCTCCGCACCCGCCGCGTGTCGCTACCAACGTCTACATCAAGAGTCACCACCAGCTCACGGTCGTCGAGAACAAGCCGTGCTGGGCTTGCGGCATCACGCACAAAGACTGCGTAAGGCTGAAGGACGAGCTCAAGGGCGTCGCCATGGAAACCCACCACTTCTGGACCGAGGACGCTTTCACAGGCGAGGGCGGGGGACTGGGCGGCATCTACTGGCCCAGGGTGATGTCGGACCACAAGGACTTCGACTGGAAGGGATCTGGCTTCGACGTCAACGATCCATCGACCTTCAAATACTTCGTCGATTCCGTCTACAACCTCCAGGTGCTGTGTTCCGCCTGCCACCGAGCCGCCAAGCCCGTCCTGCACTGGCTCGCCGGCAAGCCCGACCCGAACCGGGGAAACGTTGTCTGGCCGGCCAACGCGGGAAGCATCGGCATCCATCACTCGAACTACCCTGTCTATCGCGACCAGCGCCACGCCCGGCCGGACACCCCACCCTTCCAAACGGTGCTGACCCACTTCATCGCGGTCCCACCTGCGACGATGCGGCTGGCCGACAACCAGGCCGTCGCAGAGGCCGAAAAGATCCCTCTTTACGGCCACCAGCTGCTTGCTCCCAGTCCGGTTCGTGTCCCAGTCAGGACCTGAGAGGGCCGCGACCGCGCAGGAGCAGGAGATAGAAGCATCGGGCGACGCCGCGGGGGCTGCTCAACACGAGGCCGTCGCCGGGACGGTCTATGCGCCGGCCGTCTCCGCCGAGCTCGATCGGGAGCGCAATCGCGGCCAGGCCCTGGAGAACTCGGCTGAGGCCGTAGTTCGATCCGTCGCGACGATGCTCGCCCTCTTCACAGCCGTCTTGGCGCTCATAGGCGGGACGCATCTGGGCCTGGCCCCCATCTCGTTAGCCCTCATCGCCGTCGCATATGGACTACTCATAGTGTCCGGGCTTGCCGCGACCGGGGTCAGCATACTGGGACATCGACTTCGTTCGTCTGGCGAAATCTCTACTGACGTCCTCGAAACCTGGTTGGCGAACTGGGGCGCCACGGATGGGATGGCCGCGGCTCGGGATGTCGCAAGCCTGGAGATCGGGCTGCTGAAGACGATGCGCCACGGCAATTTCCGGAAGCGACAGTTGACCGTTATGGCGGTCGGCTGTGAGCTGGGCGGGCTGGCCGCGCTGGTGGTGAGTCTGGCGAGCATAGCCGTCAAGCAGCTTTTCGCCACTTGACAGCAAACGTGCCGAGGTTACGCTGTGTGCCGTCGCGCCGGTTGGTTCTTGGGGGAAACACATGCAATCTGCAGATTTGATGCGCTATGCCGGCTACGCCCTGGCGATCGTGGTCGGGTTGGTGGGGTTGATTTCGGGAATCGCCTCCGGCCAGGGTACGGTCGCCGGAGCCGGGGCCGGATGGCTCGTTGATGCAGTGATCCTCATCGCCTACCGCCAAAACTCGCGAGTTCAGGCCTCGGCAGATCCTACGAAGTCCTTGTTTTCAATCTTTGACGACGTCAAGCCCTGGCTCTGGGGGGTGGTCGTGGCCATCCTGATCGCGGGCGCTGTGGTCGGGTATTTCATCAAGCACTGAGCAACGGGATAGTTCCTGTTTATTCGGCATCCGCGATTGGCAAACGCCTGGAGGGGTGAGCTGGAGGAGCAGTGGGCCTCGTCATCGGGCTGATCGAGCTTGCCGTTTGCCTCGGCGTTTTTTTCCTCATCGGACTTAGGGGGTGGCCCGGCGCCAACGACGATTGCCTCGACACCCAGCCGAACACGTGCTATTGCGAGCGGTTGCGGACCGGGAAGATGGTCCTCCAACCGATCAACACCTGGACGAACGTTGGATACATGGCGGTTGGTCTGGCGATTCTTGCCGTGCTTCCCTCTCTTTCGAGCGCAAACCCGATGGCTGGACCAGATCTGTATTCGGTCGGCCTGGGCATGGTGATCATCTTCCTCGGGCCCGGAAGCATGTTCTTCCACGCCTCGATGAAAGCTTGGGGCGGTTGGATCGACAACATCTCAATGAATCTGTTCATCTCGTGGGTGGCGCTCTACGACGTTTTCCGCATGGTGCACGGCAGCGACCTTTTGTTCAGTGTCGCGTGGCTGTTGGTCAACGGAGTAATCGGCGCCTTTTTGATCGCCTACCTCCGGAAGGGATATGGCAAGTGGGTGTTTGCCGGCTTGATCGGCTTTTACCTACTGACTTCGGTCCTGGTGGCGCTGTCGGTTGGCGGAGTCCATCGCGACTTCGGCTGGCTGATCGTTGCGCTCGCAGTATTCTCGGTCGCCTTCGCGATTCAGCAACTGTCCCAGACCAACAGACCGTTGTGCTTTCCCGACAGCTGGTTTCAAGGTCACGGGCTGTGGCATCTGATGACTGCTCTGGCAGCCGGCTCGATCTTTCTTTATCTCCTCACGGAAACATGAAGCCGGGTCGACATGGTTGCTGGCTCATCCCAAGGATCGTCAGTGGTTGACCCCAAGGCGGCAGGTGCACCGATCGCTATCCCGGCCATAAACCTCACACTCAAGGTGTACGCGAATTGCGACCACACCTATCTCGTCTGGAAAGCGAGCGACCACATCGCCGGCTGCCGTGGATTCGCCATATACCGCCGACGCGATGGAGAGGACAAGCTGCTCGACACATATGTAGGGTTTGCCGGCGAAACAGCTGCCCCGGGCACCCTCAAACCGAGCAACGACTGGCCGGTGCAGAAGTTCATGTGGTCGGACTACATGGTCGGGCCCGGCGATGTCGTCCAGTACCGGGTTGTGCCTGTCACCGGACCCGACAAGGACCACCTCGTAGAGCAACCCGGCCATGCCAGCCAATGGAGCCCAGCCGTAAGCGTCACCGCCGACACCGACTCTTCTACACAGGTCTATTTCAATCGCGGCGTAGTCGCGGCCCAATGGCTTGCGCGGAGACTCGGCCGTCCCGAGGACGCAGCAAGCAAGCTTGAAACGATAATCGCCACCCCCGGCGATCCGACGCGCAAGGAACTCGGCGGCGAGCTCATGTCGGCGATGCAGGCGTTGCTGCAGGAGGCTGCCCAGGGATCGAATCAGCTCTACTGCGTGCTGTTCGAGCTGAACGATCCGGACTTGCTGGGCAGACTGCTCAGCATTGGCGAAAGGGCAAGCGTCGTGCTGGCAAACGGCAGTCCCCAACCACCTCAGACCGATGAAAACAAAGCGGCGCGCCAGGCGCTGTCCGCGAAGGGGGTCAGCGTCTATGACCGCATGGTGCCGAAAGGCTCACTGGCGCACAACAAGTTTGCAGTCATCTGCAATGGACAGCGGGAGCCACTGAAGGCCTGGAGCGGCAGCACCAACTGGACTATGACCGGGCTCTGCACGCAGTCCAACAACGGAATCCTGTTCACCAACCCGGAAGTTGCGAGGCTGTACCTGGACCAATGGGATCGCCTGAAATTCGCCGGGAATGAGTTTCCCCCTGAACTGGTGTCCGCGAATGACACGCTGAAAATGGCGGATTACGACGACCGAAAAGTGAGCATCTGGTTCACACGAGTGAACGACCAGGTCGACCTCGTTGACGCGAAGAAATACATCGACGAGGCGACGCAGGGGATTCTCTTCTTGATGTTTAACCCGGGACCTTCTGGCACCCTGTTGAATTTCATCATCGATCGCAATGATGCGACGTCACCGTCATACGATCCTCATCTCTACACCCACGGCGTGCTGAATCAGGACCCGAGCACGCACAAGAACCCGATCCATCTCTTCAATCGAGGCCAAGAGAACCGGACCGATTTTGAAATAGCTCTTCCGGCAGCGGTCACCCAACAGTTGAATTACTGGCGGAAGGAGCTCCTGAAGCTCCCCAGCGCGCATGCACTCGTCCATTCAAAGACGATTGTGATTGACGCTTTCGGACGTAAGCCTGTCGTCATGACCGGCTCGCACAACATGGGACCGCGCGCCAGTTCGGTCAACGACGACAACCTGGTCATCATCGAGAACGATCCCTCCCTCGCCGAGGCATACGCGGTCTACATCATGGGCGTCTTTGACCAGTACTGGTGGAGGTTCAGAACGAACCAAAGCGGGCAGTTGCAATGGAACGGTCTGGTGGACAACGACGCGTGGCAAGACTCTTATTTGTCAGGTCCCAGGCTGCATGAATTGAAATTCTGGCTGGGCGAGGAGTAGGACATGGGCACGATGACAACGGACGAGCGCATTGGTGAGGGCATTGGAGTGAGGTCGACCGCACGCAACGTATGGAACTGGTTATTTGCCCCCCTGCTGCGCACTATCACCAACGGGGTGGCCGGTGCGGTGATCTTGGCGCCTTCTGGAACTGCCGGTTCGGTCCTCGGAGCTGCTGTCGGGGGAGGGCTCGGAGCAGCACACGGGTGGCGGATGGCGTATGCACACACCTACGACTGGACGACAGTAGGCGGGGTTATCGAATTCATCGCGGACAACACGTGGGGACTGCCGAACGCCGTGGTCGGCTCGCTGTTCGCGACTTTGAACCTCTGGAACGGCGTGAAGGTTGAAGTGAGCCGTGCGAGTGGCAGCCTGTATCACGCGTCGGGCTGGTTCGGCAAGTACGACACTACGTTTGGCAACGTTACGGTCGGCACCATTGTTCCTAAGCACGAGGCGGTCCACGCCTTACAGGCCAGGATATTCGGACCGCTCTTTTATCCGCTGTTCATCGCGTCGTACATCATCTGCACCATCGCGCCGTACTGGCTGCTCTATCACGACACAAAGAACAAGCCCATAAACAGCTTCGGCAGGTACTTCAAGTGCGGCGTTTATCCCCACACGTGGTTTGAGGAGTGGGCTTACTCCATTGACGGCAACCCGCCATGCACCTGATGCGGCGGAACATCAGCCATAAGCGGACCACCTCCAGCTCCACCGCCTCGGGCACCCGGATTTCTGGGATCGCCATGTCAGGTTGCTGTCAGGCGCTGGGGCGGGAGGTCGCCTAGGACGGCGATTTGAGTTCAGTTTTTGGCTCCGGACCAGGGATTCGAACTGGGGCCGCGCGCCAGCGGGTTCAACGACGACAACCTGATCATCATCGAAAACGACCCCGCCCTCGCGGTGGCATACGCCGAGTACATCATGGGGGTGTCTTCGACCAGTACTGGTGGCGGTTCCGCAGCAAGCAGAGCGGGCAGGCCCAGTGGAGCGGGCTTGTGGACAACGACACCTGGCAGGACTCGTATTTCTCCGGCGCCAAGCTCGACGAGCTGAAGTTCTGGCTGGGCGAAGATTGAGCGCCAGCAGCCGGAGCGACCCGTGGAACTCGTTCGTCGCACCGCTGCTGCGCACCGCGACCAATGCCGGCGCGGGTGTGCTCATCTTCTGGCCGTCGGGCGTGACCGGCGCGGTCATCGCCAGCGTAGTGGCGAGAGCGCTCGGAGCCGCCCACGGCTGGCGGATGGCATTCGGGCACACCTACGACTGGACGCAAGGGAGCAGCGTGGCCGAGTTCGTCGTCGACAACACCGGGGGCCGGCCCGATGCGTTGGTCGGGTCGCTCTTCGCAACTGCGAACCTCTGGAATTCAGTTGGGGTCGATACCAGCCGGTCGAGCGGCAGCCTGTACCACAACACCAATTGGTTCGGGACATGCGACACGACGCTGGGCAACGTCACCGTCGGCACCGTCGTTCCGAAACACGAGGCCGTCCACGCGCTGCAGGCGTGGATCTTCGGCCCGCTCTTCTATCCCATATTCATCCTCTCCTACGTCGTCTGCACCGTGGTGCCGTACTGGCTCGCCTATCACGACAACCAGAGGCGACCGATCAAGGGGACTGGCTCCTACTTCCAGTGCGGGGTCTATCCGAACACCTGGTTTGAGGTGTGGGCGCACAGGGTCCAGGGCAGCCCGCCGTGCGGCTGATGCGGAGGTAGGCCGACATCGCCCCTCCTCCCCCAGCGCCGCCACCACCCCCGGGATTCCCCGGCTCTCCGTTCCCGCCCCCAGGGCCGCCGCCCGGCGTCCCGGGGCCACCGTATGGCGGCGGGCTGCCACCGGGAACCCCGGGGTCGCCCTACGGCGGGCCTCCGCCGGGAGGCTACCGGCGGTACGGGCGGCCGAGCGGGTGCTCGAACGTGGTCGGCTGCGTCATCTTTCTGATCGTTGCCGCGATCGGGATCTACATCTTCGTCAATGCGTCTACGGGAGGATTTCCCCACTGATGAAAATGCGAGAGCGCTTTCTTCCACGATCGCTTCTGATCTTCTCCGGCATTTCCGCCGGTGTGGCTCTGATCGTCGGTGTGGTCGGCGCAATCTTGCGCCACGACAGCGCTAGAAATGTCTGTGTGCGCGCGCGCGACCAGACCCGAGACCCCCGAAATTCCCGCGCGCCTCGAACACGGGGCCGCACTCGACCGAGACGGTGTAGCGCGGATTCAACTAGCTGAACTCACGCCTGGTTGTCGCATAGAGCTGCCCGGCGTGCAGGATCTTCACGGTCGGGTGCATTGCCATAAGCTTCGCCTCGATGGTGAGCACCTCGGCGCCGTTGACGTCCTCGAGGACGAAGGTCTCGCGCAGCTTGACCTTTCCGTCGACTTTAAAGATCGCCAACCCTCGCGTTGTCAAGTGAAATGATTGACAGGCCGCGACTGGTGAGACCTCAAGCGTCCTGAGAGAGGATCACCGCGGAGTAAGCACCGATCCCAACGTCAGCCGACAACGACAGCCCGTCCCGCGGTTCATTCCGAGTTTCGGTGTCGTAGCACGGCTCGCCTCCGAAAGAAGCGTCGTACCCGGTCCAATCTGTATTCATCCTCACACGCCAAAGCCCGGCTCGCGGAAAGCCGATCGTGTACGAGTCGAATGCGTGGTTGGAGAAGTTGAGCAGGACGACAGTGTCATCGCGCGGGCCGCCGGCGTCCCAGCGGTGGTATGAGATCAACTTGTCGGCTTCGTTCACGTGATGAACCTGCAGGCCTTCACCTCGAAGGCCCCGCGTGGTGTTCCACCAATCGCGCCTCAGGTGGATCAGGTCGCGATACAGCGCAAGAATGCCGGGAAAGCGCTGCGCATTGGCCCAATCGACAGGAAACCCGGAGTCGAACCAATGCCCCTCGAGGATCTCCTGTCCCTGGAAGATCATCGGAATCCCGGGCGACGTGAATACGAGCACGGCGCCGAGGATCGAGCGCTTCTTGGCATAGATCGACTCGGGCTGGGCCGGATCGATCTGCGCCGGGAGCCTTGTGCCGCCGTTGGAGTCGGCGTCATGCGACTCGGTGAAGATGACCCTGCTCAGGGCATCGCCGCCGTAACGGCGTTCGACGGCTGCCCGGATCACCTCCAGGTCGCGGTCCTGATCGTGGAGCTGGCAGAGGACTCCGCGGGCCTGGGCGACGAAACCAGGATCCCACTGGCTGTTGAAGCCCGCGCCGCCGGAGACGGTGGGTGACGTGACCGCCGGGTCATTCCGCATGTCCTCGGCGATGCGGATCTTCCAGGGCTGCGCGCGATCCACCTCGTCGTTGATCGCCTTCAGCAGAGCCCATCCATCGGCAAGGCTTTGAGCGGGGTCGAGGGAGCCGTCGACGCTCCTGATCCAGGCAGTGGCGTCGAAGCGCAGCCCGTCCGCTCGGTAGCTCTCGAGCCAGCTGAGCGCGTTTGCGACGAGGTACTGGCGGACCTCCGAGCGCCCGTAATCGGGACGGCAGCCCCAGGGCGTCTGGCCGCGCCAGTCGGGGTAGAAGTAGACACCCCCGGGTGGTGGCACGTCGCCGTCGAAGTCCCACAGGTCGTTGTCCTGCGTGCCCATGTGGTTGAAGACGAGGTCGATGAGCACCGCAATGCCGTCCCTGTGCGCCGCCGAGATGAAGGCCTTCAGCGCGTCAGGTCCCCCGTAGACCGACTCCACGGCAAAGGGGTCCGTGGGGTTGTAGCCCCAGGAGAGAGTGCCGTCGAATTGCGACGGCGGCAGCAGCTCGACGGCGTTGACGCCGAGGTCGCTGAGGTACGGGAGCTTGGCGATCGCGTCCTGAAAGGTGCCCACCTGCTGACCGGGCAGCTCGTTGAAGGTGCCGATGTGCAGCTCGTACACCACGAGCTCGCTCCAGCCCGGCGCCTTGTAAGCCTCCTCGCCCCAATCGAAGGCCGCCTCGTCATACACGACCGCATGCCGATCCGTCCGGACGATGTCGATCTCGCGCGCGTACGGATCGACTCTCGGCGGAAGCTGCCTGCCACCCGACGTGATCAGGTATTGGTACCGCTCACCGGCCGCGATCGAAGGTACGTCGACCTCCCAGTTGCCGGCCGGACCCTGGCTCATCGGCACGGTGGTCGAGGACCTGACGAGCTTTACGGAAACCGCAGTCGCGTTCGGTGCCCAGAGGCGAAAGGCCGTCCCGTCCTGATGCGGCGTCGACCCAGGTGGCGTGCTGATGCGTGACAGTGTCAAACAGAACACTTTACGCATGCGCCGGCCGGCACCCTTCGCGCCGGCTCCCAACGAATAAAGGACAGAGCCCACCACCCCGGCGCGAAATCCAAACCGGCCGACGGCATCGGGCGCTTACACGTGCGTGTGCAACAGCCGGCGGAGCGGTGCCCGCTGGACATCGCCCGACTGAAACGACTACGACAACGGAGCGTGCTGCCATCACCCGCTTGGCAATTGGGATGGCGTGGATGCCGTCCGCCAGTAGGAAGCCACGCACGACGTCCAGCTGCCAGAGCTCCATCGCGGAGCCCCGCTCCCAGCGTTTCGAGGTCTCCCGGCGCCGGCGCCGGCTGATGGGGTCGATGACCGCGGCCCGAACCAGGCAGCGATATACCGACGACTCCGAGGGTGCTGGCTCGACACCTTGCGGGCAAGCTCGAAGGCGATTCGACGCGCTCCCCAGTAAGGATGGCCTCGACGCATTTCGAGCAACACGGCTTCCACTTCGGGAGGCGTTTGATGCGGGCAGTGCAGCCGCCGACACGACCGATTGCCGAGCCCCTCCAGGCCATCGCTCTCGTAGCGCGCTAGCCAGCGGTGCATCGTCTGCCGGCAAACGCCCCACTCACTTGCCATCTCACCCACCGTCCGACCGTTGGCGATGACCGCCAGAACTGCTGTGTAGGTACCGAAGTAGCTGTAGCGAATCAGCCGAAGGTGTGTAACACAGCAGCCGAAGGCGTTTTGTCGCCTAGCAGCCGAACGTGCACAACAGATTTGGCTCCGGACCAGGGATTCGAACCCTGAACCTTGCGGTTAACAGGTCGCTGCAGCCCGTTCGGAAACGCCGCTCGGTATTCGCTGAGTGCCGCTGAGTGTCGCCATTTGCCACCGTTTGTCGCCGGCGTTGATGTACGAGATCGATAGCCATGTGGTCACGTCATGGGTCAACAGCAGCAAGTCATTCAGGATCAAACAGGCACATCGGAACGCCCTGTGTCCCTTGTCCGACGCTGCCAAGCTGCGTGCAGGATGGGCAGCACCTCAAGGCCGAGCGCGGTTACCGCTCGCTCTAGATCCGGACCAATGGGCGGCCCGAACGAGATGTGACGCGCTCCCGCGGTGATCAGCGCGGTGCACCTCTCGGCCAGCTCCTCGGCGTTGCCGGCGATTCCCAGGTTCAGCATCTGGGGTGTCACCAATTCGATCGCCCGCTCGACGTCTCTACGCGACATCGCGCTCTGAATTGGATGGAACTCGTCCGGCGCCACGGATGCGCGCGTGAGCAGATACGGCGAGAAGCTGGCTCCGTAGTAAGCGATCTTTTCCGCCAGGGCTCGTCGGGCTCTCGCTGGATCGGCATCTAGAGAACACCAGACACAGGCGGCAATGTCGAGAGAGTCCGGATCGCGGCCGGCCCGACGAGCCGCATCGCCTATCTGCTGGGCAGCCGTTTGGTAATGCCCTGGCGGGAACAGTAGAGGCAGCGCGCCGTCTGCCAGCTCGCCCAGCCGGCAGGCGGTACGCCAGAGAGCAGGGCGCGAAGCTCGATGAGAGCCCGCCGAGTCCTGGCGACCGGCGTTCCCGCGGCCACGCCCGCCCACTGCAAGAACTCATCCGCTCCCGCGCCGATGCCGAGCGTGAAGCGCCCATTCGAGACCTCGTGCAGCGACGCCGCCGCCATGGCTATCTCGGAAACGTGCATCGATACCGGGTTGAAGACCCCCACTCCCAGGCCAATCCGGCTGGTCGCCCCGGCAGCGGCTGCAAGCAGGACGGGCGCCGAGCGCCAGAACAGGTCGTTGGAGACCCAGATCTGCTCGAAGCCAACCTCTTCAGCGAGAACAGCCAGGCGGACGAAGCGCTCGGCTGGAAGGTCGTTGTTGACCCGGAGGCTGATCCTCAAGCCGGTCCCACCGTTGGTAGTGTTGACGCGTGGCCGATACCACCCAGCGCTACCGAGATGGCCGGGGCTGGGAAGAAGCGGCCGGATACTCCCGCGCGGTGCGCCGTTTCGGCCATATCGCAGTGAGTGGGACCACTGCCACCGGCCCTGACGGGAGCGCTCTCCACCCGGGCGACAGCTACGGCCAGACCCATGCTGCCCTTGAGCAGGGCCTCGCCGCGGTGCGAGCTCTCGGCGGCCGGCGCGAAGACGTCACCCGTACCCGGCTTTACCTCGCGCCGGCGGCGGATTGGAGAGAGGCGGCTCGGGCCCACGCCGAGATCTTCGGTCAGGTGGCCCCAGCGAATACGACTCTTCTCGTCGCGGGCCTCATCGGAGAAGACTTCCTGGTCGAAGTGGAGCTGGAGGCTGAGCTGCCCGCCTAGAAGAAAACGGCGTTCCTACAAGAGATCCAGAATCGCTGCCGCCTTCTCGATGCCGTCAGGGTCGATCTCTCCGTACGGATCCGGCGAAAGCGAGAGGATCACGTGCTGCGCACCCGCCAGGACGTAGTCGCGGATCACCTCGGCGATTCTTTCCGGCGGTCCAACTGCCACTTCGGGTTCGCGAAAGCCATCCTTGATCGGCTGCCAGCCGTCCGGGACGCAGGCGATGCTGGCGCTGGTGTCGACCTCGCCGCTGTCTCGATCGATTCGATCGAGCTCGCGTTGAAGCCCGTCTCTAGCCGTCCTGAACCGCGTCGTGTCGTCGCCACCCCAATACGCATGGTTCCATCCTGCCGCCGTCGCGGCGAGGGCAAGCATGCGCGGCCCTTCAGCCGCGACCCACACCGGAGGCGGTGGGGCAGTCACGGCTATAGACGCCTCGGACATGCGCAACCACCTGCCGTTCACAGTCACACGCTCGCCCTCGAGCAGCCGCTGCAGCGGACCAACCGCCTCTTCGAGACGGCTCACGCGATGGTCGAAGGGCAGCCCGAGGGCTTCGAACTCAGGCCGATGCCATCCCGCTCCAACGCCAAGAATGAAACGGCCGCCGCTCATGTCCGCGAGCGCCGAGGCCTCGCGAGCGAGGTGACCTGGGTGACGAAAGGCGTGATTCAACACCAGCGACCCGAACTTGATGCGGCTCGTCGACGCAGCCGTCCGAGCGAGACAGATCATGGGCTCGTGCGACACGACGCGGGCATGAGGCCTCTGGATGAAGACGTGGTCCATCACCCACACGGAGTCGAAACCGACTTTTTCCGCCACACGGGCCTGCCTTGCAATGTCCGCCAGCGGCTTGGGGCGGTAGGTGGCATAGTCGTACATCTTCAAAGTCACGCCGACTTTCGCGGGACGCACTGGAGAAGCCGGTGCTACTTCGCCGCTGCGCTTGCCGCCAATGACCTCTTGGCGGTGTCCCGTCCGACCCGCCGCAGATGGGTTTCGAGCTGGCCCGCGGCAGGGTTCCAGATTCCCCGCAGCACCATGGCCGTGTAGATTTCCGCGATCTCCTCGAGGGAGAGTCGTCCGCGTGATGAGTACCACGCCGACACCCACGTGGCCATGGCGAGGATGCCGTAGGCGGTGATCTGTACATCCACTGGCAAGAACTTGCCCTGCCGGATGCCGTCCTCGAGCTCGTTCTGAAACATCTGCTCGTATTCATGGCGCAGCCCGACGATTCGGGTTCGCTGGCCGCGGCTCAAGCTCCTCGCTCCACAACGTCCCTGGTCTGCGCGACCTGCCGCTGATCTTCCAGCAGGTCAAGCATCACGGTCTCCATGATGTCGAAGAGGAGGTCGCCTTTCGACGTGATGTGGTTGTACAGGCTGCCCACCTGTATGCCGACGCGGGAAGCGATGTGCCTGAGCGTGGTGGCCTGGAACCCGCGTTTGTAGAACAGATCCAGGGCGACCTGGCGGATCTCGTCGGCCGTGTTCTCGCCTACAGAGCGGCCGCGGCGGCGGGTCACGGCCATCAGGTGGAGTGCCCGGGTCCGATTTTGGCGGCGCTCACGAGCACGAGCTTGACCTTAGTTGGGACGCCAGCCGCTGTCAACTGTCTGTTTGATGAGCGATCGCTAGTTTGTTTATTCTGGCTCATAGGTGGTCACTGTCCTCGATGTTCTGCGGCGCAATCAAGCACGCCGGCCACTGGCGCCCGCGGTCGTCGACGAGAACGTGCGGCTTACGCACGGGCAGCTTACTGCGAGGGCCTGGTCGGTCGCCCAGGGATTGACAAGAGCCGGTGTCCAACCGGGCGACACGGTCGGCATCTTCTGCGGCAACGGGGTCTTCAGCGCGGAAACAACCCTTGGCGCGATGGCCGCCGGTGCGATCGCGGTGCCTTTGAACTGGCGCTGGTCGCGCCCGGAGCTGGAGCATGGCCTGAGCGACAGTCGGGCGCGGGTGGTTCTTGCGGACCGGGAATTCGGCCCTTTGATCTCGGAGCTGGCGGCCGGTGGACGTGCCACGACGGCCAGCCGAGTCATCGTCGAGGGCGATGACTACGAGACATTCCTGGGACCGCCGACCATGCCAGACGTCTCAGTTGGGCCGGATGCTCCGGCGGTCATCCTCTACACAGGAGGAACGACCGGCGCTTCGAAGGGCGTCGTCCTGTCACACCGCAACGTGATGGCCAACGCGATCGACGAGATCGTCGACACCGACATGGTGCCGGACGACATCACGCTGCTGATCGCGCCGATGTATCACTCGGCATCGCTCCTGTGCTGGTTCCTGCCTCACCTGGTTATCGGAGCCTGCAGCATCTTCATGCGTCATTTCGACGAAGAGCATGCTGCTCAGCTGATCGAGCAGGAACGAGTGACCAATGGTTTCTTCATTCCGAACATGGTTCGCCGCATGCTGATCAGCGGGTCATGGGAGAGACACCGGACGGATTCCTTCCGGCGCCTGTACGTCGGCGGCGCGACCTTCCGGATGCCGGACAAGGAGGCCGTCCGCGAAGTGCTTCCCACCGCGCGGATCTACTACCAGTACGGGCTCACCGAGGCAGGGCCGATCGTGACCAGGCTGCGGCCGGAGGACATGTTCGATGCCGAGCTGGACGGCTCGATCGGCCAGGAGATGCTGCTCAACGACGTGTCGATCCAGGACGAGGATGGCCGCGAGGTCGGGGACGGAATCGCTGGAGAGATCTGCGTCCGCGGCCCGAACGTGATGCTCGGCTATTTCAATCGTCCCGAAGCCACCGCTGCGGTGTTCCGCGGTGGCTGGCTGCGCACGGGTGACCTCGCTTCGCGGCTCCCGCGCGGCTACTTCATGTTCCACGACCGCCTCAAAGACATGATCAAGAGCGGTGGGGAGAACGTCTACTCCGCCGAGGTCGAGCAGGCCCTCTATTCGCATCCAGCCGTTGCCGAGGCTGCGGTCCTCGGAGTCCCCAGCGACGAGTGGGACGAAGAGGTTCGCGCGGTGGTCGCGCTGAAGCCGGGCCGGCAACTGGACGAGCGGGGGCTTCAGGATCACTGCCGCACTCTGATCGCCGGCTACAAGGTGCCGAAGCGAATCCTGTTCGTCCCGCTGGATCAGATTCCGGTCAACCCGAGCGGCAAGATCATGAAGCGAGAGCTCCGTCAGCGGCCGCTGTGGCCGGACGTCGTCCGAACGACCTGAGCGCTCTGGTAGCCACGCGACGCGGCCGCGCCTAAACCGGCGACTGTGATGGCTCCTATTGCCACCGCGATCGCAACCGTCCCGAAAACGGCGACCACACCCATGGTTTGAGCGATGAGGCCCAGGCCGATCGGCCCGAACAGGTCGCCGAAGCTGCCGGCCATCCAGAACAGGCCGACGGCGGCTCCGCGATGTGACGTGTCAGCGGCGGTGGCGACGGCCGACTGGCCCGATACGAGAAATACGCCGAATCCGATTCCTTCGAGGATCAAAAGCGCAGTCAGCCAGGCCGGCGACGTGGTCCGCGAGATCGCCAGGTCGATCGCCGCCTCGACGAGGAGTACGGCCGCGATCGTCCAGTGGGCGGGAAGGCGCGCGGACAACGGGCCCATAGGCACGCGGCCGGATGCGGATGCGATCGACCGCCACGCGAAAAGAGTGCCTATCGTGACGGTGCTGATCCCGACGCCACGCGCATAAACCGGAAAGTACGTGAAGATCGCGCCGGTCATCGACAGCGTCATGGCGATGTTGGCGACGCAGGCCATCACCATTGCCGGCTGCCGGATGAGCGCGGCGAGGGCAGGCAGGTCCACGAGGCGCTGCGCAAGGTTTGCTTCGCCCGGCCTCACCTTCTTTCTGACCAGGCGCACAGCGCCGAATACGGCGCCCGCGACGGCGATGACCGCGCCCGTGACGTACGCCGATGGGTACCCGGCGACTGAAGCCACCCAGCTACCCAACAGGGGACCGACCGCGAATCCAGATCCCATCGCCGCGGTATAAACGCCAATTCCAGCCCCTCGGTCTCGCGTTTCGACGATGTCCCCGATGTAGGCGATCCCGAGTGGAAAAGTCGCGACCATGGCGATCGCCTGCACGACGCGGGGCAGAACCAGCCAGCCTGCGTTCGGCGCCAGCGCGTAGAGGGCGAAGGAAATCGCGAACGCGACCATGCCGCCCACGAGCACCGTCTTGCGGTCCAGGCGATCCGAGAGCATGCCGATCGGGAGCGCCGACGCAAGGCGCGTCAGCCCGAGAACTGCGGTGATGAGCCCAAGCACGCCAAGTGAGGCGCCAAGGCTCGTCGTGTAGAGGGGAAAGAGCGGCGTCTGCACGCCCGTGACGACGTCCGCAATGAAGATGAAGAGGCAAATGTCCAACACATCGCGCCGCAGGAGACGGCGGTAGCTGGAAGACACGCCAGACACTCCGTGGAGATTAGAGTAGTTGGCGAACGAACGTGCGTTTTCGAATCGGCTTCGCTGCGCCACTGACGACTCCGCAGGCCATCGTCGGAGTGCCCATGATGCGTACTGTCCAACTGGCGGTCGCCGACGCCCGCGCGCGCGGGCTCGACCTGGAGCTCCGCGCTGTCGACGATAGGGAGAGTGAGGTCATTGCTGCCAGCGCAGCCGCGGAGCTGGTCGCGGACCCATCTGTGATCGCGGTCATCGGCCACAAGAACAGCGGCCCCAGCGGTGCCGCTGGACCTGTTTACGCCGAGGCCGGATTGACTCAGATCACTCAGTGCTCGACCGACAATTCGCTCAGCCGCGCAGGCTGGCCGACATTCTTCCGCCTCTGCGCCGATAACGAACGCCAGGCGGCGATCGCTGCTGACTTTGCATACTCTCTGCACGGCTCCGGCAGGGCGGTCGCGGTGCATGACGGGACCGACTATGGGCGGCCTCTCGTCGAGGCGTTCGCCACCCGCCTGCGGACGCTGTCAGGCCGGGACGTCGCCGTGCTGGCCATGCGCGTCGGGCAAGAGGATTTCACGGATGTCGTCGACGCCATTCGTGCCGCACACGCGGGCGTGGTCGATGTCGGCGCCACGGAAATCGAGAGCAGCAAACTCATGCGCGCGCTGCGAGGCGCCGGCGTGGGCGCCCAGTTCATCAGCTCGGAGGGCGGCCCCGACAATCCGATCGCCCGACTCGCCGGGCCCGCGGGCGAGGGAAGCATCCACACGTACGCCGGAGCGGACCCGATGGCGACGCCCGGTTCTCGAGGCCTGGTGCAGCGGTGTCGCGACGAGCTCGGTGAGACTCCCTCGTATGTCATCGAGTGCTATGACGCGGTCAGTGTGATCGCGGCGGCGCTCGAGAAGGGGGCGGCCACGCGTGCAGAGCTCCGCGACGCAATCGCCGGCACCGACCTGGAAGGCCTCGGTGGCCGGATCCGCTTCGACGAGCACGGAGACAGGATCGATGCACCGGTCAGCCTCTGGCAGGTCGTCGGGGGGCGCATGGTCCCTTTCGCCGCCAGAGCGGTGCCCGGCGGCTAGACGCCTGTCGGCACCTTCAGCTGGTCGCGCAGCTGACCAAGGAGTCGAATTGCCTGTGACACCCGATCGTGCGGGATGCCGGGGTATTTGACCCGGAACATCACGTGCAGGCGATCGCCCGCGATCGATCGCAAACGTCGCAGGTTTTCGGCCAGCTCCTCCGGCGTTCCGAGCATGATCTCGCTGCGGCGCGCGGCCAGCTCGTCACCGGACATCTTGCTGGGGTGCCAGTCCGCGTAGTCAGCGGGCGGCAGGCCGTACCAGGAGCCGTACGTACGGCGCGTGAGCATGTAGGCCTCTTTTACCTGG
>WNEY01000429.1_pt1 | contig 26094 bp, 24 predicted proteins | sample 5400531 | NCBI WGS metagenome assembly WNEY01 (sample SAMN13153338, study PRJNA577476) | soil metagenome | isolation source: 200 cm saprolite under Douglas fir tree site 1 | place: USA:California | collected 2015-04-18
ATCGCCTACCGATACGAAGTGCCAAAGCGGTAGGCAGACCAGGATCGTCGGTGAAATGCCGGCTCATAATCTTCCATCGGACACAGCTTGCTAGGTCACATCGGCTACAAGATCACCGGCCATAACGGCGGGAATGTGCGGGTTCTCCCTGCTCTTCTCCATCACTCGGCGTGCAGCTGTCGACCGACGTGGCCCGATGCTCGCCGCCGACTCGCGCGGCGTGACTGGGCCGGGAGTCGCCGCCGCTCCCCGGTGCCCGTCGATGTGTGAGCGAACGTCCCAGCCGCCGGTAGCCAGATCCTGCCGGATCGGATGCGCGCTGCATGCGGCATGTGAGTGCGTTCGGTCGCGCACTAGATCCGCCTTACCTGCATCGGCCGACGACGCAAGTGGCCCGGCTGTGGGTTTATGCGCCGTTAGCCGGCCTGGTTTTGAGCGTGCCTGAGTCTGCTCCCTGCCCCCTGGTAGCTGCGGTGTTCTGCGAGCGGGTGGGCGGGTCAAGGACCGGGCGGAGCCCGGCCGGCGTAGCCGGCGCCCGCAGGGCGTCCTTGACGCGGCTGCCCGGGAGCGGACCATGCCGGGCGGCAGGGGGCGGGAGGGCCTGGAGTGGCGTGCATGTGGTTAGTGCCGGCGGTGAGGGCCTTCCTGTGCGGGGTGACCGGCGGTTGGCGGCCGGGGGGACGGGGCAGGAGCAGCCAGCCTTACCTAGGTGCGCGGGGCATGGGCACTGGCCCCGGCGACATGATGATTGATTGGGTGTCCCCGCCTGCGGGGATGCGGCCGCTCAGTCTAATCAGGCCGTCCGCCCCGGCCCTTGCCGGCAGGATCGGCGGCTGACAGGCGGCTTACGGGAGCCGGCCGCGGTGGTTCCCCATCGGGTGAGTGTGGCTGCGGCGCGCCCGCCGGGCCCGGTGCGTCATGGGGCTGGGTCACCGTGGGCTTCAGGGGTGGTTAAGGTCAGGCGGCGGTGAGTGCGTCGTCGCCGAGCTCGGTCAGGATGTGGCAGGCCTGCCGGACGATCTTGCGGGCCTCCGACAAGGCGGCGCGCTTGCCGTTCTTGCGGTCCTTGACCGCGGCGTAGTAGCCGTGATCGGGAGCCGAAGCGCGGGCGTGGGTTTTGCCGGCCTCATAGACCGCCCACCGCAGCACCGGCGGTCCCTGCCGGGACAGCCGCCCGGGCGGGCCCTTGCGGTCGGAGGACCAGACGGTGACGTCCAGCCCGGCGAACCGGACCGCCTTGCGGGAGGAGGAGAACCGGCCCGCCCCGGCCAGCCAGCAGGTCAGCGCCAGCGCGGTGACCGGCCCGACCCCATACAGCCGCGCGGCCAGCACCTTCGCGCCGGTCAGGTGCCGGGCGGCATCCAGCACCCGCTTGCGCACCACGTCCATCCGGGCATCGAGGGCGGCGAGCATGTCCAGGGCGGTGGCGACCTGCAGCTGCCCAGCGGGCGACAGGTGCGCGGCCGCGGCCGCGCGCAGCGCGGCCAGGCCCGCCTCAGTGCGCAGCGCGCCCTCGCCCAGCCGGGGGGCGCCCTGGTGGAAGAACACCGCGTGGATGCGCTGCACCCAGGCGGTGTGCTCGGTCCGCAGGTCGTGATAGGTCTCCAGCAGCGCCCGGTACTCCAGGACCTGCGCTGGCGGGATCCAGCACTCCGGCAGCCGGCCCTCGGCCAGCAGCACTCTCAGATGCCGGGAGTCGGTCTTGTCGGTCTTGGCATGCCGCTTGCGGCCGCGAGCCGCGGCGGTGTCGGCTGGTTCCCCGACATGCGCGGCGACCCCGGCCGCGGCCAGCTCCTCAGCGACATACCGCCACCCGGTGCACCCCTCCACCGCGAACGCGACGTCGTCACGGCCGGCGAACCGCGCCAGCCAGGCACGCAGGTGCTCCCGGTCAGCCGGGGCGATCTGGCCACGCTTTACCTCCCCGGTCACGGTGTCGAGATAGTCGAACGTCAGCTGCTTCCGGTGGATATCCAGCCCGCCTACGATGGACATCGGGACCTCCTCAAGCTCCCGAGGGCGCCCAGGCGCCCACACGCGAATTGCTTACGAAGCCAATCGTCACGCGTCTGAGCTGGGGAGGTCCTCCCGGCACAGCCAGCAACCGCCGGGGAGCCACAGCCCATTCGCCACGGCCGAACAGCCGATGCATGTCATCTAATCGGCCGGAAGTTATACGACCTGGCATGCGGCTGAATCTCGGGTGCGGGTGCGCCCACGATGGTGTCAGCCGAGACTTCCAGCGCCTCGGCGATCGCGGCGATGTCCTGGCGCCGTTCCAGCCGGGCACGTCCGTTCTCGATCTTGCTCAGCCATCCCTTGGACCGGCCAGTAAGGCCAGCGAGCGTCTCAAGGCTCATACCGCGCGAACGGCGGGCTGCGCGCACGTTCATGCCGATGCGCGGCTCACCCTCATCGGGTGGTGCCATTGCCTATCCTCGGGTTGTTCCGTTGGCTACTGGCCAGGATAGGCACCACCGCGTGCCGGAGCGGCCAGGAACGCGAGCGTCCGCCGATCCGTCAGGCCAGGCGGGGCGCTCTTTTCCTCCTTGCGCAATTTCCGCTAGCAACAGACGAGCACATCGAGGTATGACCGCACCTCCCGCGCTCGGGGCTGGCCCAGGTGCATCTCGCGCTGCACTCGCCTGACGCTCGGCAGTTCCCCTGCGGGACAACTCGACTGCGTACTTCTCGGCCGCCTCCTTCCCGCCGTCGGGTGCACCGTGTCCGGTGCCGAGCGCGAGCTGATGCGGTGCTTCCTGCTCGGGTACAGGTGAGGGCCGGACCATGCGCGCCAGCACCTCTATGGCTGCCATCAGCGGGGAGGGCCAGTTAGCCGCGTGGCGGCTGGGACCGGATGAAGTCGGCGATCACCCCGCCGAGCTGTTCGCCGGCGTCTTCTTGCAGGAAATGCCCTGCGCCGCCGATCACCGGGTGGTCGATGCCCGCCGCGCCTGGCACCGCCCGCTTGAGTATCGGCGCCATCGCGCCGGTGATCGGATCGCCGTCGCTGAAGGCGACCAGGAATGGCTTGTCCCAGGCGGACAGCTGCCGCCAGGCCGCCCGGTTGGCCTCGGCTGCCGGGTCATCGGGGGATGTCGGCACCAGGCCGGGCATCGCCCGTACCCCGGCCATGAAGCTCTCGTCCGGAAACGGCGCGTCATAGGCGGCGAGTACGGCGGCCGGCAGTTTCGTGCGGCAGCCGGATTGCACCAGCCGTGACACCTGCAGGTCCGGCGCGGTGCGAACGACCTCGCGGAACCGCAGCCACACATCGGGCATCGGCTGGTCGCCAGTGGGCAGCCCGGTGTTGGCCGCGACCACCCGGGCGAACCGGTCCGGGTGCTCGGCTGCCAGCCGCAGCCCGATCAGGCCGCCCCAGTCCTGCCCGACGAGGGTCAGCCCGCGTAGCCCGAGCCGGTCGAACGCGAGCGCCCGGATCCATTCCACCTGTCGCGCGTAGCTGTGGTCACCGATCTCCGCTGGCTTGTCCGACCGCCCGAATCCGGCCAGGTCGGCCGCGATCGCGCGCAGTCCTGCGGCGGCGAGCACGGCGATGACGCGCCGGTAGAGGAACGACCAGCTCGGCTCGCCGTGCAGTAGCAAGACCGGCTCGCCATCGGGCGGCCCGGCTTCCACGTAGGCGAGCCGCAGGCCGTCCACCTCGGCATAGCGCGGCAGGTAGCCGAAATCCGGCAGGCCGGCAAAACGATCCTCGGGTGTCCGCACTACATGCATGCGATCATGCTGCCACGACCCCATGCCAGGGCGGTGCCTGGCTGAGCGCGTCCAGCGCTGACGGCGTTACCAGCCAGTGGCTGAAAAGCGGTGACTTCCGCGTGCGCACCCCGGCCGGCGACATTCCGGCCCGGCTGCAGATCGCGCCGTTCTACGACCCGCAGCGGCTGCGCATCCTGGACCGGTGCAGGGGACCGGTAGACAGCACGAGGGCTGGCCGGTGCGCCAGCTGGCGGCGGGGCCGGCTCACGGCAGCGTGCCGAGCACGTCGCTGAGCGCGTGCACGGCGGCGGGCAGTTCGCCGGCGTCGATGGCGCCGAAGCCGATGACGAGGGCCCGGCTGGGCGGGGCCGGCATGGTAGTAGTGGGCCAGGCCGGTGGTGGCGATACCGCGCTCGGCCGCGGCAGCCCGCACCTCGTCCTCCCCGCGGCCGCGTCGCAGCCGCGCGGTGATGTGCAGGCCTGCCCTGGACGAGATGGCTGCGAGGTCGGCGCTCAGCGGCCCGGCCAGCGCGGCCTGCAGGATCCGGTGCCGCTGGCCATAGACCCGCCCGGTCCGGCGCAGGTGCTTGTCGAACTGCCCGTCGCCGATGAAGTGGGCCAGGGCGAGCTGGGCAGCGGCGGGCGGGTGCCAGTCGATGAGCTGCCTGAGCGCGGCGATCGGCCCGGCGAGCGAGGGCGGCACGACGGCGAAGCCGAGCCGCAGTGCAGGCGACAGTGTCTTGGCGAACGACCCGACGTAGATCACCCGGCCGCTGTCGTCGAGCCGCTGAATCGGCTCAAGCGGCCGGTCGACGTAACGGAACTCGCTGTCATAGTCGTCCTCGATCACTGCGGCGTCGTGCCGCCCCGCCCAGGCCAGCAGCTCACGGCGGCGCGCCATGGACATCACCACGCCCAGCGGGTACTGGTGCGACGGGGTGAGATAGACGATCCGCGCCGCGGACGGCAGCTGGCCGACGACCAGCCCTTGGTCGTCGACGGGCACGCCAACGACGTTGGCGCCGAGCGAGCGCAGCAGCCGCACCATCGGCAGGTAACCGGGATCCTCGACCGCCACCGTGTCGCCGGGCTCGAGCAGCACCCGGGCCACCAGATCGACGGCGTGCTGTGCCCCGGAGGTGACGATCACCGTGCTCGCGTCCGCGACGACCGACCGTGACCGGCCAGCCCACTGCGCAATGGCCCGCCGCAGCTCGAACTCTCCGGCCGGAGCGCCGGTCGGCAGCGGTCCGGCCGTTCGCCGACTTGCCGCGTCGGCCCGCCGGCGCCACGCATCGGCCGGGAACAGCCGCGGGTCGGGTATCCCCGCCCGCAGGTCGAACCGGCAGCACGGGACGGCGAGCAGCCCGGGCTCGGGGGTCCAGCCGGCGAAACGGCGGCTGGGCATGATCGCCGCGGGCCGCAGCGCCGGCCCGGGCGCAGGCGCAGCGGAGCCGGCCACGATGCTCCCGCCGCCGGCCCGGCCCTGAATGAACCCCTCCGCCGCCAGCCGGCCGTAGGCAGTGGTCACGGTGTGCCGCGACAGGCCCAGCTGCAGGGCGAGGTGCCGGCTCGGCAGCAGCTGGTCCCCTGGCCGGAGCCGGCCGGCCGAGATTCCGTCCCGGATTTGCTGATAGAGCTGCGCGCTCAGGCCGCGGTCACTCGCCGTGTCGATGAACAGGTCCATCGCACCCCAGTCACTTGGTCTGGTCAGATTGAGTCAACTTGGACCTCGACGCCAGACCATACCTGGTCGTAGCGTTTTCCTGCACGGCACTCGATGGGAGAAACCATGCGGCACCTGATTAGCGATCCTGCCCGGCCCCTTGACACTGACGGCATGCCGTGGATCGCGACCGGCCCGGGTAAGTCGTTCCGCCCGCTGCGGTTCGGCGCTGACGGCTGGTCCGAGCTGATGCGGCTGGAGCCAGGCAGCGGCGTGCCACTGCACCGCCATACAGGTGAGGTACATGCCTTCAACCTGTCCGGAACCCGGAAGATCTCCGGCACCGGCGAGCTGGTCGGCGCGGGGAACTACGTGTACGAGCCCGCGGGCACCGTCGACGCCTGGGCAGCGGTCGGTGACGAGCCGTGCATCGTGCACATCAAGGTGGCTGGCGTCATCGAGTACCTCGGCGACGACGACCTGGTCATCGAGACCGTCAGCACGGCCACCCAGCGTGCGGCCTACCTGGCCTGGTGCCGCCAGCACGGCGCGCACCCAGCGGAGCAGATCTCCGGGGAGATTCCCTGATGGACAGCGAGATCCGGCAGCGCACCCACAGAAACGAGGCAACCGTGACCAGCACGCCCCGCACCATGCGCGCCATGCGCGCAGCCAGCCCGGACCTAGCCAGCCTGACCTGCGAGCGGATCCCCATCCCGGACCCCGGGCCGGGCGAGCTGCTGGTGGAGGTCCGCGCCACCGCCGTCACCGCCGCCGAGCTCAGCTGGCCGGAGACCTGGCCGGCCATCCCATGCCATGACGTGTCTGGCGTCGTGGCCGCAGCCGGCCCCGGCGTCACCGCCTGGCGGCCCGGCGATGGGGTCTACGGGCTGATCGGATTCGACCGCCCCGGCGCTGCCGCCGGCTTCGTCACCGTCCCCGCCGCTGACCTGGCCGCCAAGCCGGCCACCGTGGACCACGTCGCGGCCGCGGCCGTCCCGCTCGGCGCACTCACCGCGTGGCAGGCGCTGCACGAGCACGCGCAGCTGCGGCCAGGCCAGCACGTCCTGGTACACGGCGGGGCCGGCGGGGTTGGCGGCTACGCCGTCCAGCTCGCCGCGCTGCACGGCGCGCGGGTAACCGCCACCGCGTCCGCCCGCGACCGCGCCTTCGTCGCCGGACTTGGCGCCCGGGACGTCCTCGACTATGCGAGCCGCTTCGAGGGTCAGGTCCGCGATGTGGACGTCGTGATCGACCCCGTGGGCGGTGACACCACGGCCCGGTCCTGGCAGGTACTGCGCAGCGGCGGCATCCTGGTTGCCATCGCCGAACAGCCGCCCGAGGGCAACGGCGGGCGAGCCGAGGTCCGCGACGTGTACTTCGTCGTCAGGCCCGATGCCGGTCAGCTGCGCGAGCTGGCCATGCTTGTCGACAAGCAGCAGCTGCGCCCGATGGTCTCGGCGGTCTTCGAGTTGAGCGCCCTGCCGGAGGCCTTCCGGGCACAGCGGGCCCGCGGGGCCCCTGGCAAGGTGGTCATCAGCATCGGCAGCACGGCAGACCGCTAACCGGCTGCCCGGAGCCGGATGCCGGGGTCACGAGAGGCACGGGATGCAGCCCCAGCCCTACGCCGCCCTGGCGATGACCAAGCTCGGGCCATAGACCGGGCCCAGCTAGTCGTCTTCGCCTACCAGGCGGGCCTGGTCCGGCCCGGCTGGGCAGACTGACTACCGCCGGGTGCCGGCCTGGCGGACTGCGCGGCGGGCGCTGGGGGCAGGATGGGCCGGGTGGGCAATGGCGACCTTGTGCGAGATGCGGCCGGGGAGCTGTACTCGGCCGACCCGGACCAGTTCATTGAGCGCCGCAGCGCCCTGGTGGCCGAGGCGCGCGCGGCTGGCGACGCCACGGCGGCGAAGCAGATCGGCGCATTGCGGAAGCCGACCAGGTCGGCGTGGGTGCTGAACCAGCTAGTCCGCGCCGAGCCCGGCGCGACCGGGCAGCTTGACCTGCTCGGGGACGAGCTTCGCGCCGCGCAGAGCTCGCTGGACGGGGCTGGCATCCGGGAGCTTTCCGTGCGGCGGCGGCAGCTGATCGGCGCGCTGGCCCGGCGGGCGTTCGCGGCCTGCGGCCTGCAATCGCCGCCTGCCGCGCTGCGGGATGAGGTGACCGCCACCCTCGGCGCGGCAATGGCCGACCCGCAGGTCGCCGAGCAGTTGCGCGCGGGAACCCTGGACCGGCCGGCCCGCCGGGATGGGTTCGGCCCGGACGAGGCGCCGGCGCTGACACTCGTGCGGTCAGCCACCGAGAAGCGCGGCAAGCCGGACACACAGCGCCCGCCCGCCGGGCCGGCCAGCCAGCTGGCCAGGCCGCGCCAGAAGCAGGCGGCCATGCCGTCGGCCCGGCGTCCCGCGGTGCCTCCGGCGGACGCCGCCGATCTGGCTGCGGCCAGGGAAAGGTCGCAGCGGCAGCGCCGTCGCCAGGCGATCGCCGCGGCTGAGCATTCTGCAGCCGAGGCTGACCGGGCGGCCGGCCAGGCGGACCGGGCGGAGCAGAAGCTGGAGCGCGCCGTCCGGCTGCTGGAAGAGCAACTCGCCGATGCGCGCCGCGACCTAGCCGATGCCAGGCTGCGGGCACGGCGAGCCAGAACCATGCAGCGCCAGGCTCGCCAGGCGCTTGGCCGCCTGCGGGACTAGCCGTCTCGCGCCACCCGCTCCGCAGGGCCGCTCCGGCTGCTAGGGGAGCTGGCCGTGGCGCCGGCGGACATGGCGCAGCCAGAGGAACACCAGCAGGCCGAGCAGCAGCCAGGGGAGCAGGTGACCAGGCCAGGCCAGGGCCGGTCCGGCGGTGATGATGATCGCTATGACGAGAAGGGGGGCGAGGATGCGGTGCCGCCCCCGCCCCGGCCGCCCGCGCGGCACCCCGGCTGCGTCGGTGCCAGGCAGGTCGTCGGTCAGGCCGCTCAGGTCAGCCCGGGTCGTGGCTCTCATCGCCTGATCGAGGCGCTCATCGAACTCGGCCTGGCTGAGCCGCCCTTCGCCGTAGTGCCTGGACAGTTGATCGGCAACATCGGCACGCTCGGCATCGGAGACCCGCAAGCGGGGGTCGGAATAGCTGCCGCGGCGGCGGGATGAGCCGCCCGCCGCCGGGCTGGACCGCTTTGACATGGTGATGTGACCTTTCTGGTCAGCGGGACCGGGACTGCCAGGACTGGATGAACTCGGTCGCGATGGACTGCTCGGTGCCCTCTTCGGGAATCAGCAGCCAGCCGGCCAGGTAGATGGGCACGCCGGCGCCACCTAGCACTGTCAGCACGGCGAGGACGATCCGCACGATGGTGACGTCTACGTCGAGGTAACTCGCGATGCCGGCGGCGACTCCGGCGAGCATCCGGCCCTGACCGGGGCGGCGCAGCTGCCGCGGCCCGGCGTGGGTACTGGCTTCGGTGTTCGTAGTGGTGTGGGTGCTGGCCGCTGGATCTGTGCTTGTTGTGTTCATGGCTCCAGCCTGCTGCCGCTGGCCCGGCCAGTCGATCGGGAAGAACCCTGACCGGACCCTGATTCCGGCCCGGCCGGGTCAGGGATTGCCCGGATAGCCCGACGGGCGTTCTGGCGGGATGATGGACCCGTGGCAGAACAAACCGGCCTGGCGCTGACCTGGCGCCCGGAACGTCCCGGCGGCGGTCACTGGCGACGCAGGCAAGCCAGTGACGTCGTGCCGCCGCCGGAGCGCTGGCCCGGTGGCAGGCGCGGCCGGCGCCATGGCCACGGCCTGCGGGGATTGCGTCCGGGGAACAGCGGGCCGCTACGGCGCGAATGGGATGACCGCCTGGCCGGCGGGGTGGCGGCAGGGCTCGCGGCGCGGACGGGCCTGAACGTGACCGTGGTGCGGACGGTGTTCGTGCTGGCCGCGCTGGCGGGCGGCTTCGGCACCGCGGCCTATGTGGTGGCCTGGCTGCTGGTGCCCGCAGCCGGCCAGCAGCGGAGTATCGGGAGCAAGGCGATGACCGACCCGCCAGGCGTCGCGCTCGCCGCCGGTCTCGGATCACTGCTCGTCGTCGTCCTGCTCATTGCCTCCGCGCTGGGTGCTGGCTGGCTCGGGTCGCTGGCCTGGCCGCTGCTGATCAGCGCGGCCGGCCTCGTGCTGATCTGGAGAAATGCCCCCGCGGATGAGCAAGCGACAATGCGGCGGCTGGCCGAGCCGCTGCTGGGCCTGGCCGAGGGCAATAGGCGATCCGGGACCGCCGTGCGGGTGGCAGTCGCCACCGTGCTGCTGGCCGTCGGCCTGTCCATTTTGCTGTCCGGGCCGGTGAGCCGCGCGGCGCTGCGTCCGCTTGGCGGGGTGGCACTGGTGATGGCTGCGATCGTGGTGGTGCTTGGCCCGTGGTGGCTGCGCATTGCCCGCGACCTCGTGTTCGAGCGTCAGGCCCGCGTCCGGGCGGAGGAGCGCGCCGACATGGCCACCCGGGTACACGACTCGGTGCTGCAGACGCTCGCCCTGATCCAGCGCCGCGTAACCGAGCCCCAGCAGGTCATCCAGCTTGCCCGGGCGCAGGAACGCGAGCTAAGGTCCTGGCTCTTCGGCGGCCGGGCGCCCGGCTCGATGGACGAGCGGGGCCTGACCCTGGCCGCCGGGATACGGCTCATCCAGCAGGAGGTGGAGGCACAGCACGGGGTGGCCGTCGAGGCCGTCACCGTCGGGGATTGTGATCTCGATGATGATCTTGGCGCGCTGCTGGCGGCCGCGCGTGAGGCGACGGTCAATGCCGTGAAGTGGTCCGGCGCAGAAGTCGTCTCGATCTTCGCTGAGGTCGAGCCGGCCCGGGTGTCGGTTTTCGTGCGGGATCGCGGCCGCGGATTCGACCCCGCGGCGGTGCCGGGTGACCGGAAGGGGCTGGCCGAGTCCGTGCACGCCAGGATGGCCCGCCGCGGCGGCTCGTCGGCTGTCCGGAGCGTCCAGGGCGAGGGCACCGAGGTTTCCCTGACAATGCCGCGCGCCTTGGGCACGCGCCAGCCGAGCCGGGCGTGAGCATGCCAGCCGCGAGCACGCCGGGCATGAGCAAGCCGGGCGCGGGCACTGGGGCCGGCGGTCGGCCGCGGGTCTTCTTCGTTGACGATCATGCCCTGTTCCGCAGCGGGGTCCGGTCCGAGCTCGGCGACCAGGTCGAGGTGGTGGGCGAGGCAGACGATGTCCAGCCGGCCATTGCCCTGATCGCGGAGTGCGTCCCCGACGTCGTGCTGCTCGACGTCCATCTGCCCGGTGGCGGCGGGCAGGCAGTGGTCACGGCGATCAAGGACTCGTACCCTCAGGTGCGATTTCTCGCGCTGTCTGCCTCGGATGCGCCCGAGGACGTGATCGCCACCATCCGCGCGGGCGCGCGCGGCTACGTGACGAAGACGATCTCCGGGCCCGGGCTGGTGGACGCGGTGCGCCGGGTCGCGGCTGGCGACGCGGTCTTCTCGCCCATGCTGGCCGGATTCGTGCTCGACGCCTTCGCCGTCCTGCCGCCGGAAAGCGCGCACCGGCCTGCCTTCGATCCCGAGCTTGACCAGCTGACTCCCCGCGAGCGGGAGGTCTTGCGGCTGATCGCCCGCGGCTATACCTACAAGGAGATCGCGCGGGAGCTCTACCTCTCCGTCAAGACGGTCGAGAGTCACGTCTCCTCGGTGCTGCGCAAGCTCCAGCTGTCTACCCGCCACCAGCTGACCAGGTGGGCCACCGAGCGGCGGCTGAACTAGCCAGCGGGGCCGGCCGGCCTTTCCGGCTCAGCCGCGGGCGCTGGCCGCCGCGGCCTGTCCGGCTCGGCGGAGTTGCTGCAGCGTCCAGCCCCGGCCTGCCGGGTCGAGCGGGCGCGTCACGGACGTGAAGATCTCGGCGGCCCGCCGGTACGACATCCGCGCCCGGCCGGTGACCGGGCAGATATCGGCGGCCGACGGGCCGGCCGGCGCCCGTCGGCCGGTCAGGAAGACCGGCCCGGACCTGCGGCCGGCCAGCAGCCAGCTGAGCAGCTGGCTGGTGCCGGGATTCCAGTGCATCCAGCAGTCCGGAGTCGCCGGCCGCCAGGCCCGTGCGCGGTGACCGCGCAGATCCAGCTGGCCGGCGTCGAGCCGCAGGATGTCATCGGTATGCCCGCCCGTGTCGTACAGGACCCGCCAGAACGCGTGCTCGCGCAGGCTGGCGCCGGCCCTGAACAGATCGCCGACCTGATCACAAGTGAGGGCAGGCAGCGGTGCCGCCGGGCCTGCCACGTGCCGGATGCCCTCCGTCGGATCCACGCTGATCCATCCCCGGTCCAGCCACCAGCCTGCCGCACTGCGCAGCGCGGACAGCTCGCGGTTGACGGTACGGACGTCCGCCGCCATCCCGCGGTCCGCGGCGGCAGTTGCCAGCCTCGTCCCGGTTTCCGCGCGGTCGAGCAGCGCGAGCGGCACAACCGGCGGTATCGCCCGCCGCCGGCTGGCTCCCCGCGGCGGCTGCCTGCCCACCAGCGGCCAGGCCCAGCTCGTCAGCGAGATGCGGTAGACCCGGCGCGACGCCTCGCTGAGCGAGGCACTGGCGAGGAAGCAGTCGACGGCCACCGCGTACTCCACCGGCGCCGGCCCGGGCGGCAAGGCCCGCACCGTCGGCGTGCTCGGCCGCATGGACGGACCCCTTTCCCGTGCTACGGCCTGGCGCAAGCCGCCGCAGTAAATGCCGGCTCGCGTTAGCCGCGTGCTTTTGCTGCTATCCGCATCATAACGCACGGCCGCCGCTGCATTTACTGCGGAAAGCCGTCCGGCAGTGGGCACCCGGCTGATGTTTCCGGCGAAATTGTCGAGCCATCATATTGCGCGACAAGAAAGCATGCTGGCATGGTAATCAGTGTGCGCAACCGGTCCGGCCCGCTAGGGCGCAGTCGCAGTAAATGCCCCGGCAGGCACTCCGGAATCGCCGCAGTAGATGAGGCGAGACGGCCTCGTAAATGGTGTTCTGGATTTGTCTTTAATTCGGCAGTGGCGTTGCGGGAGCAAAATTTCCGCAGATTCTATGCCGGTTATGTGACGTCATTGTTCGGCACGTCAATGTCCACGGTAGCGCTGGCGTTCGCGGTCCTTGACGGCGGCGGGAGCGCGGCCGATCTCGGCTATGTCTTCGCTGCCGGGGTAGTGCCTCAGGTCGCGTTCATGCTCGGCGGGGGAGTGGTCGCCGACCGCCTCGGCCGGCGGCCGGTCATGCTGGCAGCGGACCTGGTCCGGTTTGCCGCGCAGGCCACGCTCGCGGCCGCGCTGCTCGCCCGGACGCCGCCCATATGGCTGTTCGTGGTGCTGAACGGGCTGCTGGGTACCGGCGAGGCCTTCTTCACCCCGGCGCTGAGCGCCCTCACGCCGGATATCGCGCCGCCAGGCGGGCTTACCGACGCGAACGCCCTGCTCGGCCTCGCCCAGTCGGTTGCCCGGGTGAGCGGGCCCGCGCTGGCCGGGATTCTGCTGGCTGCCACGATGCCCGGCGTGGTGATCGCACTGGACGCCGCCAGCTATGGCGCGAGCGTGCTCGCCCTGAGCCTGCTGCGGCTGCCGGCCAGGACGGCGCCGCGCAGCTCGCCGCTGCGCGACCTGGCGGCAGGCTGGGCCCAGTTCAGGTCCCGGACCTGGCTGTGGGTCACCACGGTGCAGTTCGCCCTTTTCAACCTGATCACCTGGGCGCCTTACCTGCTGCTCGGGCCGGTCTTGTCGGCGGCCTACCTCGGCGGCGCGCGGGCCTGGGGCGCGATCACGGCGGCCAACGCTGCCGGGGCCATTCTGGCCGGGGTGCTGCTGGTCGGACGGCGGCCGCGGCGGCCGCTGGTCGTGGGGGTGATCGGCACCTTCGGATACCCGGCTCCATGCATGCTGCTGGCGCTGCATGCGCCGGCCTTCAGCGTGGCGGCCGGCGCGCTGGCGGCCGGCGCGGGCTCGGCCGTATTCGGCGCGTTCTGGGCCACGGCGCTGCAGCAGCAGGTGCCGCCGGAGATGCTGGCACGGGCCACGGCGTTCTCGCTGACGGGCGCGTACGCGCTGGGGTCGGCGGGGTTTGCGGTCATCGGCCCGCTGGCGGGCGTGGTCGGGGCTGACCGGCTGCTCGGCGTCGCCGCGGCCTGGGGAATACTCAGCCCGGCCGCCACGCTGGCCGTTCCCGCGGTCCGGTCGGTCAGCCGCCCGCCGGACCGCGGGCGGGGCGGGTGACCGGGCGTTTGTCAGGGCCAGCCATGCCCGCCGGACCGGCCTGCGCAGGGTCAGGGAAGGCAGCGGCCCCGCCCGGTGCGCAAACCGGGCGGGGCCAGATCCGAAACAGGAAGGAATCGGGATCGCAGCCAATATTACGGCGCGAACCGGCGCGAAGTGGCGGCAATGCGCGCCCTGCTTGTCTCCTCGCGCATCGGGCCTGGTCAAGCCGGGGACTCCGGGTCGGCGGCCAGCCGAGGCTGGTGCCGGGCAGCAGGCCGTTCCGCGGACTCCGGTGCAGGCCCGGGGTGCGCGATGGCATCAGCGATGCGGGTCAGCAGCGCCCGGATCGTCGCCGTCGCTGCCCGGTGCAGCAGCACCCGGTCAAGACCGGCCCCGACGCCGCCCAGCGGCGGCCGGTAGGCGCCATCCAGCCTCATCAGCGTCTGCCGGGCTCCGGCCGGCCTGAGGGTCAGGTCGGCGTCCAGCACCGGGAAGAGCCTGCCCATGGCGCCGGCTGCCTGCCACCGCAGCGGCGGCACCACCACATTCTGCCGCGGCACCGGTTCCAGCAGCTCGACCCTGACCAGCTTGGAGGCGCCGAGCACATCGCCGAACGGGCCAACCCGGATCAGGCCGCCGAGCCCATCCGCGTAGGCGTCGCTCGATGCCGCGGCGAGCCATCCGCCGTGGGTCAGGTTCACCAGCCGCGCCCGCGCAGCCTCGAAGCCGGCTTCGACCGTAACCTCGTCGCTAGCGAACATCTTTCATGCCTACCGGTAGGAGTTGCTCGCAGGATAGGGACGAAGGTCACCGGCTGTCCGGCAGCAGGCCCGGGGCGCGGCTCCGCAAAGGCGACGGCCCGCCGGGGCGGCTCGGTGACCCTTGCCATGCGACGGCGGGAATGGTAGCGTCCGGCACCCGCATGCGGACCTACGGCGGCACGCCAAGGAGGACGACATGAGCTTCTCAGTCGAGGGGGACTACTTCGAGGTGTGCAACTGCGACGTCAGCTGCAACTGCGTATGGCTCGGGACCGCCACCAAGGACAACTGCCACGTCCTGCTGGCATGGCACGTTGCCAATGGCAGCAAGGACGGCGTGGACCTGTCCGGTCTCAACGCCGTGATGGCCGTTCAATCGCCGAAGCGGATGACCGACGGCGGCTGGAAGGTGGCCCTGTACCTGGACGATCGCGCCTCCGCCGACCAGTCCGAAGCCCTGGGCGCGGTCTTCTCCGGGGGTGCTGGTGGTTACCTGGCGGGCCTGGGCCCGCTGATCGGCGAGGTCGCCGGGGTCGAGCCTGCCGCGATTACGTTCGAGAAGTCGGGCGGCTCGCTGCACGCCGAGGTGGCCGGCGCCCTTTCGATGAGCAGCGATCAGCTTGTCGGAATGGACGGCGAGGGACCTGCGGTGATCACCAACGTGCCATTCGGCGCCGTCACCCAGCCCATCCGGCAGGCTACGGCCAGGGACGTGAGCTACCACGGCCACTGGAGCGCGGATTTCTCTGGCACGAACAGCTTTATCACTGACTTCCGGTACGAGGGCTAGCCGGCCGGCCGATGGCTGACCAGGCCGGCCCGGCCGCGGTGGTTCGGCCCTGGCGGAACCTGCCGCCACGCCAGCTCGCCCTGCCGTGGCTCGCCCTGGCCGCGATAGCGGCCGCGGCGTGGGCGATCACCGTCGCGCAAGCCCGTGGCATGGGCAACGGGCGTGGCACGATGGGCCTAGCGCTCCCGTCCTTCCTCGGGCTCTGGGTCCTCATGATGGTTGCGATGATGCTGCCGTCCGTCGCGCCGGTCGCCGTGCTCTGGACCCGTTCCATCGGAGGCGTCTCGACCGGCCGCGGGCGTGCCGCCCGGATCAGCATGTTCATCAGCGGCTATCTGCTGGCCTGGGCCGCCATCGGGGCCGTTGCCTTCGCTGCCCTCGCGGGAAGCGAGCGGCTGCTCACGGTGTCAGCTACCGCGGCGAAATGGCTCGGCGTGGCGATCTTCGTCGCGGCGGGCAGCTACCAGCTCACCCCGTGGAAGGACTGGTGCCTCCGCCGCTGCCGCTCGCCGATCGGCGCGCTCATGTACTACATCGGATTCAAGGGCCCCAGCCGAGACATCCGGGTTGGCCTCCATCACGGCGCGACCTGCGTCGGATGCTGCTGGGCCCTGATGATCCTGCTGATCGCGGTCGGCGTGATGAACGTGGCAGTCATGGCCGGACTAGCCGCGGTGATCTTCGTCGAGAAGCTCTGGCACTACGGGAAGCCATTCGGCCAGGCGGCCGGAATCGTGCTGGTGGCGGTAGGCCTTGCCGCGATCTGGTTCCCCTGGCTGCTTCCTGGCCTGCACGCGGCCGGAATGCCGATGATGTAGCGCTACAGCTCGGGCAGTTCTGACAGCAGGTCAAGGGCCTGCTGGTAGAGGCTCCCGGCGCGGGCGCAGATGCCGAACGAGCGGTCGCCGATCTGGTCGAGGGCCAGCAGCTCCTGCGGCAGCAGGATGGCCGTGTAGCACAGGATCGTGTTCACGGTCGCGCTGGCGTCGATGGTGCCGGAATCGTAGAGCCTGCGGCCGGCGCTGACGGCGGTAATCTCCGCCTTGCACAACGGCCTGGCGCCTGCGTGCAACAGCGTCTCGTTAGCCTGCGCTGGCATGGCTGGCCTCCTGGGTTGCCGCAGCCGGGGCGGCGCCGGCATCGTCCGGCGTGTTATCGGCCATAGGGCGGGGCGCACGGCTCATGGCAGAACCGCCCAGCCACCACGGCAGCTGGGCCGTAAGCAGCTTCAGTACCGTGGCGCCCCCTCCTGCTGGCCGGCGTCAAGGCAGAGGCTAGGCAGAATTGCGCGGCGCGGACAGTCGGGAGAATTCCCTAATCCGGTCCGAGGATCAGCGGCAGCCGATTCCCGGCCACCGCGGGCCGATCGCCTGGGCGAGGAAGGGGCCTAACCTGCGCTGACTAGTCCGTGCTCCAGCGCGAACAATGTCGCGCCGGCCCGGGTGGAGACCCCGATCTTGCCGTACAGGCGCTGGATGTGGTGGTCACAGGTTTTCGGGGAGATGTCCAGCCGGCGGGCAACCTGCTTGGTGGCCAGCCCGCGGGCAATGAGGCCGAGCACCTCGCACTCGCGCTCGGACAGCCCAGCGGGCCTGCGCACCGGCCGACGCGGCTGGCCTGCGGCGATCAGCACGGCGTTCACCGCCTCCGGCGCCAGCCTGCCCGCCTCCGCGTCCCGGCACAGCTCGTCCGCGGCGGCCGTCAGTGACAGCGCCGGCCGGTGCGCCCGCGGCTCCCGCATCGCCTGGTAGCAGTCCGCCGCCGCCAGCAACCAGGCCGTGAGCGGCAGGTCACCAGCCCGGCTGCCCCGGTGGTAGCCGGACCCGTCGCAGCGCTCGCCATGCGACCCGGCAAGCCGGGCCAGCGGGCGCAGCCCTGGGACTGCGTCAAGCACCCGCTCGCTGTGGTAGGCGTGCAGTCGCACCTGCTCCTGCTCGCCGCGGGTCAGCGGACCCGGCTTAGCCCACACGTTGACGGGCACCGCGACGCGGCCGATGTCGTGCACCAGCGCTGCCCGGCGGAGCAACTGCACATCCGCGGCAGCAAGCCCGGCCACAACGGCAGACTCGCCGGCCAGCTGGGCAACGCCGCGGGAGTGCCCGACCGTCCACATGCTCTTCAGATCGGCGAAATCCGCCATCGCCGACAGGCAGGCATCCAGTCGGTCCTCACTCACCATCGGCTGCGGGCCAGGCTCGGCGAGTAGCGCTTCCGCCCAGATGGATGGTGCGTCCAGGCCCTCATAAGCGTGCTCACCGAGCGCGAGGCAGGCTTCCACAGCCTGCGGATCCAGCCCCGACCCGGCGCGCTCGGCCAGGATGCGGTGTGCGAGCGCGGTACCGCCGTGCTGCCAGGCCACGTCCGCGTCCTGTGCCACCTGCATCAGCCGTACCGCCTGCGGGATCTGCGCGCCGCGCAGATCCCCTGGCATGCCCTTGCCGTCCCAGCGCTCATACAGGTGTCGCAGCGCAAGCTGAATCTGCTCGGAGAAGCCCATCCGCGCGCCAAGCACACGGGCGACATCGCAATGGCTGGCAGCCCACCTGCGAAACTCCGCTATGCCGCCAAATGCCGACCTGGCCATCACCGCTGCCCGCGCAAGCGGCGCACTCTCCGGGTGAACGACCCGCGTCGCCGTGGCGATCAGCCCCAGCCGAGACCCAAATTGTGCCGCCATCATCTGCGGCCGCGCCGCGATCTCGTCCCCGAAGAACCGGGCATCGATCTCGCTCTCGGCCGTGCACCCGGCGAAATGCAGCACGCCGGTATAGAAGACGGTCACCTGATCGTCTTCCGGCAGGCCGATCGCCTGAGCCATCCGCAGGGCCAGCATCGCGGTGCGCAGTCCGTGCTCAAGCGGCTGGCCCATCGCCAGGTCAGTCGCCAGCGACAGCGCCCCGACGGCTTCGGCCAGCCGCAACGGGCGAGCGAGCGTAGTCATTCACACCAGTCCCGGGGGTTCCCGCGGCCAGACAGGGCCGCGAGGGACGCAGTCTCAGCACATCGGCCATGATCCCTGCTTGTCAAAGTATTACACCGTGCCAGTTCATCCGGGCCAGGCACGAGATTCAGCCCCTGCCGCGAGCACAGGAACCGTTCTGGGCGGCGGACGTACCCGCCGCGGCCGCCGAAAGGCCGGCATGAGGTTATCCTCGCCGTCATGCCGACATTGGCCGTTGTAGGCGCGGGGCCGAAGGGAATCGCGATCGCCGCCAAGGCGCGTGCCCTTGCGGCGGCGGGCCTCGGCGCCCCGCGGGTGGTGCTCGTCGACCGGGGCGCCGTCGCCGGGAACTGGAGCGGGCGGCAAGGCTACACCAGCGGCCTGTTGCCCTTGGGCACGCCTGCGGAGAAGGACGTCGGCTTCCCGTACGCCGACAGCTGGGGAGCGGCCTCGTCCGCGGTCACCGCGGCGATGACGGACTACAGCTGGCAGCGCCATCTGATCGCGCATGGCGTGTATGCCGACTGGGTCGATCGCGCCCGGTTGCGGCCGACGCACCGGCAGTGGAGTTCCTACCTGCGTGAAGTCGCCGACAGGGCGGAGGCCGAGATCGTCGCCGGTGAGGTCGTCGGCCTGGAGACCGACGGCGAGCGGTGGCGGCTGGCGCTCGAGCCGGGGCAGGCGATCTGGGCTGACGGCGTCGTCTTCACCGGCGCGGGCCCGCCGATCGCCGTCGCCGGCCAGCCGCAGCAGCACCCGCGCGTGTACGACGGGCGCAGCTACTGGCTGGCCGAGGGAGCGCTCAGCAAGCAGGTTGCCCGTAGTGCGTGCGTGATCGGCAGCGGCGAGACGGCAGCCTCGGTGGTCATCAGCCTGCTGAAGAAATCGCCCAGGCGCTCGACGATCGACGTCTTGACCAGCCGCGGAGTCCTCTATTCGCGCGGGGAGAGCTACGACGAGAACCGCTTCTACTCCGATCCGGGTGACTGGCCAGGCTTGGCTGAGTCGCACCGGCGCGAGTTCCTCGAGCGCACCGACCGGGGCGTCTTCTCGCTGCAGGCCGAGACGGTGCTCAATCAGGCGCGCGGCTTTCGCACGCTGGCCGGGCGGGCAGTGCGGATCGAAGCCGGGGAGCGGCAGGTTGTGGTCACGATCGAGTACGGCAGCGAGCGCGAGCGGGTTGCCTATGACCTCGTTGTCGTCGCGATCGGCTTCGAGGCCCGCTGGTTCGAGGGGCTGCTTGGCGGCGAGGCCCGCCGCCGGCTCGACACCCGGCTCGCTGGAGCCGAGCTCGAACGCCGGATCGAGCTCGACCTTTCGGTCGCTGGCCTCAGCCCGCCGCTGCACCTGCCGCTGGTCGCCGGGCTCGCTCAGGGGCCCGGCTTCCCCAACCTGAGCTGCCTTGGCCTGTTGAGCGACCGCATCCTGCGCCGCTATGTCGCGCTGGAGGAGCGGGCCCGCATCGCGCCTGAGCGGAGGGAACATGTCTGACATGCCCGGCGAGGGGTGGGAGAGCGACGATTGCGTCCGTCGTACGGTTGTCATGCCGACCGCGCTGGCCGAGCGGCTCGCCGCGAGGGCCGAGCGGCGTGGCCTGTCGGTCAGCGACCTGCTGGCCGAATACGCAGCGGAAGGCCTGCGGCGCGACGGAGCAGACGGCTGATCGCCGGGGCGGGCGGTCACGCTTGGCCGCTCATCACCGAGCGGTGACTTGACATTTCGCTTACGCAAGCTGCATCGTTGTTCGGCCTGGGCTCCTGCCGGAGGGAGGTGCACCGGTGTCGTGAGCGCATCCGAGACGATCGCAGCCGGCCGGCTGGCCGAGCGGATGTCCAGGCTAGGGCTGAACGCCATCGAGGGCATCACCTGCGTGCAGCCGCGCGGGGCATTCTACGTGTTCCCCTCGGTCAAGGCGTTCGGGATGCCCTCGGAAAGGATCGCAGAGCAGTTGCTCGACCGGGCCGGCGTGGCGGCGCTGTCGGGCACGGCATTGGGCCAGTACGGGGAGGGCTATCTGCGCTTCTCCTACGCGAACTCGGTCCAGGCCATCCGCGGCGCCCTGGCGGCCATGGCCGCGGTCCTCCCGGAGCTGGCGGCCTAGCGGTGGGCAGCACCCGTCGGCCGGTCCTCGTCACCCGCCGCCTGCCGCAGCAGGCACTGGACCGAATCGAGGCCCGGTGCGACATGACGCTTCATGACGGCGAAGGCGCCATGCCCCGCGACCAGCTGCTGACGGCGGTGGCCGGGAAGGCAGGGGCGATCACGCTGCTCACCGACCGAGTCGACGACGAGTTCCTGGACGCCGCGGGGCCCCAGCTCAAGATCGTGGCGAACTACGCCGTCGGCTTCGACAACGTCGACGTGGACGCCTGCACAAGGCACGGCGTCCTCACCTCCAACACCCCGGAGGTCTTGACCGAGACCACTGCGGACACCGCGTTCGCCCTGATGATCGCGGCGGCCAGGCGGATCGCCGAAGGCGACCGCCGCATCCGCTCCCGCGCCCCGTGGACCTGGGGGCCGCTGATGATGCTGGGTCAAGACGTCCACCACAAGACCCTCGGGGTCGTGGGCTTCGGCCGGATCGGGCAGGCCCTGGCCCGCCGCGCCCGCGGGTTCGCCATGCGCGTCCTCTACCACGACGTGTACCGGCCCCCCGCCGAGTTCGAGCAGGAACTCGGAGCGGAGTACCGCGACCTCGAGGATCTGCTCCGCGAGTCGGACTTCGTCTCGCTGCACACGAACCTCACCCCGCAGACGCGCCACCTGATCAACGCAGAGCGCCTGGCCATCATGAAGCCCACGGCCGTGCTGGTGAATACCTCACGCGGTCCAGTCATAGACGAGGAGGCCCTGGCCCAGGCGCTCAGGCAGGGTCAGATCTTCGCCGCCGGGCTGGACGTATTCGAGCGCGAGCCAGACGTACATCCCGGCCTGCTCGGATGCGAGAACGCCGTGCTCATCCCGCATCTCGGGTCAGCGACGGTGCAGACCCGCCTGGCGATGGCCAACCTGGCGGTCGACAACCTGTTCGCCGCGCTCGAGGACATGCGCCCGCCGACCCTGCTCAACCCAGAGGTCTGGGAGCAACGGGCGCCGATCGGGTGACGTCTTGCCGGGGAGGCAATAACTGCTGCCGACCTAAGCGCATTCGACGTGGCCCGTCTCGACGCGATCCATCTTGCAACTGCCCTGCGCGTGCGCGGGCAACTGACTTCTTTTGTCACCTATGACAAGCGACTGGCCGACGCAGGCAGGATCGCCGGCCTTATCGTCGACATGCCGACCCAGTAGCATCTGGTCAGCGGACCTTGCGCAGCCACCATCGCTGCCATGGCGTTTCAACGGCGCGATCGTGGTAATTGCCGCGGACCCAGCGGAGCGCGTCCCGCGGGGAGAGGCCGTCGAGGATGGCCAGTGCGGCGAGGGCAGTTCCGGTGCGGCCGACGCCGCCGTGACAGGCCACCTCAACGCGCTCGCCAGCACGTGCGCGACGGTGGGCTTCGCGCAGGGCGTCCAGGGCATCGTCGCGGTTGACGGGGATCCAGAAGTCCGGCCAGCGGATGTGCCGGTGCGGCCAGTCCGGGACCGGCCCACTGGCCAGGATCAGGGCGAAATCGGCGGGACTGGCCGGGTCGCTCAGGCGCCGGCCCCGGACCCGGACTCCGCTGGGCAGGGTGACCAGCCCGGTGTCGTCCAGCCAGGCAGTGCGGTTCATGGCAGCCACGCTAACCGGCCGCCGGGACGCTGCGGGCAGATGGTGCCCCGACCTTCTTTCATCGGTCTTTGCCGCCTGGCACCGGGGCGGGCCTGACTGCGGCGGGCACCGCGGTTATTGGCCCGGCTGTGACCAGATCATCGATCGAAATTGTGCTGGCAAAAGGATAGGTTTCTGGCGAAGACCAGGACAAATATGCTGCGGCAAAAGGCTCTCACGCCATATACAGGAATGGCTGGGATGCCGCAGAATAGGGCTGGCGGATCCGCCGCGGCGGGGGCCGGGCAGAACGGCTGATGACGTTAGCTGCCGGGCAGGGGAGGGCGACATGGGGGCGAGCGAACCTCACGCATGTGCCGGGGAGCCTGCGGGGGTCTGCGACGGCAGTAAGATCACGATTCCGGCAGGCCAGACGTTCGCGTTGTGCTGTTCGGGCGGCGGCATCAGGTCAGCCACCTTCAATCTCGGCGTCGTGCAGGCATTACAGGCCGCCAAGGACGTCTTCGGTGCGGTCAAGACGGTGACCGCGGTGTCGGGCGGCTCGTACCTCGCGGCCGCGCATGCGCTCGTGACGGCGAATCCGGGCCGGCCCGGCACCGGCGCCGCGCCCGCTGCGCTGGGTGACCAAGCCCCCTACGCGCTGCGCAGCCCGGAGGAGATTCATCTCCGTGACCATACGAGGTACCTGCTGGAAAGCTGGCAGATAGCGGTCCGCGCGCTGGCTGTGCTGATCTTCGGCGTGCTGGTGAACGTGGTCCTGGTCGGATCACTCATCTTCATCGCGGCCCATCTGTGCGGCTTGCTGCTCAGCTCCCGGCTGACCGGGATCCTGACCGGCCTGCAGACCGGTTCCCCGCAGGCGCAGGCGCGATGGTGGTGGCTGATCCCGGCGGTAGCCGCGGTGGCTACGATCGGCCTCGCCTGGCGGCAAGCGCGGACGCCGGAGCAGCCTCCCTGGCTGTCTGGCGTCAGTCAGCGGGCCAGGTCCGCGATCAGCGGCTGGCTGAACAAGGACGGCAGGCTGGCGCGGGCGCGGCGGTCGCTGCGGCCGCTGGTCCGCGAGCAGCCGCCACGGCTGTCCGACCGGGCCCTGGCGTTCACTCTCGGCACCGCATTCCTGCTGGTGGCCGCGCCTTATGCGATCAAGGGGCTGTACACGGTCAGCCTGGGCAGCAGCAGCTGGTCGGTGATTACCCGGTTCCTCGGCTTTTCCAGTGGCACCGGGTGCAAGGCCGCTGCCCAGGCGGCGGTCGCCGCATCGCATGCAAGTCACCAGGTGTGCGGCGCCGTCGCCACTGCCCCGAATGCGGCCAAGAGCAACGGCGGAGGCGCGGGCAGCCCGCGCGTCCTGCTCACTACCTTCGGCGGCTTCGCCGCCGCGATTGTGGCGCTGGCGCGCACCACCATCGGACGGCTCCGTACCTTCCAGGCCGATCTATCCAAATCGGGCCCGCTCGCGGGTGTCACGGCGAAGATAGGCAGGTTCCTGCAGCGCAGGCTGGTCCCGTGGATCGGCTCGGGGCTGATAGTCGGGATCATCCTCACGCTGATGCTGCGCTGGATCGGCAGCGGCGCGAGCCACTCCCCGCTGGCGGGAGGCTGGGGGAGCCTGCTGGCCTATTGCGGCTATGCGCTGCTGGCGTTCGTGCTGGTGAAACTGGGGATTGATATCAACGCCACCTCGGTGCATGCCTTTTACCGTGACCGGCTGGCTACCGCATACGGCGTGGTGCGCCAGCCTGGCGCGGGCGGGGCCGAAGTGCTGGACGCGTCCTGGGCTCAGCTCAGCGGGCTGCACGGCGCGGGCGGCCGGACCCTGGTGGTCTGCGCGGCGGCCAACTGCACGACACGCGGTGATATACCACCCGGACGGGGCAGTGTCTCCTTCACCTTCACGCCGGCCGACATAGGCCTCAGCCGCAAGCCGGTCGCGTTGCCCGCGGCTGGCGAAGACCGCATCGCGGCCACCGTCGACGAGGACCGCGCCGAGACCGCGGACTACCAGACAGCGGCCGGGATCACATTGTTCGACGCGGTCGCCGTGAGCGGGGCGGCCGTGTCCCCGGTGATGGGGAAAATGACCAGGCCGGCCATGCGGATCCTGCTCTCGGCGGCGAACGCGCGACTGGGGGTCTGGCTGCCCAGCCCCGCGCGGGTGCGGGATGAGATCAGCTGGGCGAAGGGGCATCCGCCGCGGCATGGCGCCGGACGGCCCGGCGCGGCGCGGCGGATCGGCTCGGCCATGCGCAGGCACTGGTGGCAGCCCGACCTCAAGCACCTGTGGGCGGAGGCCGCGGGCTCACTGCACCTGGACGGCCGCTGGATCTACATCACGGACGGCGGCCATTACGAGAATCTCGGCATGGTCGAGGCGCTGCGGCGCGAGCCGGACCATCTCATCGTGGTCGATGCCTCCGGGGACGGGTCGGCCCAGTTCAGCACGCTCGGCCAGGCCATTGCGCTGGCCCGGTCCGAGCTCGGCGTGCAAGTCGACATCAAGCCCGCTGCCAGCCTCGAGGCCGACCCCCAGACGGGCCTGTGCGCCAGGCCCTACGCGGCTGGCACCTTCAGCTACCCGGGCGAGAGCGAGGAAGCCGCAAGCCCGCACCATCTCGTGTACCTCAAGCTGGCCGTGCCCGTGGACGCGCCGCTTGACGTGCTCGCGTACAAGGAGCGCCACGGCACGTTCCCGACGGACAGCACGCTGCAGCAGCTTTACGACGACCAGGAATTCGAGGCCTACCGCGAACTGGGCTACCACTGCGCCCGGGCCGCCGTGCGGGACATCAGCTACGGCGGCGACGCCCCGCCCGGTAACGCGCCGGTTCCTGGTGCCCGCCGGGCGGAGCCAGCGACGGTCGGCGCCACCGGCGGCTGAGGCCCCGCCAGTGCACGCCGCTCAGCAGTCGAAGTACAGCTCGAACTCGTGCGGGTGCGGGCGGAGCCTGATCGGGTCGATCTCGCTGGACCGCTTGTAGGACACCCACGTCTCGATCAGGTCCGGGGTGAACACGCCGCCCTCGAGCAGGTACTCGTGATCGGACTCCAGCGTGTCAAGCACCTTCTCCAGCGAGCCGGGTACCTGCGGGATGGCCCTGGCCTCGTCCGGCGGCAGCTCGTACAGGTCCTTGTCCACCGGCTCGGGCGGCTCGATCTTGTTCTTGATCCCGTCCAGGCCGGCCATCAGCATCGCCGAGAAGGCCAGATACGGGTTACACGACGGGTCCGGCACCCGGAACTCCAGCCGCTTGGCCTTCGGGTTGGCGCCGGTGATCGGGATCCGCACGCAGGCCGATCGGTTCCGCTGCGAGTACACCAGGTTGACCGGCGCCTCGAAGCCGGGCACCAGCCGGTGGTAGGAGTTCATCGTCGGGTTGGTGAACGCGAGCAGCGACGGGGCGTGCCTGAGCAGGCCGCCGACGTAGTGCCTGCCCGCGTCGGACAGCCCGGCGTAGCCGACCTCGTCGTAGAACAGCGGCGCGCCGTCCTTCCACAGGCTCTGGTGGCAGTGCATGCCGGAGCCGTTGTCGCCGAACAGCGGCTTGGGCATGAACGTGACGGTCTTGCCCGCGGCCCGGGCGACGCTCTTCACCACGTACTTGTACAGCATCAGCTTGTCGGCCATCGCCCGCATCGTGTCGAACCTGATGTCGATCTCGGCCTGCCCGGCGGTGCCGACCTCGTGGTGCTGCATCTCGACCGTGATGCCGCACTCGATCAGCGCGCGGACCATCTCCGAGCGCAAGTCGGTGTAGTGATCGGTCGGCGGGACGGGGAAGTAGCCGCCCTTGTACCTGGGCTTGCCCGCCAGGTTGCCGCCCGGCTCGTCACGCCCGGTGTTCCAGGCGCCCTCGACCGAGTCCAGGTAGTAGTACCCGGCGTTCGCCGAGGTCTCGAACCGGGCCGAGTCGAAGATGTAGAACTCGGCCTCCGGGCCGAAGTAGGCGGTGTCGGCGACGCCGCTGCCGCGCAGGTAATCCTCGGCCTTGCGGGCGATGTTGCGCGGATCCCTGGTGTAGGGCTCGCCGGTCAGCGGGTCGTGCACGAAGAAGGTGAGGTTGAGCGTCTTGTGCGTGCGGAACGGGTCGACCACGGCGGTGCTGGCGTCCGGCATCAGCAGCATGTCCGACTCGTGGATCTCCTGGAAACCGCGGATCGAGGAGCCGTCGAACATCAGCCCGTCGGCGAACACCTTCTCGTCGAAGGACTCGGCCGGAACGGTGAAGTGCTGCATCGTGCCCGGCAGGTCGCAGAACCTGACGTCGATGAACTGGATCCCCTCGTCGCCGACATACCGCAGGACTTCGCCGCCGCTGCTGAA
>WNEY01001385.1_pt1 | contig 26091 bp, 31 predicted proteins | sample 5400531 | NCBI WGS metagenome assembly WNEY01 (sample SAMN13153338, study PRJNA577476) | soil metagenome | isolation source: 200 cm saprolite under Douglas fir tree site 1 | place: USA:California | collected 2015-04-18
CTGCGGCCGGAGGCCTCATCACATCCGCCTGGGGCCCGTTTGCCGCCTACGGAGTCCTGGGCGTTGGCCTCATCCTGCTAGCCCTGTACGCCCTCGCAGCGGGTCGTAGCACCGTCAACCCCCTTCACGGCGCCGCCTATGAAGAAGCCCAGCTCAAAGCCTCCGCGGCGCGCCCCGGCCGGGTAACTTAACGCGGTAGTAAAGCTCCTCTGATGCCGGTTTTCCTCGTCATACTGCGCTGATTGCGCAACGTTCGACCTGCGAGCCACTCGAGAGAGAGCGCCCCTGAAAGCGATCCCGAGGCGCCGACGCCATTAAGCGGAGCCGGTGGCTCCGCTTGGTCGCTCGATCCTCAACGGCGGCGCCGCTACCTCCAGATCGCATTCGGTTTCGCCGCCCTGATCGTCGCTATCGTCGTTCTCTACCTCCTCCGCGACTTCATCGGCGCGTTCGTGTTGGGGGCTGCGATCGCGTTCCTGATCCAGCCTGGCATCGTTCGCCTCGAGCATTTCGGCTTCCCACGTTTGGCCGCCATCGGGGTGATGTTCGTTGTCATCATCCTCGCCCTCGCGGGCCTCGTCCTCCTGGTGGTCCCGCTCGGAGTAAGTGAGGTGGCGCAGCTACAAGTTCAGGCTCCCGGCCTAGCAGCTGCCGCACAGGACCGCATCAACAGCCTCCAGGGCTCACCCATCGAGATCTTCGGCTTCAAGGTCGACCTCAGGGGCACGGCCGAGACCATCAATGCGCACTTAAGGGAATATCTCCTGGGCCAATTTGGCAACGCAGTGAGCATCGGCCTGACCGCGCTGACCACCCTTCTGCAGCTGGTCCTCACATTCATCGTCGCCTTCTTGCTTGCGCTCGATGCAGCGTCCATCAAGCGTGTGTTGCGCCGATTCGTTCCCAGCGACTATCGCACCGACTTCGATCAGATTTGGCGACGCATTCGGAAGATGCTCTACGCGTACGTGCGGGGCCAGTTGATCATCGCCGGAATGATCGGAATCTTGTGTGGCATTGCGTGCGCGATATTGGGATTGGCAGATCCTGTGGCTCTCGGCCTCATCGCCGGCATCACCGCACTGGTCCCATATATCGGGCCCTTCGTTGGCGCAGTGCCGGCGATCCTCGTTGGTCTGGCGGCGGCCCCAATCAAGGCCGTGCTGATCGCGATTGCGTACTTCGTCATCTCGAACGTCATCCTCAACTTCGTCTATCCCAAGGTCATGGGCGATGCAGTCCGGCTGCCACCGATCCTCGTCATCGTCGCCTTCATCGCGGGATTCAGCTGGGCCGGCATCCTCGGCATGTTCGTCGCCGTTCCCCTCGCTGCCACGCTGCGCATCCTTTTCGATCACATCTATCCGCGGCTGTACGGGAAGCCCGCTTGAAGATCGCGATTTTCTCGGACATCCACGCCAACTGGCAGGCGCTGGAGGCGGTCTTACGCGACTGCCCGCCGACCGATAAGACCTTGTGCCTCGGCGATGTGGTCGGATATGGGGGCGACCCCAAGCGCTGCATCGATGAGGTCACTCGGCGGGGCTGGCTCACCCTTGTTGGTAACCACGACCGAGCCTGCACGGACGCGGAGATCCTCGAATGGTTCAACGACGACGCCGCCGCAGTGGTGCGATGGACGGTCGACACAATCGGCGACGATCGAATCGCATGGTTGCGAGGATTGCCTGACAGCCACGTTGAACGTGACGTGCTGCTCGTCCACGCCAGCCCTCGCGACCACATTTACGAATACGTCCTCGATACCGCAGTCGCGTTCGCGAACCTCGAACTTCTCAATGGCGGCGTGTGTTTCCACGGACACACGCACGTTCCCGGCATATTCGGGTTGTCCGACAGGCAGGTGAGTCACGAGTACAGCGTCGACACGTTCTCGCTCAAGGGTCCCGCCTTGGTCAACCCGGGCAGCGTCGGCCAGCCTCGTGACGGGAGCCCGATGGCCAGTTACGGAGTTTGGGACGTCGATAGCAACACATTCGAGTTTCGGCGTGTCCGGTACGACATCAAGGGGGCACAGCGCGCGATCCGGAAGGCGAAGCTACCGGAACGATTCGCGCTTCGACTCGAAACGGGGCGATGAGCCGCTGGGCTTCACTGCACTGGAGCCGAATGGGCTACGCGGCAGCCACCGGCGCCGGACTCGGGTCTCTTCTCTTCTGGGTGGGTTATTGGTTCACCTTTGTTCGGGGCAACCTTCAAGGCCCTGATTTCTTCTCCTTTTATTCCGGGGCGAGGTTGTTCGTGCTCAAGGGCGGCAGCGCCGTTTACGACCTGGCGTTGCAAAAGCAATTCGAGCTCCAGGTCATTCCACATCCACCGGGGGAGTTCGTCGTGCTGCCGTATTTCCATCCGCCCTACTACACGCTGCTGATAGCGCCGCTCGCCTTCCTCGATTACCGCGCCGCCTACTACGCGATGGCCGCCCTGAACCTGGTGCTGGCGGCCGCGCTGACCGTGTTGCTCGTACGAGGTAGCGAGCGCATACACGGCCGCGCCGCGTTGGTCGCAGCGCCGCTGATAGCCGGCTTCTTTCCGGTCTTCGTCACCATCCTGCAGGGCCAATCCGATCTCGTCGTCCTTGTTCCGCTTGCTGCCGCGTACACGGCATGGGCCCGCGGACGGATCGGGTGGGCCGGCATCTTCACCGGTCTCGCACTGGCCAAGCCGCAACTCCTTCTCCTCGTGCCAGTTCTTTTCATAACCCGCCGTGCCTGGCGCGCGCTTGCCGGATTTGCCGTTGTCATCGCTGGGTTGGGAATTGTGTCAATCACTGGATTCGGCCTTGGACCGGTGCTGGGCTATGTGAATGCGGTCGGCCGATGGGCCATCGGCGGAACCCTGCCGACCAACGGCCAGATCGTCTACACGGACACCGCCGTCTACTCGCTTCGCAACGTTCTCGAGGCGGTGCCCGGCGGCGGCAAGGGAGTGGCCCTGGCGATTCTCATCCTGCTGCTGGCACTCGTAGCGTTGTCCTTGAGCTGGCGGCCCGACAAGCCGCGCCTCGATTTCGCACTCGCAATCGCAGCTTCTTTGGTTTTGAGCCCGCATCAGAACGTGCACGACCTGGCGCTCCTGGTGATCCCCGGGTTCGCGCTCGCGGACCTCGCCTTGGTCGGCCAGCTGCGGTGGCCACGAGCAGCAGCTCTCATCCTCGTTCTCGCGTACGCCGCGATCAATCTCACACTTGCACTCGACCTCTGGTCGGCTGCTGCCGGCGCTTTCGCGATTGCTGCATACCTGACCGTTGAGAGGATGGCAGTGCGACCGGATCCCATCCCGCTCGGTGAGCTGCGGTGGAGCGGACCGAAGCCGCGCCGGGTCATCGTCCTGCCCGCCTACCGCGCCGCAAAAACGCTGGGCGAAGTGGTCGGTGACATCCCCGCCGGCCACGCAGATCGGATCCTACTCGTCGACGATGCCAGCGCCGATGCGACGGTGAGCGTGGCGACAGCGTTGCATCTCGATGTCATCAGACACCAGCGAAACCTTGGCTACGGCGGCAACCAGAAGACGTGCTACCGCCACGCGCTCGATATGGGAGCGGATGTTGTGGTGATGCTGCATCCGGATGGCCAATACGATCCCGCGATCATTCCCAACCTCTGTCGAGTAATCGAGGAAGGCGAGGCCGACATCGTGCTCGGTTCCCGGTGGCTCGGCCTGGATCCGGCCAAGGCGGGAATGCCCTGGTGGAAGCGAATTGGCAACCGGTTCCTGACCGGCGCCGAGAACCGTGTTCTAGGCTTGCACCTCTCCGAATATCACACGGGATACCGCGCTTACTCGCGCAGATTTCTGGAGGCGATTCCGTTCCTGGAGAACAGCAACGACTTCGTGTTTGACACGCAGGTGCTCATCCAGGCGGCGACTTTCGGTTTCAAGATCGGAGAGGTGCCTGCGATCGGCAAGTATCACGCCGACGCCAGCTCGACGAGCTTTGTCACGTCGACGGTTTACGGACTGGAAACTCTGGCGGCTCTGATTCGATACGTCATCCATCGCGCCGGCTTTCCCAGCCCGTGGCTCACGCCGTCGTCAGATGCCGACAAACAAGCGCTTGCGATAGGCCAGGTAGCCCACCACGGCAACGTTCAGTAGCAGAGCGCCGACCTTAAGAAGTGTGATGTGGCGGACGACCTCGTACGCCTCGTAGGGGATCAGGAAGCCCGTCGCGATCACAGTCAAGTATTCCGCCCAGCGTCGGCGCATGGCCAGACCGACGCCTTCAGTACCCTCGAGCGTCGCGTACACGATGGCGACGATGGCCAGGGCGGTGAGGTGGGGAAAGTTGCCGAGGTAGGCGAGCAGCCTCAACGCGAGCTGCAGTAGGACGTTATTGCCGGCGTTGAGGTTGAGCTGGTCCTGGGCGTAATCCGCCCACTGGGTGAGCAAGCCGCTGCGTCCGGCGGTCAGCAGGCCTATGGCTCCCGCGATGAGAACGAGGGATTTCGCGATCCGCTCGACGATGATGACCTTGATGAAGGCGTCATGCTCGCCACCCATCCGGCCAAACTCGGCCCAGAGGCGGGCGAGGTAATGAGGTCGCTCCCTCGTCGGTGCGTGAGCCATCTCGGGTGACCTTAACAAGCTGGGTTTGATTCGGCCTGAGATCGACGTAACGTGCGGTACGGTTGGTCGGCTGGGGGAGGGAGCCGAGCGGGAAGGGAGGGCCCGCGAGCGGGGTTCTTAGGACCGGCTTGCGCCCAGCCGGGGTGTCGGCTGCGAACGTCAGCTGCTGTGCTCGCGATGCTCGCGGAACAGCATCACTCGGCAGGTGGCGTTCTTCAAAACATACGGCACCGTCTTCCCCAGGTTGAACTCACCGAAGCGGCGCTTATAAGGCAGCCCCATCACGATCAGGTCCGCCCCCCACTCCGCCGCCTCATCGACCAGCGCCGGCCCCGTGTCGCGCGCCTGCACCAGCTCCGTCTCCACCGGCAGCGAAGCCTCGGAGGCGAGCTGCTCGACCTCATCCAGGATCTTCTCGCCGCGCTCGACCACGTCGTCCAGGACTGCGCCCAAGGGCAGCGCTCGGTTCACCTCGATGATGTGCACGCCATACAGGCGACCACCCGTCGGATCCGTCATCCGGCAGGCCAGCCGGACAGTCTCGGTATCGATGCCCTGCCCTCCAACCGCCACCAGCACCTTCTTCGATGTCGGCGGGTGTGAATGGTCGGCCATCAGTGCTGCGGTCCGCGCCGCACGCGTCTGATCAACACATAAGCTCCGAAGGCAAACAAAAGAACAGCAGTCAGCAACGCCACGCCCTTAGAGAAGGCGTCCAGACCAGGATGGCCGGCGAGATAAAACCCCACCCACAACCCGACTCCAAGCGCCATCACACCCATGAAAGTGAAGGGAAAGCGCACGGGCCCACATCCTAACAAGAGCCATACCGGAGCGCCTCCGTGGCCTCCCTATAATCAACGGGCTTTGAAGGTCCTCATCGTTGGCTGCGGCCGCGTCGGATCCCAAGTCGCGGCGGACATGGACAAGTCGGGCCACGATGTGGTCATCATCGACCGCGACCCCAACCAGTTCTCTCGAGCCTCTGTCCGCGGCGTCCTCACCAACGACTTCAAGGGCAACCAGGTCGTCGGGAACGGCACCGACGCCGACGTCCTGCGTCGCGCTGGAGTCGAGGATGCAGACGGCTTCGTAGCCGTCACGGAAGGCGACAACCGCAACATCATGGCAGCCCAAATCGCCAAGCACATCTTCAAGGTCCCGCGTGTCGTGTGCCGAATCTACGACCCAGACCGGGCCGACGCTTACGAGAAGCTTGGAATTCATACGATCTGTCCGACACTCGAGGGCGCGAAGCACATCGAGAAAACTCTGATGGAGAAATAAGCGCGTATGTATGTCATCGTCGTCGGTGGGGGTACGGTGGGCTACTACATGTCGCGCGACCTTCTCGAGCGCGGACATGAGGTGACGCTCATCGAAAGAGACCAGCGCCGAGCCGATTGGCTCGAAACTCAGCTCGGAAGCATCGTCATGCGTGGCGACGGCTGCGAGGTGAAGTTTCTGTCGCAGACGGGAATCGAGCGCGCAGACGCAATCGTCGCCGTTACCGCTGACGATGAGGACAACCTTGTCGCGCTGCAGGTGGCCAAACGACACTTCAACGTCAAGAAGACGGTCGCTCGCGTGAACAACCCGTCCAACGTCGAGATCTTCAAAGCGCTCGGCGTCGACGAGGCGGTCTCCGCGACCGAGGTGCTGCTCGGAGCGCTCGAGCCTCCGATCACCAGATAAGAGAAGAAAGCTAAGGACCGCTCACTTCAAGCGGTCCTCAAAGAGTAGTCCGACTACGAAGACTTTCCGATCCTGTAGATCTTGGTGCCGCAGATCGGGCATGTGCCGACAGTTGCGGGCTTGCCATTTTTCATCGTGATCGGTTGAGGATCTTTCATCTCAACCTTGCGCTTGTCCTTCAAACAGTAGCCTTCCATTTATGCAACCGCCTTCCCAATTTTGTAAATTTTCGTGCCGCAGTTCGGGCACGTGCCCACTGTCGCCGGCTTTCCGTTCTTCATCGTGATCGCCTGCGGGTCCTTCATTTCGACCTTTCGTTTGTCCTTCAAACAGTAGCCTTCCAATATTCACCATCCTCGGTAGAAATCCGTTTCTGGGGCGAGACTCGCCCATTCTAGGGGTCGGTCTTGCCCCGATTCAACCCCAATTCAAACTGAATTCAGCCTGATCGTGCGCGAAGCGCAACAAAATGGGTGAAAAACCGCCTATTCGTCCGACCTTTGCGCTGCATGAAACGTTTCTTCGAAAGTGCTACGTGCAGCGTCCCCAAAGAGCACGAAACGAATTTCCTCCGGCTGCCATTCACCAGCGAGTGCGCGCGTCACGCATCCGGCCATGACGCGCGCGCATTCGTCCATTGGAAAGCCGGCGATGCCGGTGCCCACCGCTGGCACTGCGATGGTGCGCACTCCATGTTCCTGGGCGAGACGAAACGCATCGTCCATCGACGACCGCAACGAGTCGGCGGTGGTGCGTCCACCGAGATGCATGCTCGCGGCATGAATGACATGACGACATGGCAGCTCGCCCGCTCCCGTGATCGCGGCTTGTCCAACTTTCACGGCTCCGTGGGCATCGCACTCGCGTTGAATCGCCGACCCGCCGCGCATGCGGATCGCGCCCGCCACTCCTCCACCTAATACGAGCTGGTTGTTGGCGGCGTTGACGATCGCATCGACTCGCTGCTCCGTCAGGTCGCCCGCAGTGATCACGATTCGCGTCGCAGGCATTCCTCGACCTCGGCCACGCGATCGCCCAACTCTTCAGGAGTTGCCTTGGCGATTCCTTTCACACCAATCGACGAGATGGTGATCGATGCGCATGCCACGCCCCACACGAGGGCATCCTGCAGGCCTCCACGCTGGCCGCCGGTGCTCAACCACCGCGCGAGCATTCCGCCAGCCAGCGCATCGCCGGCGCCTGTCGTATCAACGACGGGCCGGCCGGTGAGAGCGGGTACTCGCACAACCCCGTCGTCGATATAGGCGGCGAGACCTTCCGCTCCCGCCTTGAGGACCAGGCCTTGCAGCCACCATTGCCGTCGGAATTCGTTGGGGTCTTTGCCGCCCAGCGCCGCGAACTCCTCCTGGTTGCAGAAGTACCAGCTCGCTCTCCGCAAAACGTCTCTTGCCTCGGGAGGCTGGGCGTGCACGTACGAGAGCATCGCGTCGGCGGCCAGGAGCTGCGCGCCGCCCAGCGTTGCCATCAGCTGCGACTGGCGATCCGGTCGCATCGAGCCCACGAAGGCCCAGCCCGTAAAGCCTGCGGTCAGAGCCGGCGTCCAAGTGTCATAAATGTTGTCGCGGTTGCCCAGGTCGACGTTTCGGCCATGCTCCTGCCGGGCCCGCCACCGATATGTCGGAGCTTTGAGGATCTGAAGTAGCTCGGTGTCGATGGGGTGGCCGCTGAAGGTCTGAGCCACACGCTTGGCCCCGTCAGTGCCGACGGGTGCCACAACTTTGACCGGAAGTATCAGGCTCGCCGCCAGCGCGAAATACACGGCCGAGCCTCCGAGCGTTTCTTCAACCCTTCCAAAAGGGCCATCGCGTGTATCCAAGGCGACCGAGCCGGCGACGAGGAGCTGCGGGAGAGGGTCAGGCACGGCGTCCGGTGCCGCTGTGAGCAGAAATCACGTGCCGCGCGTCTCTCAGCTTTTCCAGGAAATCCGCGACGTCCACATACTCCTCCATCTCCATCCAGCTTCTTCCCAGCTCGTGAGCGGAGTGGGCGTCTGACCCGGTCGAGGTGACTTTGCCGAGCTCAGCGGCGAGCGTCGCTGCCGCCGCGTTGGCCGCATGGTCGCACCACGGATTGTGGACCTCGATGATGTCGATGCGGTCTGCCAGCTCGACGATGCGCTCGGCGCGAAAGTGAGATCGGTTGCGGTCGAACGGATGCGGTATGTAAGTCAGGCCGCCCATCTCGTGCACCAGGTCCATCACTTGCTCGGGTCTTTGGTACGGAGGAAGGCGTCGCGTGATGAACAGGCCGATGACTTCGCCCTCGAAGGTCTTGGCTTCTTCGCCGACGATCGCAAGCTCAGGGGCAATGCGTGCCAGCTCGAGGGCGCCTTCGACGGTGTTGTGATCGGTCAGCGCGATGCGCTCGAGCCCGCATTCGCCGCTGCGTTCGATCAGCTCATCGAGCGTTGTCCTGCTGTCGTGCGAGTAACGCGAGTGAAGGTGGAGGTCGACCCGCACTCGGCCGGTCTCGACCCGCTTAGAGAGCGGCTTCTGCGAGCTGGCGCTCGCGCGCCCTTGCGAAGAGTGGAATCACCTCAGCGGGTCCGCGGCTCTTGCATGCTTGTTCCATCAACGCCGCCTGTGCGTCGTAAAGGATCTCCATAACCTGCTCGGGTCGGCGCTCACGTCCAAGGCGACCGGGCAGATCGGCATGCGCTTGTCGCAGGACGACCATCAATCGAGCAACCAGCCATCCGGGGACGATGCGAACCTCTTTGACCAGACACTCTTCAACCCAGAAGAGCAGCTCATCGGATTCTTGCAGCAAACGGCGAGGTGTCATCACTCTCCGCCGCCTGCGATGCCAGCGGAGGTAACGCTCCTGCTCCTCGATCGTCTGCTCGAGCATGGCCCGCAACCCACTATATCAGCGGGTCGCCGCGCTGCTGCCGGCTTTGGACGCCGTCGGATAGCACAACGTTCGCCAGCCGCCCGCGGCCGGTATCAGATGGACCTGCCGGTCGAAGGTCCACTCCCTCCAATGCTGTCGAACGCGATAGCGCATGACCATCTGCGCGACGTTCTCATAGGTACGGTGATGCATCCGATCGGTCCATCCCTCGAGCACAGTCACGCTGATCACCTGCATATCGAGGAGCTCAGCGTCATCGCCGAGGCGCGGCATGTCCCTGATGAACGCTTCTCGTCCACCCCATGCGCGCTGCGCATCCTCGGCGAGCATCTCCCACATCTCGTCGAATCTGCCCTCCGCCTGAAGTCTCATGAACCGCATCTCGAAGGTAGCGGGCGCGATCGACACTGGCGGAGGCGGCCGCATCGGCTCGGCGACGGGAGGCATGGCCGCCGGGCCTCCCAGTGCAGTACCCAGCATCGAGGTCGTCACGAAGCGGTCGAACTCGTCTGACGGCCACGTCGTAAATCGCCCCGCAAGGCGGGCGAGCGCGGCCTCGATGGCTGGCCAGCGGCGAAATAGGCGCAATAGGGTATTGACCATTGGCGCTAGATGTTGTGTTATTTCCACAGACTGTATACAGAATGTGGGTAACTCGCAACCACTTACGTTCTGGGGCGTGCCGCCGGAGGCGTTTGCCGGGGGGCGCTGAATGTTGCCGTGGATGCGGGCGAACTCGCAGCGAAAGATCGTCATGGCGTTCCCGCCTGCGGGTCCGCCGCAGGTGATCAGGATCGGAGTGAGCGCCTGGCGGGTCGGTCCTCGACCTCAGCCGGCGGCGAGCCGGCGCACGATCGCCGCCACCTCATCGAGTGGAACCCCCACCGGACACGCCGCTGCCGCAGCCGCGAGATCTGGCGATTCGCCACCCACATCGGAGGCCGCCGCTCCCAACCGCGCATAGAGCCGCATATATGAGGTCGCGAGTTCGGGCAGGGGTACGGTGCCAATGCGTCCGGCGGCCAGCGCGCATAGCCCGCAGTTGATACAGCCGATCATGCGCGGATGGCGCGCGCGCTCCTCTGGGAGAAGCGGCCGGACGCCGTCGTGCGCGTATGTGTCGAGAAGCTTCGCCAGCTGTGAGCGCGGGCGCGTCAGCTTTCTGCGTGTCAGGTGCACGCCATATGCAAACGCAAGCTTCGCAAGCGAATCCGCGCGTGCCATCAGTTTCGATACACCCTGTTGCGCAGCCCCCGCAACGAGCCGATGGCGAGCTCTTCTTGCGCCCAACCCGAGTGGCCGAGAACCGGCGCGCGTCCCAACCACGCACCGCGGATGAATTCGTGTGCTGCATCGAACCGTTGAGAGGCGCTCCAGCCAAGCTCAGTGCCGATGACGCCCGCAGCTCGCAGCACGCAAGCAGCGCCGGCGCATGGTCCGGCCGCCAGGCCGACGCGACGGAATGCATCGGCAATTGTGCGCACCTGCTCGTGCCGAGCCGCGTGCACCAACTCGGCTTCGGTGATCGGCTCGCACCTGCACACCATCCGTCCGGAGCGCGCCTCGCTCAGCACTGCGGCCGCGTTCGATCCGTGTCGCATCTGCAATTTCATCGCCGCCAGCGCATTGATCCCGAACCTGCGTCCCAGCTCGTCCGGCGGCTCGATATCCGACTCATTGCCCGGTAGCGGGCGCGTCGCGGTCACGCTCGGCGCCTGGTGGCCGAGCTTGCGGCACACCACATCCGTGGTCTCTTCGGCCATCAAGCGATACATGGACAGCTTGCCGCCGGCGATGGTCACGAATCCTTCCGCGCCGTCAGGCGCGTGGTCGATGACCTCATATCGCCGCGACAGCTCGTCCTCATATCGCCGCCACTTGAAGAGCGTCGGCCGCACGCCCGTCGTCGTGCGGACCGGCCGGTAGTCACGTATCGACGGAAACACGCGCTCAAAGGCTTGCAGCAAGTAGTCGACCTCGTCCTCGAGCACATCGACCGAGTCGAGGTCGCCGTAGAAGTCGTCGTCGGTAGTGCCGAGCAGCGTAAAGCCCGCATGCGACACCAGCAGCAGGTCGCGGCCGTCGATCGATTCGGCGCTGATCGAGAAGTTGGAGATCCGGTGCGGGTACACGATGTGAATTCCCTTCGCCGGGCGCAGATGGACTGTAGCGCCGGCCATGCGGCTAACCTCCGGCACCCATGGACCGGCAGCATTGACCACGACCCTGGCGCGCGCCTCGGACATCGAGCCGTCCGGCCCGTGATAGCGGACTCCGATCACCTTGCCGCCGTCGCGCAGCAGGTCCACAACGCGGGTGTGATTGAGGGCGCGCGCACCGTGCTCCACAGCGTCCTGGACGTTGGCGAAGACCAGGCGGTGGGGGTCGACGCCCCACTCCTCCATGGTCACCGCGCCGATGATGTCGGCCGAGAGGCCCGGCTCGGCCTGCCGCGCTTCATCCGCCGTCAACCGGACATGCGGACGAGCGTGCTTCAGCGGCTGAAATCGGTCGTAGACCTCCATCGCCGTCTCCATGCGTTCGATGTTGTTCTTGTCATGCGGCAGGACCGGAATGATGAAGACGACCCTGTAGACCATGTTCTTGGCAATGGACACGATGTAGCCCGCGTCCTGAGTCGATAGGCGCGTGGTGTCCCAGTCGAACTCGAGGTAGCGCGGACCGCCGTGGATCATCCAGCTCGAGCTGCCGGTCGTGCCGCCGCCCCAATCGCCTTTCTCGAGCATGAGCACCGACAGTCCGCGTAGCGAGAGGTCGCGCGCGATGCCCGCCCCGGTCACGCCGCCGCCGATGACGCAGACGTCGTGCGCGCTCGGCGCGCTCAAGCGAAGCTCACGGCCGAAGCTTAGCTGGCGGCTTCGTGCTGCTTCTGGAACTCTTCGATGATCGCCTTGGCGAGATGTGCGGGCATCTCGTCGTAGTGCGAGAACTTCTTCGTGTAGCTGCCCCGCCCCTGCGTGATGGAGCGAAGGTCAAGCGCAAAACGCAGCATTTCCGACTCGGGCACGGTGACGCGGACCAGCTGGTAGCCGTCGTCGGGCTCCGTGCCCATGATCTTGCCCCGGCGGCCGTTGATGTCCGACATGATGTCGCCGAGGTTCTTCTCGGGCACCTTGATCGTCGCCTCGACGATCGGCTCGAGCAGAACCGGACCCGCATCCAGCGCACCCTTTCGGATCGCCACAGATCCCGCGATCTGGAAGGCCATGTCGTTGGAGTCGACCTGGTGGAACTTGCCGTCGATGAGGGTTACTTTGACGTCCACCATCGGGTAACCCGCCACGACGCCCTTCGCCATGTTGTCGACGATTCCCTTTTGAACCGAGGCGCGGAAGTTCTGCGGTATCGCGCCGCCGAAGATCTTGTCCTCCCACACGAATCCCTCGCCGCGCTTGGTGGGTGCCACCTCGATGACGCAGATCCCGTACTGGCCGTGCCCGCCGGACTGCTTGACGTGGCGGCCTTCGGCCCGGCTGTGGCCGGAGACGGTCTCACGGTAGGCGACGCGCGGCAAGGCGGTCGTGGCCTCCACGCCGTACTTTCGCTTCAGCTTTTCCAGGATCACGTCGAGGTGGACGTCGCCCAGCCCCGCGATGATCAGCTGATGGGTCTCCTCCATCCGCTCGACGTGCAGCGTCGGATCCTCCTCGGCGAGGCGCGCCAATCCGCTCGAGATCTTCTCCTCGTCGCCGCGGGCCTTGGGGGTTATGGCGAGGCCGTAGGCCGGCGCCGGTAGGTCGAGCAGCGGCAGCGGACCACCGTCTTTGGAGCCAAGCGTGTCTCCCGTGAGCGTGTGCGTGAGCTTGGTGACTGCCCCGATGTCGCCGGCCTTGATCTCCGCGGCGGAAACGTGTTCCTTGCCGCGCGGGAAGAAGATCTGCGCCAGCCGCTCGTCGGTGCCGCGGTTCAGGTTGGTCAGGTGCTGGTCCGCCTTGATCGAGCCGGCGACGACCTTGAAGTAACTGACCCTGCCGAACTGGTCACCGCCTGTGCTGAATACGAACGCCTTAGATGGCTTGGCCGTATCGCCTTCGGCGGGCGGTAGCAGCTCAGCGATCGTCGACATCAACGTCCGTACGCCGAGCAGCTTGGTCGCCGAGCAGCAGACGACCGGCGCCACCTTGCCGGCCAGGATCCCTTCGCGCAAGCCGCGCTGGATCTCCTCCTCGTTGAGCGTCCCCGCATCGAGGTACTTTTCCAGGAGCGAGTCGTCGCTCTCCGCTGCCGCCTCGATCAATTGGCCGCGGTACTCGTCGACGACCTTCGCCAGGTCGTCGGGAATTGGTGCCTCCGTCCCCTTGCCGTCGCTCGTCGTTACAAAAGCCTTGAGGTGCAGCAGGTCGACTATGCCGCGGAAATCCTGCTCGCTGCCGATGGGAAGGTGGAGCGGAAACGGTCTGGGCGACAGGTGCTCGCGCATCGCGGTGACCGCGCCGTAGAAATCGGAATGTTCCTTGTCGAGCTTGTTGACGACCACGATCCGGGGTTTGCTGGTGCGGTTGCAGAGCTCCCACGCGATCTCGGTGCCAACGGCCAGGTGGTCGTTCGGACCGACGACCACGACCGCTCCTTCGGCCGCGCGCAGCCCGCTGAGAACCTGCCCCGTGAAGTCGAAGAAACCAGGGGCGTCGAGGATGTTGATCTTGAAACCGTTGTGCTCCACGAAGCCCACGCCCAGGTTGATCGAGATCTTCCGGCGCTGCTCCTCGGGCTCGAAGTCCATGGTCGCGGTCTGCTGGTCGGGCGAGCCCAATCTCGGGATGGCACCCGAAGCGAACAGCATGGCCTCCGACAGCGTGGTCTTGCCGTCATGCGAGTGACCCAGCAGGACGACGTTCCGAATCTTGTCAGGCGCGTAGTCAGCTGCCATCCAACCCCCAGCTATAAGCTCGCTATGCCAACGGGCAGGAAGGCTAAGTCTAAGGACATGCGGCCGGAGGGCCGGCCGAGAGATTTGGAGATCCAGGTGGCCCGAGCCGAAGGCAGGGGTGGCCCGGCTAGGAGCGCACTGGAAGTGCGCGACGACGACGGGACGGGCCCCCTAACGCACGGATCGGGACGCATGGGCTCCAAAGATCCGGCTGGCATCTCTGGCCGCATGGCCAAAGCTCGATTAAGGGACGGTTGGCTTGGGTATGATCTGATTCCCAATGGTTAAGAAGACCGCGTCCATCGAAGAGGTCCTGGCAGCCATCGAGACCGCCCGCGACAAGGTCATGGCCGACGAGGTCAAGTCGCTCACGAAGCTCGGCATCCCCAAGGCGATGGCCTACCAGATGATTGCCAGTAGATTCCACCAGAAGGTGGGGAACCAGGAAGAGGCTGAAGCCGATCCGTTTGAGGGCAACGCCACCTCCTGGGAAGAGATCGGCTAAACAGCCTCCTATGATCCGGGCGGCGTGAATCGCGCCCGCCGGCTCGCCCGTCTCCTCAGCATCCTCGCCGCGATCATCGCCGAGCCCGGGCTAAACCCCCTCGAGCTTGCTGCACGTGCGGGGGTTTCCGAGCGGACGCTGCGGCGCGACCTGACCCAGCTGCGCGAGCTCGGGTACGAAGTCACGTTCACGAGCGGATATGAAGTCCAGGAAAAGCTGAACCTCGATGGACGGGCGCGGGCCCGCAAGCCGAAGAGCGCGTACGAGCAGCAGCTGGAGCTGTTGCAGGCGGTCGCCCAGGCGGTCGGCAGCGCCGGCCTCGGAGGGGACGGGACTGCGAGCGCGTCGGTTCGCGTACGAAGCCGAACCAAGAGCTCCAAACCACCGAGCACTCAGACCTGGCCGATCGTGCTGATCCCGACCGGAGACGCCGACGCCGACTTCATCTACGCGACGGGATTCGCGGTCGAGACCGGCCTGTACATCCATTTTGGGCACCGCGACGACGTGCTCGTGGTCAGCGCGCTCGAGATCGATCGCGCGCGCGCCCAGAGCAAGGTGACCAACGTGCTCCAGGACCGCGAAGCCTACCTGTACAAGTCGTGGGCTCGTCTGGCGGCGAAGATGCTGCACGAGAGGGGCATCGACAAGGCACGCGTCTCACCGCGACTGCACGCTGTGCAGCTGGAGGATTTGCGCGCCGGCGGGATCACGGTGGAGGTCGATCGCGGCCTGTTTGCGGCCGAGCGGCGGCGCAAGTCGGCCGTCGAGGCCGAAGCCATTCATGCCAGCCAGCGGGCGGCGGAAGCGGCTGTCGTCGAGGTCGTCCGCCAGCTCGCTTCTGCCGAGATCAGAGACGGAGTGCTGTGGTCGGACGGGAAACCGCTGACCTCCGAGCGGCTTTACGCGCGGGCCCAGCTGCTGCTCGGTGAGATGGGCTTCACCTGCCCGGACATGATCATCGCCGGCTCACCGGAAAATGCCCTGCCGCATTTCCGGGGCGAGGGACCGATTCGCGCCGGCGCCCCGGTGATCATCGACATCTTCCCGGTCGGGCGGACCAGTCACTACCACGGCGATCTCACCAGGACGGTGGTCGTGGGCGAGGTGCCCGACGAGTTTCGGCGCATGCACGCAGCCACTGTGCAGGCGCTCGAAGCCGGCGAGGAATCGATCCGCTCGGGTGTGCCGGCGAAGGATATTCACCTCGCGGTGTGCCAGGTCCTCGTCGACCGTGGATTTGGCACCACCTCGAAAGGCTACGAGGGCCCCGAAGGCGTGGCCAGGATGAACCACAGCACCGGCCACGGCGTTGGGCTTGATGTTCATGAAGAGCCCGCGCTCCGGGAGACGTCTGAAGACCCGCTGCGAGAAGGCGATGTCGTCACGGTGGAGCCCGGGCTCTACAAGCTCGGGCTCGGGGGCGTCCGCGTCGAAGACACCGGGATGGTCACTGACCACGGATTCCAGAACTTCACGACCATCACGCGCAGCCTCGACCCCATGGACTACTTGTAAATGGGCGAGCTGCGCATCGAGCATGACGACCAGCTGTCATCCGGCACGTGCACACACTGCGGGGCCCCGTTCGAGAGCGTCATCGGGGTGATGTATGAAGATGACGACCCGATCGCGATCTATCGGGCCGACATCTTCGACCACTTTCACCGCGAACCGGACCCCCGGGTTGTGCTCTCGATCGCAGTCGGCGACTGGAGCGACGGGACCGATCGTGCGGACCGCTGCTCTGCCGCAATCGAGGCCTGGGCGGTCGGCGACCGGGTCCAGATGGCCTTCAGCGATCGCGCCGGTTCGACCTGGGAAGAGCTAGAGGTCGTCAGCTGGCAGCTGACCAGCAAAGAGGCGCAGGCAGGGCCCCTGCGTGAGGCGTTCCTTCGCCTCGCCGACCACATCGCCTGCCACGACCGACGGCTCCGTCGCGCGCTCGCTCCGGTCGCGCCCCGTTAGCCAGGCCTGTAAACCCGGACTTTACATCCCGTAAGCTTCGTCCGTGCCCAGACAGGAAACTCTCGGAGAGCGCATTCGCAGGCTGCGGCAGCAGCGAGGACTCAGCCTGGCGAAGGTCAGTGGCGAGGACTTCAGCCGTGCGTTTCTGAACCAGGTCGAGACGGGTCGCAGCCAGCCTTCGACGAGGGTACTGCGCGTCATCGCCGGCCGGCTCGGAACCGAGGTCGACTACCTGCTTGAGGGCAGGCCGCCGAACCTCGATCGTGAGCTGGCGCTCGAACGGGCTCGCATCCTGGTCGCGCGCGGCCAGGCGCGACGCGCGCTCTCAGCGTTGGCCGAAGCCGGCGATGCGACCGATTGGCAGCTGCGCACCGATGCGCGCCTGTGCCAGGCGGAGGCCCTGCGGGCGATCGGAAGCTCAGAAGAAGCCGACGCGATCATCGCCGAGGAGAGGAGAGTCATCACCGCCCATCGCGATGCGCATCGCCTCGACCGCCTGCATGCGTTGGAGCGTGGCTGGCTGACCGGGCCCTGCGCGCGGCCAGAGGCGCAGATGCGCTGGAACACTACCGGGCCGCTCGCGTCCTGCTGGAGGTCTAGCCGTTACAGCTGCGAGTTCGCAGGCGAGCTCCAGTTGAATGTCGGCGGTGTGGGCGCTGTCGTTTCGGACGAGATCACAAGGCTGATGACCTCGTGCTTTGCCAACTCGATCTTCGTGGGGTCGCCGGTGAACAGCTGCGGGCCTTTTCCGTCACTGGCGTCGACGTAGACGTAGAGCTTCTCGCTTGGCGTGAGCGTGAACGTCGAAACGTGGGTTGTGTCGAGCGGCTCGCTGGGCAAACCCGAGTTCTTGTTCCAGGCGGTCCAGACCGCGAAGAACTGGCCGAGGTTGAACTTGTCGTTCGCGGGCGACTCGATGTGGATCACGTCGGGGTTGGCCGCGTGCACGTGCAGCCAGTAGTAGCAGCTCGCTGCACCAGTCGAGTCGGTGACGATGCCGAGGTTCGCGGGGAGGTGGGTGAGGACGCCTTCGTGGACGATCTGGAGGGCGGCGTGGTAGTGGACCTGCGTCTGTTCCAGCCGGTCACAGGGAACGCCGGCCGCGGTCGGCGTTGGCGTCGGCCGGTTATTGGCGTACGCATAGATGCCGAGCCCGATGGCCAGCGCGACCAGGATTCCCAACACGGCGACTGCAAGCCACGGAATGTCCGGTCCGGATTTGACCTTGGGCGGCAAGCGGCGCCCGGACTTCGACTTGGTCCCCCGCTGGGGCGTCTTCGCACGCGTTGAAGAGGCCATGCCTTGATAGAATACCGACCTACCCTTTCTGGCCTCGGCCGGGTGGCATCCGCCCCCGTTTTGACCGCGGCCTGAACCCATAGGAAGGAGGTCCCCGTTGCGGGATTACGAAGTTCTGTACATCGTTCGCGCCGACCTCGATGACGACAAGGTGCAAGACGTGGTCAAGCGCGTGAACACTCTGATCGAGCGATCTGGCGGCACAGCTGAGCGCACGAACCTCTGGGGGAAGCGCAAGCTCGCCTACGAGGTCAAGCACCAGAAAGAGGGCTCTTACGTCCTCCAGGATTTCAGCATCGCACCGGATCGCATACCTGAGCTCGAGGCGGCGCTCAAGATCACCGAGGAGGTGCTCCGGCACCTGATCGTGCGCAAGCCGGAGAAAGCCGCGCCGGCCCCCGTCGTACCGCCACCGCCGGCGGAGGTCGTCATCGAGCCAATCGCAGTGGAGCCGGAGGTCGTTGGCGGCAGGTCGCGTGGCGACCGAGAGGAGGAGGAATCCTAGATGTCGAATCTCAACAAAGCGCTGCTCATCGGCCGGCTGACCAAGGACCCGGAGATGCGGTACACGCCGAGCGGGACCGCGGTCACGAACTTCAGCATCGCCACCAACCGCTGGTCGACCGGGCCGGACGGCGAGCGCAAGGAGTTCACCGACTACCACAACATCGTCGCGTACCCGATCGGCAAGCGGAACCTGGCCGAGACGGTCGCTCAATACACACGCAAGGGCGCACTCGTTTTCGTCGAGGGCCGCATCCAGACACGTTCGTGGGAAGGCCAGGATGGGCAGAAAAGACGTGTGACCGAGATCATCGCCAATGACGTGCAGTTCCTCGAGCCGCGAGGATCCTCCGGTGGCGGCGGCAGCACTGCTGCGCCCACGCGTGCGGGCGCCGCGACTCATGACGACACCCCCGCTCCGGACGACGCACCACGCGACGTCGACCCGGACGAAATTCCCTTTTAGGAGACAGCAATGGCAGTCAATCGTCCACCACGTGAATCCAGTGGCGGTGGCGGCGGCGCGAGAGGGCCGAAGCGCCAGCACCGCAAGGTGTGCAGCTTCTGCGTCGAGAAGGTCGCATACATCGACTACAAGGAGATCTCGCGGCTTCGCCGGTTCGTCAGCGACCGCGGGAAGATCCTGCCCCGGCGCGTGACGGGCACTTGCGCCCGCCACCAGCGTCCGCTCACGACGGCGCTCGAGCGCGCACGGGCCATCGCCCTTCTTCCATACACGACGGAGTCGCATTAGGCCAGTAGAATTCAAGGCGCCGCCGCAGCCCGGTACTGGAGCGCGCCCATGACCTTCTCGACTCAGCTTCGCATCCCTGGCCCGACCCCTCTCCCGGAGCGGGTCGTCCGCAGCATGAGCCGGCCCATGATCGACCACCGCGGGCCGGAGTTCGCCGCGATCCTTGCCGAGATCACCGCCGGGGCGAAGCGTGTCTTCAAGACCTCGAACGACCTGCTGTTGCTCACCTCGTCTGGCACCGGCGGGCTCGAATCCGCCGTCGCCAACCTCGTCTCACCGGGCGACGAAGTCATCGTCGCCCTGTGCGGTAACTTCGGCGAGCGCTTTGCCGCCCTCGCCTCCGCGTACGGCGCCGACGTCGTGCGGCTCGAATTCGAGTGGGGCCAGCCTGTCGATCCGGATGACCTCGCGAAGGTCGTCGAGCACCACCCGAGCGCCAAGGTCGTGCTGCTCACGCACAACGAAACGTCGACCGGGCTCACCAACCCGCTACGCGAGCTGGCCCGCGTCGCCCGCGATGCGGGGCGGCTGGTTGTGGTCGACGGCGTCAGCTCCATCAGCTCGATCGCGATCGAGGCCGACGCGTGGGGGATCGACGTCGCCGTGAGTGGCTCACAGAAAGGCTGGATGGCGCCGCCGGGATTTTCGCTCGTGAGTGTCAGCGAACGCGCGTGGGCCCAGCAGGCAAAGGCCCGCTCACCCCGCTTCTACTTTGACTGGAAGGAAGCCAAGGCCTGGGGCGAGAAGGGGATGACGCCTTTCACACCGGCGGTGAGCGTCGCCTTTGCGCTTCAAGAAGGGCTGCGCATGCTCGAAGAGGAAGGTCTCGACCACGTTTATGAGCGCCATGCGAGGCTCGCGCGCGCGACCCAATCAGGGCTGCAGGCGCTCGGCTTCCAGCTCTTCGCGCAGGAGGGCTACCGCTCGAATACCGTCACTTCGGCCGTTACTCCCCCGGGCGTTGACGTTGGCGCGCTGCGGATGCTTCTCGACCAGAAGTACGGAGTGGTCATCGCCGGAGGGCAGGGAAAGATGACCGGCAAGCTGATCCGAGTCGGCCACCTCGGCGCGGTGGCCGAAGGCGACGTGGTCCAGGTGCTGTGGGCGATGGAGCAAGCGCTCGAAGAGCTGGACGTGGCCCCCGCCGAGGGGCGCGCGGTGGCCGCGGCCACCGCTTCGCTGCAGAGCGTCCCAGCGTAACGAGCGAGTTGCCCCGGATCCTCGTCGCGGACCCGCTCGCCGAGGACGGCCTGGAGCGGCTGCGCCGCGCTGGCGAGGTCACCGTGGTCAACAAGCTGCCCGAGGCTGAGCTGATCAAGCGAATCCCAGACTTCGACGCCCTGGTCGTACGGAGCGAAACCAAGGTGACCGCGCCAGTTCTCGAAGCGGGTCGGCGACTGCGGGTCGTGGGGCGCGCGGGGGTCGGGGTCGACAACATCGACGTGCCCGCCGCGACGCGCAAAGGCATCCTGGTCGTCAACGCGCCGCGAGGAAACATCGTCGCGGCCGCCGAACACACGATTGCGCTCCTGTTCGCACTCGCCCGCTCGGTGCCGCAGGCGGATGCATCGGTGAAACGTGGTGAGTGGACTCGATCGCTCTTCATAGGCACCGAGATCCGAGGCAAGATACTCGGCGTCATCGGCCTGGGCAACGTCGGCTCGGAAGTCGCCAAGCGCGCGCACGGACTCGAGATGGAGGTATTGGCTTACGACCCCGTTGTCTCGGTCGAGCGCGCCGAGCTTTTCAACGTGCAGCTGGTCTCGCTGAACGACCTTCTCGGACGGTCCGACTTCATCACCGTCCACGTGCCACTGGTGGATGCCAACAGGCATCTCATCGGCGCGCCCGAGCTGGCTCTGGTCAAACCCACCGCACGACTGATCAATACCGCGCGCGGCGGCATCGTCGATGAAGCGGCTCTGTACGCCGCGCTCGAGTCGGGGCGCCTGGCGGCAGCAGCGGCGGACGTGTTCGAGCACGAGCCCGCTGGTGACAGCCCCCTCTTCCGGTTGCCCAACTTCATCGCCACTCCGCACATCGCCGCGTCCACGGTCGAGGCTCAGGCATCGGTCGCGTTCGACGTGGCCGAGGAAGTCGCCGCGGTGCTCGCCGGCGATCTGCCCCGCTATGCGGTCAACGCCCCCGCGCTCCCGCCCGAAGAGCTCGTTTACCTGCGCCCATTCGCCTTGCTCACCGAGCGCCTGGCATCGCTGCACAGCCAGCTCTTCGGCGGCAGGGTGGGCGCGATCGAGCTCGAGTTCGAGGGTGAGGTGGCTGAGCACGACGTGAACCTGCTGGTTGCGGCGGCGATTCGCGGCGTTCTGCAGCCTTTCACGGAAGACCGCATCAACGCCGTCAACGCGCGCCTCATCGCGTCGAGCCGGGGCGTCAAGCTGGTCGAGCGCCGCAGCCCGGCGCACGGAAGCTACGCCAGTCTCGTCACGCTTCGTATGCAGGGCCACGAGCTCGCGGGCACGGTGCTCATGGGGGAGCCGCGTGCGGTTCGAATCGACTCGTTCCGAGTCGACCTGATGCCAGAGGGGCGATTCCTGGTCAGCCGGCACGATGACAGGCCGGGGGTGGTCGGCAGCTTTGGCACGATCCTGGGCCAGCACGACGTCAACATCGCGAGCATGCAGGTGGGTCGCGATGCGCCGAGGGGCAACGCGATGATGATCCTCGCCGTCGACGATCCGGTCAGCCCCGACGTGCTTGCGCGCTTGCGCGACGTGGCCGGCATGTCCGACCTTCGATACGTCGAGCTTGGGGGCGCGTCCGATAGCTGACGTACGAGCGCTCCCCGGAATCCGATACCGACTCGCAAGCGCCGGCAACCTGAGCGCGCTGGTCGCGCCACCATACGACGTCATCCCGGATGCCGACCTGCGTCGATACGAGGCCATGTCCCCGTTCAACGTCGTTCACGTCACGCGGCCGGGCGCCGACTACGAAAGAGCAGGTAAGACTTTCGAGGAATGGGAGCGCGACCGAATCCTCCAGGCCGACGAGCCGTCCATGTACGTCCACGAAGTGACGTTCAACGGACGGCGTCGCCTTGACCTGATCGCGGCATTGCGGCTGCAGCCCTACGAAGACCGGGTTGTGCTGCCTCACGAGCGCACGCACCGCGGCCCCAAGGAAGACAGGCTCGCGCTGATGCGCGCGACACATGTGAGCCTCGAGCCTCTCTGGTTCGTTTACGAGGGCCGCGCCAGCGGTCCGCCGCAAATCAACGAAGTGGTCAGCAAACGGTCGCCTGCTGTCGCTTTTACGGGTCCAGAGGGGACGGAACACCGGCTGTGGACGATCACCGACCGCGTCATTCATGCTGCCGTGCACGCGGCTTTCGAGTCGATGCCCGTGCTCATCGCCGACGGGCACCACCGTTACGAGACGGCACTGTCTTATGCCGAGGAGGTCGGCGGCCCCCCGGACGCCGCCTCTCGTTTCACGCTCGCCCTGCTGACAGACATCGGCGACCCGGGCCTGGAGGTGCTGCCTACCCACCGGGTCCTGAAGGCAGGTGTCACCGTCACCGGTGGCGAGGAGATGCCATCACTAGAGGCGACGCTGGCCGCGATTCGCGGGCGCGTGGCCGCCGGCGCCTACCACGACCATCGGTTCCAGGTGCTGCCCCTGGAAGGGGAGATGGCGTTGGTGGAGTTGCACAACCAGGTGATCGACAACATCCTCGGCAAGCGAAACCCGGAGGAGTTTCTGATGTACACCCGCGACGCCGCCCAGGCAGTGCGCTGGGTGGACGAAGGGGCGGGTAGTGGCGCCTTCTTTCTCGACGCACCCGACCTGAGGCAGGTTTTGAATCTGGCCCAGGAGGGGAAGACACTTCCTCAGAAGAGCACTTACTTTTACCCCAAGCCGCCATCCGGGATGGTATTCCTCCGGCTCGACCCGAACCGGCGGCTATAGTTAGGAACCCCAACCCCAGAAAACGAAGATGCCTACATACGGATATCGCTGCAGCAACTGCGGCCACGAATTCGAGATCCAGCAAAAGATCACCGACCAGCCACTCAAGGCCTGCCCCATGTGCCAGGGCAAGCTCGCCAAGATTCTCTATCCGGTGGGAATCAGCTTCAAGGGCAGCGGGTTCTACACGACTGACTACAAAGGTTCGGGAAAGAGCTCCGACGGGTCGTCCGGCGACGTCGCCGCCAAAGCGGGTGGCGGTTCGGAGAGCAAGTCTGAGTCCAAGCCCGAGTCGAAGTCGGAGTCGAAACCGGACCAGCCGTCAGCCTCGAAATCGGATTCCAAAACGGAGAAAAAGGCGTCTTAGATGGCAGATATACAAGCGGTTACCGACGGCGAGTTCGAGTCTGTCGTGCTGAAGGCTGACCGGCCGGTGTTGGTCGACTTCTGGGCCGCATGGTGCGGGCCGTGCCGAATGATCGCGCCGATCGTCGAGCAGCTCCATGGCGAGCTCGGCGACAAGGTGTCGGTCGTGAAGATGGACATCGACGAGAACCCGGCGACTCCCATGTCGCTGGGGATCATGTCGATCCCGACTGTGATCATCTTCAAGGACGGGAAGCCTGCGGAGCGGACGGTCGGCTACCGGCCGAACATGAAAGGCGACCTGAAGGCCAAGCTCGAAGCGCTGATTTAGTCGCGGTCTGCGCGGCGGGCGCAAAGCTTATTGTTCTATTCGTGCAGGTTGCGATCTACACCCGCAAGGATCCGGGTGGGAAGCGCTTCCTGAGCACCCTGCAGCGCCGGATCGGGCGGCAGGAGATTCGGGCCTGGGAGGTTCGGCGGAAAAGCCCGTTGACCCTGGTCCATTCGGGCGACCGCTACGCGGGCGTGCGCGTCACATTCTTCCCGTCCGGTACGCGGAGCTTCGCGCGTGTAGCTCGGGATGGGAAGCTGGGCGCCTTTCGTTCACCTGAGCCAACGCTGGTTGCCACGATCGCCGGGCCTTCGCAGCTTGACAGGGTGCTGAGCTTCCTCGTCGGCCTGCTTACCAGGCACGCGGAGCCGCTCGGCGTCGAGGGCATCGGCATTCCGCTGACGGACTAGCATCTTCGCGCTGGGGATGTTCGGGGGCTGGTGCCTCCCGCGGTCTTCAAAACCGTTTGCGGGGCGCTGTTGAGGCGTCCTGGGTGGGTTCGATTCCCATCCATCCCCGCCAAATCTCTTAGCAATGACAGCCAAGATGACAGCCACAACGGCAGACGTTGGTGGCTTTCAATGGACGCCTGTGGACAACACAAGGCCGGTCTCGCCGCCCCGGCGTTGGTGGCAACGCGAAGTGGTCAGGATAGTCGGGCCTTAGGATTCCACCTAACGATGTTTCGGGGCTTCCGCTGCAGTGTTTCGAACTGAACTCTCCCAGCTTGTCAACAGTGGTAGGTCGTGGGCATTCATCGGCAGCGGCCCATCGATTGGCGCTGGCGGTCCCTCGTGGGCCGACCTTCTGAGGATTTGTCTCGAGGCTGCGGGCACCGCTGTTCGTCAGCGCGTGGAGCGAAATCGACGCTATCAGTCCGCCTTACGGTTGACCGACTACCCACTGTGTTTTTCAGTCCTGGAGAAAGAGTGGGCGCGGGCCGACCTTGAAGAGTCAGTTAGGAAAACACTCGAGCCAGTCGTGAATCCGACGCCACTTGTCGAGCATCTCGTTGACTGGCCATTCGCCGGATACATCACAACCAACTACGACGATTTGCTTTTTCGAGCAATTGGTGCTGTTGAGGGTGGGTGGAGCCGAGTTGGCAACTCATCGAGCGAAATCCGACAGGTGTCCGGCGACGCGACGAGAATCGTTTGGCACATTCACGGGTCGATTCAGATGCCCGTCTCAGGTTGAAAGCCGCTGAGCAAAACCGGCGCCGCAGGAACTTAACCCGCCGGCGATCGTCGGAGAGCCGTCCACGCCGCAAATAATCCAAGCTTTCTACTTACGGCGGTTCTTCGGACCAGGGCGAACGCGATGGTGAGCTTCCCAGAGATCGTCTCGCAGCTGGTCCCATCCGCCTGACACGGCGAGCCTGCGCACCGCCTCTCGGACTATTGCGCTCTTGTCCAATTCAATTCTCTTACCTGTCTTATCGAGGCGAGCGGCACCTGTGACCTCGATAAGCCAGTCGTGCTGAGCCACGGTGAACCTGATCGGGACGCCATTCTCGATCAGTCTTTCATCCGGCCCAGGATCAGGAACCGAGTCGGGACCAACCACCTTCAACCCGAGCTCGAGAATACGGTGTTTCGTGGGATCTAGGTTATTGACCATCTAGAAATTCCGGTTATAGTTATACCAATCGTTCGGCTTCGAGCCGAGCTAAAGTGAAAAACTCCTGATGTACCCAGCCCTAGGGCTGGGTGCCCTGATGGAAGAGATGGGCCGGGCGGTACTCGAAACCGCAACCTGGGGGATTCGAATCCCCCGCCCTTGTCCCAAGGCCGGCCCTCTCTCCCGTCAACGGGTAGATGGTTGTCCGAAAGCCTACGGCTTCCTAACTGGTGACGCAAGCCATTCGTACTAGCTGTAGGGTGACCGGTTCCCAAGGTACGCAATATCTAGGTGGATTGACTGTGGATAACTGCGCAGACCGGCTGTTGACTGGATGCACCCAGCCCCCGCCCCACTTGTGCGACCAGGCAGGGTGCCTGGGGGAGGCAGGGCGGTCACTCATGTGCCGCTAACGCGTCCAAGCGCAAATTAACGCGCCGCGATGGGGTCTGAGTGACAGTCCGCGGCGGACGACCGAGCAAGCTCACGCATCCACCGCCGGGCGAGCTTGTCGGCCTGATCGGGCGGGGATCACCATCAAACGGACTTGCTTCATCCTCGACGCTGGCTATAGGCCGCGATCGGCACGAACGTTTTCTTCGCACGGCTCAAACTGGTGCCTCATGAGCATCCTGTCCGACTACACCGGCGTCGAAGCGACTTCGGCGGGCGTCAGCCCGCAGACCAAGTGCTTCTTGTGCGGCGAGCGGCTGCAAACGGCACCGGCCATCATCTGGATCGGCGCGACCGGCACGATG
>WNEY01000430.1_pt1 | contig 26080 bp, 20 predicted proteins | sample 5400531 | NCBI WGS metagenome assembly WNEY01 (sample SAMN13153338, study PRJNA577476) | soil metagenome | isolation source: 200 cm saprolite under Douglas fir tree site 1 | place: USA:California | collected 2015-04-18
GGGTTAGCAATCAGGATGACGTTGGGAGAGCCATGGCTACGTATATGCGGCGCCGCGGACAGGGAAGCGGCGGCCTGCTGCTGATGCTGCTCGGAGCGTGGGGAGCGCTTATCCCGTTCGTGGGGCCATACTTCAACTACGCCTATACGCCAGATGTGGCATGGGCCTACACCTCGGGACGGTTCTGGCTGTCTGTCCTGCCCGGCGCCGTCGTGTTCCTCGGCGGCATCCTGGTCCTGGCGTCGGCACGGGCGGCCTCGACCGGCGCGTTCCTGGCCGCGCTCGGAGGCGCTTGGTTCGTGATCGGCCGACCGGTCATCGCCGAGATCGTCGCCGGCGGCTCGATCAGCGCCGGTTCGCCGCTCGCGGCTCCGGGCGCCGGGTTCGGCCCGTCGACCATGCACTTCCTAGAGGGACTCGGGTTCTTTTACGGCCTAGGCGTGCTGATCGTCTTCATCGCCGCCCGGATACTCGGCGCGGCCGCCACCGCCCGGGTCGTCAGGCGTAGCTTCGCGCGGCCAGCGGACGAGGCCCTCCTATCCGAGGACCAATACCCCACGCGGGCGTACTGAGCCCGTGCCTGCCTGTGGGATGAGGGCGCGCAGGGCGCATTCATCCCACAGGCTCGCCGGTCACGACGGTCAGTCGTGCGATGGCGCGTCGGACATGACCTCGCGGACGTCGATCCATTCGTACAGGGGCTCACCGCCCGGGCCGGGCTCGGAGGAGATGTAGGCGGCGATTTCGAGCGCGCGCTCGCGCGACTCGACGTCAACCATGTACCAGCCCGCGACCAGGTCGCTGGTCTCAGGCAGCGGACCGTCGGTAATGACGGGCGCCGCGTCCGGCCCGCCGTAACGCACCCAGGTGCGCGTCGGCGTGAGCGCCCGCGCATCGACGAACTCGCCGTTTTGCTCAAGCAGCTCACCGACATGCCTTAGGAAGGCCATGTGGGCCTCCACGTCCTGCGGCGCCCACTGGTCCAGCGGCGGAAACGGATGGTGCGGCTCCGGGCCGCCGCGGTAATGCTTGAGAAGCAGGAACTTTGGCATCGTCATCTCCTGGTGTCGCGGGCCCCGCCTGCCGGGACCTTCACTTATTGAGCGGAGCCAGCTGGCGCTTCTCGACATTCTGCTGTCCGGCTTCTGGTCCCGCCGCATTCACGACGAGCACCCGGCCGGGCCGGCTCGAGTTGCAGCAGCAATGGGCCGGCGTTGCTGTAGCTGTCCCGGGGTGAACAGCATCGTCGTCCCGCCGGCGTTGTTATGTCAGCGGTTGCGGGTCAGCGACCCGACTTTATTCAAGCTAGCGCGCACCCCTGGCGGTGTTGTTGATCTTGGTTAGGGTTCTGGTCGCCAGGCAAGGCAGGAGCCGGGCGGGCCTCGGGGATCCGCCGTGGTTTGGCGGAGACTTTCCGGCGCTGGCGCGGGTAACGCTCCACGATCATGGAATCATGCCCGGATATGCCCGGTTTTCGGTGGAGAGTTCCCGTTCCGGGGAGAGTTTGCCGCGCTATTCCGCGGTCAACTCTCCACCACGCGGAAACTCTCCACCAACCGGCCAGCAGCCCCGCCGGCCGGGTTGCGCGGGCACTGAAGCCTGGCCGGAGATGGGCCGGCCCTGCGGCTAGTGCGTGTATCTCACCCTGCAGAGAATAAACCCGCAGGTCCACGAGCCGAGACCCGCGAAAATCCATGATCGTGATCAAAGTCAGGTATGACAGCGGTTGCGGGTCAGCGATGTCGTGCGGATCGCAGGTGCACCAGCGGGAACGGGTCAGCGCTGCTGCGCACCGGCGGAGAAACCGGGAGCCGATCCGCTACCGGTCGAGCATGGTCCGGAGCGTCCGGGCATTGCGGACAGCGTTGGCGTCGCCGTCGTTGTTAAAGTACGCGAGTACTTCGGTACCCTGGCTCTCCCACTCCCGGATGCGGTCAGCCCACCAGGCCAGACTTTCGTGGCTGTAGGAGCCGCCGTACAGATGGCGGTCGTCCGGGCCGTGGAGCCGAAGGTAGGCGAAGGGCGCCGTCACCCGCAGGACGCACGGAAGCTGGGCGCCGCTCATCACGCAGTAGGCCGCGCCGTGGCCCGCCAGCAGCGCGAACACGTCCTCGTGGACCCAGCTCGGGTGGCGGAACTCGACGGCCACCCGGATCCAGCCGGGCAGCGCTCCGAGGAACCAGTCGAGCCTGGAGTCGTCGCGCGCCTGGGCGGGCCCGAGCTGGACCAGCAGAACGGCACGCCGGTTGCCCAGCTCATGCCACCCGGCTGCGATCCGCTCGATCCAGGCCTCAGGCTCGGCCAGCTTCCGGGCGTGAGTGAGGCCGCGCGGGGCCTTGACCGACATCCGGAACCCGTCTGGCAGCCGCTCCCGCCAGCTGGCAAAGGCCGTCGGCCGGGGCCAGCGGTAGAAGCTGCTGTTGAGTTCCACGGTGTCGAACGACCGGGCGTAGCGGGCCAGCCGCTGGCTGGGAGCCAGGCCGGGCGGATACAACTCTGGCTCCCAATGGTCATAGCTCCAGCCCGAGGTGCCGATGCTTGCCACGGACCTGTCCCTACCCGCCCGCCCGATCTCATCCCCGAACGCACGCCCGTCAGCCAACGACATCGGGGGAAGTTCGCTGTCGTTGGTGGAGAGTGGGCGTCGGTTAGCCGAGCGAGAATGAGATGCCGTCGAAGCTGGTGAAATCGCGGACGGCCGAGTCGGTTCCGGTCTGGTCGAACACGGTCGCCTGGCCGTTGGGCAGGATGTTGATCGCTGCGGCGATGCCGCCGCTGGCGTAGATGAGCTCGGAGATCACGTGGGCCGGCCTGGCCGAGCGCGGCAGCGTGAACACCGCCTTGCCTGCCGTTCCGATGCGGGCCCAGCCGCGCAAGTGCACCGTGTGGCTGGCGTCTACGTAGTAGGCGGCGTGGAGCGAACCGAACCCGCCGTACTTCCAGCCGTTGGTCAAAGTCAGCTGGGCTCCGCCTTGCTCAGGCACCCGCCGGGGCGGCCTCGGCCAGCAGGCGGGCCAGTTCGATTGGCTGGGTGAACATCGGCCAGTGGCCTGAGTCGATGTCGATGTAGTCGATCTGCTGGGCTTTGGAAATCTCGGGCAGCTGGCCCCCGTTGATCCATTCCTTGGCCTGGTCGGGGGAGAACTCAGGGCAGATTAGCGTGACCGGGACGGCCAGCCGCCGCTCGTCTCGCAGTTGCACGACGCCCTTGGCCACGGTCTCGGGCACTGGGATCGCGGCGTCCGCGATGCGGCGACGCTGCTCGGAGTCAAGATCATCTGAGTCTGGGCCCTCGAACGGTCCCCATCCGGGGAAGGCCATGACGCCGTCCGCCACGTCGAAGAAGTCCGCGTGGCCTAATGCCTTCAGATGCGGGACGACCGCGGCCCACGCGGACCCATCGAGCCACAGACCGGCGATGAGGAGAACCTCCATGTGATCACTGCTCCATCCATGGGTACCTATGGTTGCCCGCCGGGCACGCGGCCCGTTGTGACCGTCCCTCACTCGGGCCGGCCACCTGCCCAGGGTCTGACCATAGAGGCATTACCGGACGATCGGCTTCCGGATAACCGCCGCGTCGTGATACAGCCCCGGCCATCTTGGCGCAGTTGAGGGGATTCGAGTCCCGGTCCTGGGGTAGCCGGGCCGGGTGTCCGCTTTTATCAGCCCGCTAGATGAGCGCTACCAACTGACCGAGCGGATTGGCGCTGGCGGGTACAGCGAGGTCTGGAGCGGTCGCGACCAGGTACTAGACCGGCCGGTCGCGGTCAAGCTGCTCCAGGCGGGCTTTGCCGCAGATGAGGAGACGCTGCAGCGGTTCCGGGCCGAGGCGAGACACGCGGGACTGATGTCGCACGAGAACGTCGCGCGTATCTATGACTACGGTGACCCGGCCCAGCAGCACCCTCCTTATCTAGTGATGGAACTGGTTGACGGCGAGTCGCTGGCCGAGGTGCTGGAACGCGAAGGTGCGATCGGCGCGCGGCGGACGCTGGATGTCCTCGCGCAGGCGGCGGCCGGCCTGCAGGCCGCGCATGCCGCCGGGCTGATCCACCGTGACATCAAGCCGGCCAACTTGCTGCTGACCAAGTCAGGCACGGTGAAGATCGCTGATTTCGGTGTCTCGCAGGTGGCTGGATCGGTGCCGCTGACCCTGACCGGGATGATCGTGGGCTCATCTGGATATCTGGCGCCGGAACGCGCGTCCGGTGCTCAGGCGACTATCGCATCCGATCTGTATGCGCTCGGCGTGGTGGCCTACGAGTGCCTTAGCGGAACTCAGCCGTTCACCGGAGCCGTGCTGGAAGTCGCCCTGGCACACCTCGAACGGCCGTTCCCGCCCCTGCCACCGGCGGTACCGGCGGAGTTGGCCTGGTTCGTCGGCGAACTGACCGCCAAGGACCCTGGAGCCAGGCCGGCCAGCGCGGCCGAGGTCGCGTCCCGGGCCACGGACCTGCGCCGCCAGTTGGCAACTCCGGCGCCCGCCGCCCCGGCGCACCGGCCGGCTGGAGCGTTGGTTGCTGAGTCCCGGCCACGTCGCGGCTCGATGCGGACGATGGCCCTCCCGGCCGCATGGCCGCAGGCGGCTATCCTCGGGCGCCTGGTTCAGCGGGTGGCCGACTTGCGGGGCGGATTCCGTCGGCGGGCGGAAAACAGGTTCGCCGTTGGGATCGGAACCGGAGTCGCCGCGACCGCGCTGGTCGGCCTGCTCACGCTGAGCTTGCTCGCTACTGCGAGTCCGCACGCAGATCTGAGTCCCGCGAATCAGCACAGCCAGGGGATACAGCCAGCGAAACACCTCGCAGGTCACCACCCCGCGGGTGGAGGTAGACCGCCGCGCCCTGATCGGAGAGCCGATCGCGGCCGCCCGGGCGCAGTTGGAACGGCACCGCCTGACTGTCCTGGTCCGGTGGCGGGTGACCGTCGCTCAGCCTCCTGGCCGGGTTGTGGCCGTCAGTCCGGCCGGGAAGTTGCCGGCCGGCACCTCAGTGACCCTCGTCGGCGCCCAGGCGCCGCCGACCGGAACACGTCATCATCCCCAGCACCGACCTCATGGACCGCCGGGCGACGGCAAAGGGCCGGGGCCCAAGCCACCGAAACCTGGTCCGCCCGACGGGCCACCCGGCGATGATCCGCCTGGGCACGGCCATGACTACGGGTAGCCAACCGAGGACTAAGCGCCGTCCGGCCAATGACATCGAGGGAAGTTCGTTGTCGTCCTGGCGACATCGGGGAGGTTCGTTGTCGTTGGTCACGAGTTCCGAGCTCTTCCGGCTCCGCTCGCAGGGACAGGCCGGTCGCAGGGACAGGCCGGTCAGCGCTCGTAGCTAGAATTGCGGCGTGACCACGGCAGCGCCGACCGCAGTTATGTCACCCAGGGACACTGCCCCGGGCGACATAGCCGAGATGTGCTGCTCGTCGATGGACGCATGGTTCACGGACCCAGCGGTGCTGACGGATGAGCAAGGGCTGCTGACGTTCATGCGCGACGCGGTGCTGGCCGGGGGCGCCACGGTGGTTGGCCAGGCGTCGGCTGTCTTCCCCAACGGCGCCGTGACAGCGGCGCTGCTGCTCGCCGAGTCCCACCTGACTGCTCATACCTGGCCCGAGCACGGCTTGGCCAGGTTCGACCTGCTGACCTGCGGTCAGTTGGACGCCAGGTTGATCCTGCAGCACCTCATGGACCTGCTGAACCCGCATCGGGCCAACATCACCCGCACCATCCTCGACATCCAGTGACGACCAGGGGCGAGATGGCATTCGCTCTGATCCGGCTTCCCGTCAGCGACGTGCCCTCAGATCCCGAGCCCCATCATCCAGCCGAGCCCGTCAAGCAACGATGATGACTCTGACGCCGACTGCGTCATAGGTACCGCGGGCTCGGGCGTCCCTGGTGGCCAGGGCTACGCCATGCTCGTGCGCGGCTAGTGCTACGAGTGCGTCGTATACGGCGCCGCCAGCGATGCCGAGCCTGCTCAGCGTTTCTGGTACGGCACGAGCGCGGCGACTGCTGAGCACAAGCGGTGCGGAGAACCGGGCTTTGATCAGGCGAGCGGCGTCCGCGGGTGCCAGCCGGGCATCACCGGGCAGCCTAGTCAGGACGGAATACGTCTCAGCGAGGGCATGGCCGCTAAGAGCGATCTCTTGGCCGCTCCACCAACGAGCCGCGGCCGCATGGTCACGGTGGGATTGGACGAGCAATGGAACAGCGACGCTTGTGTCGACGGCAACCGTCACTTGCGGCCCGCGTCAATGAGCGCGAAGACTACATCGTCATCTACCGGAGTCTCGCCCGCCGCGACGAGGACGCCGTCTTCTTCGACCAGTTGTGCCGTCCGGCCAGCCGGAACGAGTTGCACGCCGGCGCCATAGGCCGAGATGTCGACCCTGGTTCCCGGGAGCAGGCCAAGCGCGTCACGGAGAGCCTTGGGCAACACGATTCGGCCTGCTTGGTCGATGACTGCTTCCATGGGAATACGATACCATCGAATCCCCATAAGCAAGCATCGGCCGGGCGCGGGCGGTGCTTGGCCTAGCGAGGCGACTGGTATCACCGTTGATACCATGGTGGTCATGGCGATGACGTTGCGGTTGACCGAGGCCGAGTCCAGGGCGCTGCGTCGGCGGGCCGAGCATGAAGGCCGGCCAATGCAGGAGGTGGCCCGGCAGGCGATCCGGGAGTACGTCGAAGCGCACAGCCGGGCCGAGCTGCTGGATCGGGTTCTGGATGAGGAGTTGCCCAGGTATGCCGAGGCGCTGGAGCGACTCGGCCAGTGATCTACCTGACCGTACCCGAGTTGCTGCATGTCGCGGAGCGTGCGCTGGGCTTCGAGCCCAAGGTCCGGGACCTGGGATTGCTGGAGGCAGCGGCCGCGCGGCCGGCTGCCTCGGCGTTCGGGCCGGACGCCTATCCGAGCCTGCACGAGAAGGCGGCGGCGCTGCTGCACTCGCTGGCCCGCAACCATGCCCTAGTCGACGGCAACAAGCGACTGGCGCTCGCTGGGATGATCGCGTTCCACGGGCTAAACGGCCGCCGCCTGACCCTGACCAATGATGAGGCCTACGATCTGGTGATGGCCGTGGCGGAGGGCCGTCTTGATGCGGTGGGCGACATCGCTGCCAGGCTCGGCCCGGCGACCGAGCCCAGGTCCTGATTCGTCGTGCTAGTTGGCCGGACGACCGTGATCGTCGCGCCTGCCGTCGACTGGCGGCGGGTGCCGGCCGTCCGCCTCGGCTAGCTTTCCTGACTGGGCGAGGCGGAACAGCAGCGCGAACGACGGCGCGACCAGTACCACGATGATGCCGACCACGACCAATTCCGTCACCAACGTCGCCCGCGGCGCCGCCGCCTGGGCGATGGTCAGCCGGGGCGGCAGCAGGTACGGGTACTGACAGATCGCCCAGCCCCAGATGACCGCCGCGACCGCCAGCGCCGCCAGCGGCCTGACCAGACGCGTCACGTCGAGCAGCAGCGCGGTGAGCACCGCCGCACCGGCGACCACAGAGATCACCACCAGCGGCAGTCCGCGCCCCGCAACGAGTTCGGAGAACAGCGGTTTCGCGGTCGTATGCAGCGCAGCCATCGTGATCCCGGCCAGCACTCCCGCGGCCACCCCGGCGATCACGGCCCGCCGGACGAAGTAGGTGCGCATCGTTACGTCCCCGTCGCGTTCGCTATCGACGGCGAGGTAGACGGCGGCGAGATAAGCCCCGGCGACGACGAACAGCGCGCCGGTCAGCAGCGAGGTCAGGTTCGCCCACGACCCCACCGGATCGCCTGAACTCCCTCGCACCCGGCCGGTCACCACCGCCCCCACGACCGTGCCGAGGAAGAACGGAGTCAGCACCGACGACACGGCGAACACGCCGCCGGTCACAGCCTGCCACCGCAGCGATCGAACCTGGGCGCGGAACGCGAACCCGCAGCCGCGCAGCACGATGCCGAGCCCGGCCACGCTCAGCGGCACGAATGCCGTGGTGAAGGTGTCCGCGAAGGCGGCAGGAAAGCCGGTCCACAGCACCACGATGGCGATAATCAGCCACACATGATTGGACTCCCACACCGGCGTGATCGACCGGTCGATGCGATGTCGCGCCGCCCGACCAGCCTCCGCCCCGCCGGCCAGCAGATCCCAGATACCGCCGCCGAAGTCGGCTCCGGCCAGCACGGCATAGGCCGTCACCACTCCGGCGATAACCGCGGCGACCGTGTCAGCGATCATCGCGCCCGCCGCGCCTGCTCACGGGCCGAGCGGGCCGGGCGGCCGGGGCGGGCCGGGCGGGCCGACGGCGCAAGCCCGCCCGGCGGCGCGTACGGGACCGGCGTTTCCTCCGACCCGGCACCCCCCTCCTGCCAGCGCCGTTTCATCGCCAGCAAGATCGCGAACGTGGCCACGGTCAGCACTCCGTAGATGGCTAGCGTGGCCGCCAGCGTTCCGGGGACGCCGGCGGCCGTGGTCGCAGCCTGGCTGGTTCGCAGGACGCGGTACACCGTCCACGGTTGCCGCCCGACCTCGGTCACGACCCAGCCGGCCTCCATCGCCACCACCGAGGCGACGCCGGACAGCGCCCCGCCGACCAGGAACAACTGGCCGAGCCGCCCGCCGGGCAGATCACGGCGCCGCCACCACCATAGGCCGAGCCAAAGACCCCAAACCAGCATCAGCGTTCCGATGAACACCATCACGTCGAAGCTCAGGTGAATGAGCGTAGGCAGTGGCGGCCGGAGCGCGGCGGGCACGGCATTCCAGCCCACGACCCGGTAGTGCGGCGAGAACCCGGCCAGCACCGAGTCCAGGTCAGGGATTGGAATCCCGGCTACGACATGGCCGCTGGCCCAGATTCCGCCGAGCCATTCTGTCGCCCCGCGCGTGGTCTGCGGCACGTACTCCATCGTCGCGAACTTCACCGGCTGATTGCTGGCGATGGCCCGGGCGGCGGTGTCCCCGACGCCGATCTGGAACGGCGTGGCGATCGCGGCGATGGTGAACGGCACCAGGAAACCAAGCCGGGTGTACCGGTCCCGGCGTCCCCTCAGCATGCCCACCGCGTACGGAGTCGCGGCGAGCCCGCCGGCCACCATGTACGCCGCTAGGATCATGTGCGGGGCCTCGTAGTACGTCGCGCCGTTGAAGAACACGGCGACCGGGTCCACGCTGGTGATCCGGCCGTGCGCCATGGTGAAGCCGGACGGATCGTTCATCCAGGAGTTGGCGGCGACCACCGACAAGGCGCCGAGAAGGCCGGTGAGCACCACCGGCACCAGGGTCCACAGGTGGGCCCACGGCGGCAGCCGGTCCCAGCCGTACAGGTAGATCGCGGTGAACACGGCTTCGAGCAGGAAGAAGATCCCCTCGAAGCTGAACGGGATGCCGATCACGGACCCGTACCGCCCCATCAGCCCCGGCCACAGCAAGCCCATGTCGAACGACAGCACCGTGCCGCTCACCGCGCCGACCGCGACCAGCACCGCCATGACCCGCGACCATCGGCGGGCCAGCAGCAGCGCCTCCTCATCGTGACGGCGCAGGCCGCGGTAGTGCATGACCAGCACGATGGCCGGGAACGCGATGCCCATGCAGGCCAAGATGATGTGAAATCCCAGGCTGGACCCCATCTGAGCCCGGGCCGGCACGACATCCAGAGCAAGCATGATTCGTCAGCCTCCTCAGGAAGCTAGCTGTAAGCCCGCGCAAATCTTTCTAAATAAAATATGGGTTGGAAAATTTGCGCGGGCTTCAGGCCCCCTTTCCTGAGGTCAATCGCTCAGTAGATGGTCACGACCTCGACCGTGCCGTTGCTCACCCCGCCCGCCCCGGTGCAGTACAGATCTGGCGACTGGGGCACCGAGGCGATCAGCAGCGGCGTGAAGCTGCCGTTGACGCCGCAGACGTAGGGCGTCATGACGAAGGTGGTGGTGCCGATGGCGGTCAGAGTGTCCGGGTCGGTCCAGACGTAGAAGGTCTTGCCGTCGGCCGACAGCGCGTTCGTGCCCGAATTGGTCGGACCCTGTCCGAGCGAGGTTTTGTTCGCCAGGCTTAGCGAGCCGGTTCCAAGATCGACCGCGCAGGTCACCACGCTGCGCGGGTTCTGGTCTGCGAGATCCGGAGTGGACAGGCCGTAGACGCGGCTGGCGTCGGCGCTGACGCCCCATGGCGTCATGACGTACCCCCCGACTTTCAGCGTAGCCAGTTCGGTGAAGCCGGCTCGGACGCTGACGGCCATGATCGCCGTCCAGCCGCCCAGGAGCAGCACGCTTCCGTCATGGTTTGCGCCGATGATGACCGGCGGGCCGATTTGCTGGACGCTCATACTGGTCCACGAACCTTTGTTCGCATAAGTGCCGGCATCCCGGGCGAGTATGCAGGTAGGACCTTGAGAGTCCTGTGCGCATACGTAGGCGGTCTGGCCGTCTTGCGTGGCCAGCAGCGAGGCAAAGGCCGGCGAGCCGGACGGCACGAGAGCACCAAGCGAGACCGGCTTGCCGTAGGTGGCGTTGGCCACCTGGAGCGGCAGGAGGTAGTACGTCCTCTTGTTTGAGCCCAGGTGCTGCGAGACGAGCACGTGAATCGTCTTGCCGTCCGGGCTGGGAACGGTGGCCTCGATAACGGTTCCAACCGGCCCGCCGGGGATGAGCGAAGCAAGGTCGATGACGCCGGTGATCGAGCGGCTCGCGATGTCCATGATCGCGGCCTTGGTCTGCTGAAAGAGCATGCTGCTGCCCAGGATCCCCTGGAATGCAAAGGCACGGGCGCTGCCCGGCGGGAAGACGATGCTCGCCAGCGACCCGATCCCGGCTGAGACGTCGGTGCGCGCCCCGCCGCCGATGCGCAGCGACGCGGTGGCGGTGATCTCGTCGTCCTCGGGCTGCCTGGGCTGCCTCGGGTGACGGGCTTTCGTCTTGTGCTCGGCCGGGATGTCCTTGTAGGCGATGACGGTCATCGTCGCGCCCAGCGGGGCGTTGATGCCGCCTGGGATGGGTCCGCTGCCCGACTTATAGAACGTCTGAGCGGGTCCGATCTGCGGGGCGTCGAACCGCACGCCGGTGGTGTGCTCGGTGTCCCAGGTCAGGACTGTCTGGACGCTGGGCTGGCCGAACGGCACTATGAGCGGACTGGCGGTGAAGCTGACGACCTTGGGACCCGCGTACTTGATGATGATCAGTGCGGTCGAGCCGTCGTTGTAACCGGGGATGTCGGACCAGCTTACGTACGCGAGCGTGATCGCATGATCCAGCCCGGCGGGCAGCGTCGCCTCGACTCCGGTGATCGCGAACTCGATGCTGGCCTGGCTTCCCGTGCCCAGCACCGTCCCGCCGCCGTTGGGGTCGGGCTGCATGATCCAGTAGGGGCTCTGCCCCTGGTTCTGGCGCTGGACTGGCTTCCAGACGTTGCCGTACACGTCGCTGATGTTCACGCTGATGCCGGCGGCGCCTTCCAGCGTGGTGATCGCTCCGGCACCGGTGCCGTAGACGAGCGTGAGCTGGAACGTCGGGGTGGAGCCGTGCCAGTCGTTGGTGCCGCCCGGCACCAGCGAGGTCTGGCCGCCGTTGACCAGGTGCAGCGTCAGCGACTGCGGCTTGCCGGTATAGATCGACGGCGTCGTGAAGTCGATCTCGAGGCCGAGCGTCTTCTTGCCCGGGGTCGGCGGGTTCGCGATGTTGATGAAGACCGAAGGCGAGCCCTGGTCCGGCGTAATGCCGGTCGCGCCGGCGAGCATGATGTCCGCGTTTCCGCTGCGCGGCTGGCCGGGCACCAGCACTCGGGTGAGCTTGAAGGTAAGTGCGCCGCCGGACTGGACTTTGACCTGGTTCGCCGGCGCTAGGCCCAGGTACTTCAGTTTGGTCGATGCGTCGGTGAAGGTGCCGGCCGCCCAGCCGGGTGCGGTCAGGCTGATGCCGGCGATGTCGGCGTTGTCGAGCAGCGGGCCGAGGAAGATGTAGACGGCGGCTTGGCCGGGCGGCAGTTGGTCGTAGGCGACCGGCTGACCGGGCGGGAACACGATCTCCTGGCTTAGCCCGTTGGTGAGGGTCAGCGTGAGGTCGTTGGTGGCGGGGTCGTCGGTGATGTAGACGTTCGAGGTGCCGTCCGCGTTAATCAGGGCCGCGGTGACCTCGGCTGGGTCGGCGCTGGACACGTTTATGGTCGGCTTCACGGTCGCGCTCCTCGTCCTCGGTTCGGATGACCAGCCAGCCCTCGCTGATCTGCTGGGGCGTGTAGTTCAGCGCCGCCTCTGACGCCGCGGCGGCGGTCGGGGCGGCCCGCCATTGATGATCGCCGATCGTGATCCACGTCCATCCGCCGCTGCTCAGCTTCGGCAGCGCCAGGGACATCGCGGCGGTGCTCGACGCCGAGAGCACTGGGTGAGACGACAGGGCGAGCGACAGCGACGCGATGGTGTCCGTGTAGTGGTCGGGCGGGATGTCGAGCTGCTGGACGGGCAGGACTCCGCTGGTGGCGTGCACCGATCCGCGCGGGTCGAGCAGCAGGGTGAGTACCGCTAGGCCGTCGCTGGCGCTCGCGCGTGGTGAGAGCGCGATCGTGTCCTGCGCTGGGGGCTGCACGCCGCCGTTCGCGGTGGTTGCGGCTGGTGCGTAGAAGGTCCGCCAGTCGGTAGCGCCGTTCTGCTGCGGCCAGAAGCCGACCAGGCTGTCGTCCAGGCGATGCGGACCGCCGAGGCGGACGGGGAACCGCACGCCGGACAGGCCCGCGTCGTCCGGCCCCGCGCCGTGCAGGGCGCGCGCCGCGAAGCTGGGCCACGACTGGCTCTGGGCAGCGCCGCCGGGGACCTCGATGCCCAGGCCCGCGCGGGCGAGGGCGAGCGGCTGGCCGGCCAGGACCGCTGTCTCCGCGTCTTCACGGAAGGCCGCGGGCAACGTGAAGTCGAGCGAGTCGCGCACCGAGGTGAAGAACGGCGCGAGGAAGGACGAGTTGCCGCCGTTGTAGACGGAGACCGCGAAGTCGCGCAGGTGCGGGTTCTGTCCGGCAAAGACCTGCTCGATGCTGGCCGTCGGCGGGAAGGCGCCGCGCGGCGTCGGTGTCCACAGGACCGAGGCGTCGCCGACGCTGAGGGCGAGTTCGCCGAGCGCGGTACCGGCGGTGTCATAGATGGCCAGAGCCCGGTCGAGCCAGTTCGGGACCAGCCAGCCGAAGACCGGAGTCGTCGCCGGATGGCTGTTGGACTCGACGTTGTCGTCGCGGGCCGAGAGCCAGCGGAAGAACAGCCGCGCGGGCTGGGTGATGCGGGGCGGCAGGAACGCCGTCCCGGCGGCCAGGTTCAGCTGCGCGGGTGGTCGCAGCGCCGAAGACAGCAGCACCTTCGGGGCCGGATAGTCCCTGAAGCGCCCGAAGGCGTCAACGACGCGCAGCCGCCGCACGGCCAGCGTGCCGGCGCGGAGCGGGTTGAAGCTCTCCTCCGGGAGCGGGCCGACGCTGGTCTCGCCCGCGACCGCCTTGGCGATCGCGGCGATGACCGGCGCCTGCGCGGGCGAGCCCAGCGGGTCGCTCACGGGCAGTTGCAGGACCAGCGCCTGCATCAGCATCGCCTGGACGGCGCCGGTGAGGCGCTGGGCGAGCAGCGGCAGCGACTCCAGCTTGTCGAGTATCTGGGTCAGCTCCGGGTCGGCGTTCCCGGTGTTGTCAAGGAACCGCCGGATCTCGCCGGTCATGTCGGCGACGGTGCCGTCGGTGAGGAGGGTGGTGCCCGAATAGATCTGCTGGGTCTGCGGCTGCCCGCTCGCGTACTGCAGGTCGACGGCGTCCGTCGGCAGCCGGAAGGAGGTGTCCACGAATTCGGGCGGGTAACTGCCGCCTTGGACAGGGTCGATGCGCCGGAGGGGACAAAAGCCCGCCTCGTACTGCAGCAGCAGCGGAAGCCACGGCGTGCCGCTCCAGGTATGGACCATCACCTGGGCTGGTGGCGAGCCCGCGTAGGCCACGCCGGTCGGCGTCGTGCCTTCCATGAACTGGTTGGCGGCCTGGTCGAGTGCGGTGACGAGAGCATCGAACGCCAGCAACGCCGGGTTGCCCGAGCCGCCGAGCGCGGCGCAGGCGGCCGCTACCGCTGGCTGCAGGGCCGGTGACAGGACGAACGCCTCGCGTAGCAGTTGTTGGAGCAGGGCCGCCGGCGCCTGGTCGGGAAGGACGGCTAGCCCGGGGAGGGCGTCGGCGCTGACCGCTTCCTGAGCGCTTCCGGCGACAATTCCGGCGGCCAGGGTCAGGCCGGTGACGACCTGGCTGTCCAGACGACAGGGCAGGCCGCCTTTCGACGAGCGGGCGCCGATCGTGCGGTGGCGGTCGGCTACGGTCACGTCGGCGCTGCTGAGCAGCAGGACCGGATCGGCGGGTTCGCGGTAGGGCGGGGCCGCCGTGTCGCCCCGCAGCGCCAGCGTCTTGCCGAGCTTGGCGGCGATGGCGCCCTTGGCCGCGGTCACCTGGGCTCGCAGCGTCTCGAGGCTGCCGCCGGAGTCGGCGATGGCGCTGATGGCGTGTACCTGGGTCTGCAGGTAGGCGCGCACGGTGTTCGCCTGATTGCGGAGGTCCTCGGGCACCTTGCTGGGGTCGTACAGGATGAGCAGGTACTTGTACCAGTCGGCGAAGAGCTGCCTTCGGCGCGCTTGCAGGTCGCGGACCAGCGCGTCCACCCGCAGCTGCAGTCCATTGAGCGCGTTCAGGTCATCGGCGAGGGCGTCGGGCAGCGTGACCTCGCCGCCTTCGCTTATGGCCTGATCGGCGGTCGTGACCACGCTCCAGACCGAGGTTCCGGTGAGCGAGGCGAAGCCGGCGTCGTGCATCGCCTCCTCGAACGCCGGCTGGGAGTCCACCTGGGCGGTTTGGACAGCAGCCCGAACTGCAGGGCGTTCAGCAGTCGCTCGGTGTCCTGGTTGCCGCTGGTCTGGCTGCCGCCCAGCATCGAGGCCATCAGGGTGGAGAGCGCCTCGGGTCCGGTATCCGCGACGGCGAGAGTGAGCGGCTGCGCCTTGTCGGCCAGGTAGGCGGTGGCCGGATTCCACGTGATGCCCGCGACGACGCCACTGCAGATGGTGGCGGTCGGTGACAGCTTGCTGTCCCACGTCCACCCGTACCGGTTGTCTCCCGTGCTGACGTTGCCCCGGCCGAGCGGGTCGGCGGCGGCGCTGGCGTACCAGCCGGCCACGTGGTAGCTGACCGTACTGGAAGCGGGCTGGTAGCCGGCGAGGTCAGCGAGCTCGTCGTAGAAGCCGAAGCTCGTGGCCGAGCTCGGGTAGAAGCCCGCGAAAGCCGGCTCGCCGTACCCGACCGCGGTCAGCGGCTTGAGGCGCTCGACCGTCCGGCCGGCCTCGTGCCAGGCCGGCAGGTCGAAGGAGACTCCGAGGTAGCGGAAGTTCTGGCCCGGCGTCGGTGCCATCGGCACGGTTGGCTGCTGCAGGCCGGGCGGCGCGGTCGGCGTCGCCGACAGCCGGTCGCTCTCGATAACCCAGCTCCGGGTCAAGACCGGCGCGTGGCCCTCGGTCGATGTGTCTACGACGACCCGCGTCACCAGCCAGCGATCGGGAACGGCAGGGAAATCCTGCCGTCCGTCGTCGCCCTGTATCCCGTGGCTGAGTCCGGTTGGCAGCGCCCAGTGCAGGTGGATGCCCTGGAGCAACGGCACCTCCGCGGCGAAGGCAGCCGAGTTGGCCAGCACGTTCGCGCTGATGTACGGCCCTCGGTTGTGCGGCGTGCCGCCGGCGAGATACGGGAGAACGGAGAAGTCGGCCCGAGGGGCGACGGCCCTGGCGGGTCCGCCCGGATCGGCCCCGGATACGTCCGGCGAGCCGACGCATAGGGCGGCCACGTCGATGGGAACGATGAGGGACGACATCTCAGGCCCCAACCTGGAAGCTGACGGACTGCACGCCCTCGACCATCTCCAGGCCGAACTGGGCCGAGGTGAACTCGGCCGGTGAGGGTGAAGGCGAAGCGGGGGCCCACACCTGCGGGGCCATGGCCTGCGCCAGTGCGTTGATCTTGATGACGTTCATCGGCCCGGGTCGCAGGGGCACTGTTTGTACCCGGCCGGGAATCCAGCTCCCGACCGGAATGGTGGCGTTGCCGCTCGCATAGCGCAGCTGCTTCCGCCAGGCATTGCTCGGCGCGGGATCGACGCCGAAGTGGACGCCTTCCGGCGGCTCTCCCAGGTCCACCCTCCGCAGTACCCCGCCGGCCAGGCAGAAGAGCAGCGCCGGTGCCACCCGCTCCAGCCTCAGCAACGGCAGCGGCTGCTGTCCGGCCGTGTCCGCGAAGCATCGGGTTTCCAGGCCCGGCCAGCCCGACACGGCCGCCGAGCGCAGCAGGAAGCCGGTGATCGTCTCCGGCGTCCCGGTCGCAGCGACGTGAGCCGCAGCGACGTGAGCCGCAGCGACGTGAGCCGCAGCGACGTGAGCCGCTCCGGCGCGCAGCGCGGCGCCGCTGCTGGCGGTCGCCCGGGGGGCTCCGACGCCGAACGCCCCGTCGATGAGTGCCTCGATCCAGCCGTTGTCGAGCTGGAAGAACCGGATGGACTCGGCCGGCAGCATGCGGATGTCGGGCACCAGGTAGGCGAACGGCACTCCCTGGAGCAGGTGCAGCCTCGTGAGCCAGCTGATCACCTGGTACTCATCGGTGCCCGGCTGCGGATCCTGCGGCACCGGCATGGCGCGGACCCGCCGATCGAGGGCGGCCCGGTCGATGAATCGGCGCGGTTCGCGCGCCACTACTCGCCGCCCGCCCGGTCGGTGTGATGCCCGGCTCTATGCTCGGGTTGATGCGCAGCTCGGTGCTGCCGGGCGATGTGGTCGGCTGCGGGCCCCACCACGTCGCGGATGACGCGGGCCAGCCGGTGGTGGACCGGAGACATCGGCGTAGCCTCCGCCGGCTGGTCGCTCGGCAGCGGGGGCAGCAGCTGGTCCACGATCTCCTCCTCCAGTTGCGCCGCGGCCTGCTGCGTCGCGGTCAGCCGCCAGCGGTACAGCGCCGTGGCGAACGCGCGGTCGCGCAGAGCCATCAGCCGTCCTAGCTCCCACGCGGCCGCGTAGGTGACGTCGAACAGGCCGGTGCCGGGGTCGTAGCGGAGCAGTTCGTCGGATGCCTGCGACGGCGTGAGCGGCGGCACGCTGACGCCGAGCGGCAGCAGCGGTCCCCGGTACCAGGACACCGTGCTGCTGCCGTCGCGCAGGCCATGGTTCATCGCCGTGTACCCCAGGCCGAAGGCCTGGGCCACGGTCGCGTCCGCGTCGTCCGGCGGTGCCGGCTTCACCGGCAGCTGCAGCGAAGCCGGTTTCATGTCCAGCGCTTGGAGCAGACCCTGGAAGCTCTGCTGGAGTTCGATGGCGGCGAAGGTCCACGAGCGCAACACAGCCAGGCGCACCGCGGTCGTCCCGGTCGGGATGGCTCCGGAAGCGGTGCCGTCATCCGAGGGCAAGTAGGGGCCGAAGCCTTCCAGCGACACCAGGTACACGGTGCTGGCCCGCCCGACTCCGGGCAGCCTGTTGCCGAACACGAGGGCGAACTCCTGAGACGGTGGAGGGTCGCCAGCGGCTGCCTTGGTGCTGGCCTTGGCGGTCGCGGCCTTGGCGGTCGCGGTGACCAGCCTGGTGTGCGCCAGCCAGTCCAAATCGGCGAGGGAAGGGGCGGTCTGGGCGAACAGGCCGGGCGGAACGTCGATCACCGTGACCGGGTCGGTCGGCTGCTCGCCGTACTCGGGTGTCCGAGGCGGACAGAAGATGCCGTTGCCGCTGACTAGGTCGGTGATGGTCTTGCTCTGCGGTTTCGGCGGCGGATCACCCTCGTCGAACAGCAGTAGGGCCAGCCAGCTTGGCACCGGCGTCCCGGCCGCAGCACCTTCGCGGCGCGTCGCCGTATCGACCTCCAGTGCCGACTTGGTGGCCGGTGAGCGCTGCCAGGGCAGTGTCGGGTCGGTGAGGACGACGTGCGGGAGCACATTGCCGAACTCGCCCTGGCTGCCCGAAGGCGGAAAGACGCTGTCCACACCGGGATCGTCGAGCTGGTACCTGACGCCGGTGACAAAAAGGGGCTGGGTCGTCTGGAACGTGTCACCTTGGCCCTGCACCGAGATGACCTGCGTCGCCGTCAGCGTGTAAGCCGCGCTCTGCAGCCCGGGCAGCTGGTACTGGACGAAGCTCATCGAGCCCCGGTCGGCCTGGCCCGCGGTGCTCATGGGTGAACCTCCTCGCCCAGCAGGCGCAGCTGGGGTGGCGACGCCATCAGGCCCGGTGCGGCGGCGGCGAATCCGGCGACATCGGCGTCGGCGGCTACCGTCAGGCCCTGCTGGCGCAGCGCCGCGAGCAGGCCGGTCCGCACCCGCGCCACGGCGGGGTCGGTCAGTGATGACTGCAACTGCGCCATAGCCGTGTGCTGATCGAAGCTGTCGCTGCCGGGTGGCACGACCGCTGACCAGCCGAAGTCGCGGACGGGCGAGTCGTCGTCGAGCAGCTCGGCTATCGGCACGGGAAGGGTGCTGCCGCCGGTCGGGGGCGCCGGCGTCAGCTCGACGCCGAGCATGGCGTCACCGACCGTCCCGTCGGTCTGCATCTGGGTACTGGTGTTCAGGTACAGGGCTTTCGGCACGCCGCCGGTCGTCGCCGTAGCGGCCCAGACGTCGGGATCGGGCGCGTTGCCTCGGTCGATGGCGATGGTGAGCGCCGAGTCGAGCGTGCCGGCGCCCGCGCCCATCGGCCCGACGCCGAGCTGGCGGTTCCAGGTGCCTGACGGCGTGATCGTCGTGCCGGTAACCACCTCGGCGCTGGTCGAGGGCACCTGGGTGGTGACCACGATCCGCAGCGACGACGCCGTGACGACCCAGCCGTCCGCGTTACCAGCCTTGACCGTTCTGAGCAGGCCCTGCGGCGCGCTGACCTTGATCAGGGAGTCGGTCTCCGTCACCGCCGGGGGTGCCTGGGTGGTGACGCCGTCCCGCCCGGCCTTGTTGGCCGGCGGCAGGAATGACTGGCTGAACTCGGACCAGGTGAGCTCAGGCTGCTTGTCGGGCGGCGGCGCCCCGAAGCCGAGGGTGAAGGAGATGATCGAGAGGTCGATCCTGGCGGTGCCGCCGAACGGCGGGCCCCAGATCGTCAGGCTCACCCCCGCGTGGATGGTGATCCGCAGGGTGGTTACCAGGAGGTCGACCGTCAGCGAGACGCCGATGGACACGCCGATCGCGGCGCCGTACTGAAATGGCCGGAAGCGCATCAGGAAATCGGCCTGGGCGTCAAACCAGGCGCTGATGTCGCCGCTTTGCCAGGTGGCCTTCAGGTACCCGCCCGCCATCAGCACAGACGGGGTCAGCGCGAAATACAGCCCGCCGCTGATCGAGAGCTCGCTGGACAGCTGCCAGTTCAGCCCGAGGCGCGGCACCTGCTGGGGGTAGTGCGAGGGCGGCGTGTAGTACGGGTTGTAGCCGCCGATCGTTATCACGAAGTCGCCGGCGTGCGCACTCGGCGCGAACCACGCGTAGAACGCGAAGCCGCCGGTGAGCTGCGCCGAGGGATCGAGCACGTAGGACTGGGGACTCAACTGGGCGGACACCGCGAGCTGACCGTTCGACGGCGAGATGTCGACCATCAGCACCAGGTCGGCGCGGGCCACCGGGCGCGCCGTATCACCCTCGGTGGGCACCGGGACCACGATCGTGGATTCGCCGAGCAGCGCGATCTCCACGCTGGTGCCGAACGAGACCGTGAGCAGGGCGAAGGACTGGACCAGCTCGAAGGACGTGAAGCGAACGCCGGCGGCGAGCCAGTACTCGTTTTGCGCTGGGCTGATGTACTTGCCCAGCTCTTTCTGGGTGGTGTCGGGATTGAGCTTGCCCATCGCGCCCTGGACCAGCGGGTAGTTCCCCACGTCGGCGATCGCCGGGAGGGCGAGCGAGCGGTTGTAGCCGCACCCGCCGGCCAGCCCGGTGACGAAGAAGAACGCCGGGCCGCCCAGCGGCGCCTCCAGGAAACCGAACGCGAACAGCGAGGGCTGGCCGTTGATCGTGGTGTAGGAGCCGAGCATCGTCAGGCCGAACTGGGCCAGTTGCACCTGGAGTTCGCCGGTGTACTCGGCCGGCGTCTTTCCCGGCACCTTCTCCAGCCCGCCGGTGATGTTGACGGCGCCGCCGCTGAACTGCACCTGCAGCCCGGCGAGATCGAAGCTGGGCACGTACGGCGCCCGGATCGGCATCGATGCCTGCAGCCCGGTCAGCCCGATGGTAAGTCCGGCTATCGATACGGAGGCGTCGAGCAGCACCGACAGCTCGGCGTTCGAGGTGATGGTGAAACCGACGCGTTCGAACTGCACCGGCCCGAAGGATCGCTGGACCTCGATCCACGTCGCCTGCGGCGCCGGGCTGGCAGCCCCGGTCACGACCACGGCAGCCCCGGTCACGACCACGGCGCCCGCCACCGCTCCCGGCAAGGTCGGCTGACCGCCATCGCCGAAGCTCACGCTCAGCTTGTCCTCGCTGGTCGTTCCCACCTTCAGCTCGGCGAACAGCTGCAGTCCGCTGGTGAACACCGCCCCGACGATGTCCTGGACGTTGGCCGGCGGCGTGACCGCGGGCAGGACGCTGGTCGCCGCGACGATGCGCAGCCCGGACAGCGAGAGGATGTCCTCACCGCTGGGGACCAGCTTGCCGATGACGTCGATGGTCGACAGGTCGAGCGTCACCGCGACGCTGGGCAGCACGCCGAAGACGTAGCCCCACTGGCCGGCGTTCGCGCCGGCGATGAACGCGGCCTTGCCGTAGCTGGCCGACTCGGCCTCGAGCACCAGGACCTTCGCGGTGACGTCGTAACTGATCGTCGCCGACTTCAGGTTGAGATCGAGCGCGGGCGGGATCGGCGGCGCGGTCAGCCCGGCCGCCGCGGCCAGGCTGTCGATGCCCAGGTAACGATCGCCGATGACCGCCCACTGCCCGGTCACGACCTTGTCCGTGTCGGTCAGGTCGACGGTGACGGTGAACGCCGACGAGCCCACCAGCAGGCATCCGACCAGCTGGTAGCTGCGCGCGGCCGAATGCACCATGACCTGAAGGTCGCCGTCGATGTGGACGCCAAGGAACGGCAGCGTGACCCCGGCCTCGACGGCCCCGTAGAAGACGTAAGAGGACGAGCCTCCAGAGGGCTTGTTCATCGTGGCGCCGAAGTCCGAGAACGTCACCTCGAGGTCGTCCGGGAGCGAGACGCTGCCCCCGGACAACCCGCGGACCACCTTGGACAGCTTGATGTCGCCGGTAAAGCTCGCACCGGCCGTCAGGTCGCCGCTGGCGGATTCATAGGTTGCCTCGACCTCGAAATCGCCATCGATGACCTCTGGGAAAAGCTTTGCCTTTGCCGCCAGCGAGGTCAGAACTCCCGTGGTGCCGAGCGGCGCCATGGCAATCACGGTGAAGACAAGCTCCTCCAGCGTGAACTGGCCGTACGTCCATTTCTGCGTCGCGCCGATGCTGGCGCTGACGCTGAGCAGCTTGGTAGATGAGCCCACCGAGATGGTGGCCGCCAGACCCTGCAGCGTGACCGCGTCGAACAGTTGCGTCACCGCATCCGGGATCAGGCTGTGATAGTCCACGTGGATCAGCGACGCCATCTCAGCCGGGCTGAGCGACACGGCCGGCAGCTGCTCTATTGGCGACAGTACGAAGGTCACCTCGGACGCGCCCGTGCTGATGAGCGCCTTGAAATCGCAGAGCGGAGAGTCGTTAACACTCAGCGTCGTCGCGAACGCGAGCCAGGACACCAGCCCGAAATTGGGCGCGGGGCCGGTTGCCAACTCGATCCGAGGCGCACTCAGCGCGAACTCGGACACGGCGATCGTCCCGCCGAGCGGCGCGCTCAAGGCCATCGCCGGCATCCCGCCGGTCGATTCAAGATCGGAGGGGTCGACGACCCCGGTGAGCGGCACGGTCTTGGCCGAACCGGGAGCCAGCAGTGTCACCACCGCCAGCGGCCCGTCCAGCCGCACCAGGCTCAGCAGGGTAGACCCCTGGACCAGCGGCTGGACCGTTCCGTTCCAGGTATAGCTGTCCTGCGGCAGCGTGGTCACCAGCCACTGCGCGTCGGTCAGCGTCAGCTCGCCGAAAGGAGGCATGGCCAGCGATGGAAATGCCGTGGCTAGGGTCCAGCCTCCCCGCAGCTGAACCGCCACCCGGACATCGGCTACCCCGCCCGGAGGGGCAATGAACGTCACGGTCGCGGTCGTGGACGCGATGCCGAGCAGCGGCGCGAATCCGGTCAGCGTGAGCGAATCTCCGACTGGGGCCGGGACCTGGCCCGAGTAGCTGAGCGCGAGGTCCGTACCGCCTAAAGCGAGGTGTCCGCGCAGCACTCTGTCGAGGCCATCGCGGGAGGCCAGGCCGGCCTGGGTGATGGTCGCAGCCGACACGGAGACGGCGTGCTGCCCATCGGCCTGCGCCTGCAGCACGTTCCTCAGGTCATGCAGGCTCATGCGGGCATCACCTCAGACATCGAATATCAGGGCAAGGTGATCGCTGACGTCGTGGATGTGCTGGTACGCAGACCAGTTGTTGAAATTCGAGACCCACGTGCCTGGTGCGAATCCGGTAGGAACCATCGCCGGGTGAGCCATGTTCATCAGACACGCTTGCGGCAGGCCGCTGGTGAGATCGGCGGTCACTCCCGGGGGCGGCGGAGCGATCGCGGTATACGGCTGACCGACAACCGTATTGACGATCGTCGTATTGTGCGGCACTGGGGCCATATTCGCACCGTATTTGACGAAAGCGTTGTCGATTGCGCCCTTGTCGTTCAAGGTCGGGTACGAGGAGCCCATGTAGCCAAGCCGAGGATAGACATTGTTCGTAGGTGAGGGAAGACCGTTGCTCGCATTGTAGGGAGTTGCGACGATCACGTACCCGGTGTCACCGTAAGGCCGTGTATTGGGGAGAAGATGGGTCATGCAGTAGGGCTGCCGACTGTACACGACCGGTCCTGTAGCAGTCATGCGCGCCTTCAGCAGCATTTCATATTGCATTTGAAACGGATCCCTCAAGCTATAGTACGGATCCTCCGTGACCGGCACGTCCGCGAACGAGTGGCAATTGAAGTCGCCGACGACAACCGATATCTCGTCGTCCTGCACAAATCTGACTTCTGATATTTCTGCTATGCTTCGAGTTGCTTCTGCTGCGGAAGCAGGTGACGTGTGCACGGCGAATATGTTGAGTTTACGCATGGTGGACATGTCCACCATGCGTACGTAGGTCGGTGCGCGGTCGTACTGGCTCGGAAACTTAAGATTGGCGAACTCAGTCTGCGCCGCCCCCTGCCACTCGGGTACGTTGTGCCCGCCCACACCCCAGTACCGCAGAGTGGCCGGGAACCGCTGCGCATAGGCCGCCGGATAGTCTTGTAGGTAATTTAGGTCAATGTTGGTGACCGGCATCCTCAACTTGGCGCCGCTCAGCGCCTTGGCATAAATCCAAGGGCCAGTAAAAGCGAGCGTCGCGGCCTTGTAAAGGATGGCGACAGCTTCGCGCTTACCGCCTTCTCCGTCCATCGGCGGAGGGATCAGGCACCATTCCTCGCCCGTCCGTTGCCGGATCTCGTTGAGCAAATAGCATACCGCGTGGCCGGCGGCACTATTCGGGTTCAGTATGAGCCCTGGCGTCGCTATCTCCATATTCCGGGCGGAAACCTCTACCAGAATGATCAGATCTAATGGCCGCGGCGGAGCCGGCGGCAACGGGGCGATCACGTCGAGCATGTGATTAAGGCGATCTTGGGCCATCTTGGCCGACGTCGGACCGGCGAGCTGGACAATCTTGGGCTGTGAAAAAATTTGAACATTCCAGTACAGTATCCGCGTCATCGCCTGACTTATCCCCCCGGCTGGAGAATTCGAGTGCCGAATAAGACATGCTTCCGCTGATATCAGCCATTATCAGGCCGATATCCACAGTTTAACATTCGCCGTGCCTGCCCAACAAGAGCCGACCGATTTATCCGCATTACCCGAGGATTTATCCGCCGGCGGTCAACCTCGGCGCGCGGAGGCCCCGGGCCAGGTGCTGGCGCGGGGCCTCCGGATCGAGCTGGGTTACTTCGTTACGGTCAGGGTCTTACTGGCCGAGGTTGAGCAGGCGAAGGGACTGACGCCGCCGTAGTTGGCGGTGAGGTGGTAGGTGCCGGGACGAAGCTGGTCCGAGTTGGCTCAAGTGAGTGGGCATCGACAAGGTGACTGGCGGCGGCCGGCCCGGTTGCCGGCGAGTTGGCGGCATCGGTCAGCCTGGTCCGGGCTGCCTGCGGGCTGTGCGTCGCTCCGGGTTCCCGGGGCTGAGCAGCGCCGTTGCCGCTCTGGTGCTGTCCTGGCGACACCAGGGCGGCAGCGGTGCTGCTCGCGATGGCGTCCCGTGCCGCTGTGCGGGGCCCTCGCGCTGGCGGGGCTCCGCCGGGCCTGGCCGGCGGGCCTGTCTTAGTGCGCAGTTGTCGCCCCGGGCGCGAGAACACGCAGGTCAGGCTGTTGCGGTCACCGAAACTCCATGATCGTGGGCCAAGTCGGGGTTACACGGGGATTTATCAGCCAGCGGTCAACCTCGGCGCGCGGAGGGCCCCGGGCCAGGTGCTGGCGCGGGGCCTCCGGATCGAGCTGGGTTACTTCGTTACGGTCAGGGTCTTAGCGGCAAGCCCGCACAATGGGATTATGGTCAGTCTTTCCGTCTATACGGCTGTGATTGCCGGCGCGGCGGGGGTCGGTGGCGCTGCGATCCCAGCGATAACTAGCTTGATCCATGACATGGTCAAGACGAAACGGGACCGGGGTGAACGCAAGGACTCCAATAGGGATCAAGCCTGCCTCGATCTGCTGCGCTCGGCGAAGAAATTGCGGAGCAGGGTAGCGGACGCTGCGCAGTACCACGGCCCGGAGATGCGTGCGCGTCTGGAAGAGATCCGCTCATGCGAGTCAGAAGTAATGCTGTACTCAGCAAAGGTGGAACTGCTTACTACGGAAAAGATCAGAGCGCTCGCCGCAAGTCTGGCTGATGTTGCGCGTCAGTTAACTACCCTGGTGGAGCAGAATACCAACATGCAAGTCGGTGAGATCGATCCGAAGCCAGATTTGAACGCATTAGAAGAGAGCATCAACGGTTTCCGTGAAGTTGTCGTCGGTGATTCCTCGAAGCGCTAACGGAAATTGGGCGAGTTCTGGTCGACCACCTGCAGCGCGGCCTCGCGCTGATGCCGCGACAGCGCGGGATCGGTCGCATTCAAGGCGTGTCGTGCCAGTTCTACCGCTGCGGCAATGTCTCCAGCAAGCACTTTGGCGCGGGCTGCGTACAGGAGCACTGATCCGTTTCTGGGGGCATCCTCAAGTGCACCATCGATGTCTTTCTCGGCACCCGGCTCACCAAGCTCTGCTCGCGCTAGCCCGCGGGCAGCACGGGCCGACGGCCACTCGTCTGGCACTACTCTGTCGAGGTCACGAAGCGCAGCCCGCGGCTGTCCGAGATCGGCGAGGATCTCTCCTCGTACCCGCACAGCCTCGAAGGTGCTGCCATCTATAGCAAGGACGCCGCTGAGGACCTCGACGGCCGCGCGGCTCAGGCCCATCTCCCACAGCGCCAAACCGAGTTTGGTCTGAACAGCAACGTCCTGCGGCGCTCGGTCGGCCGCTGCCCGTAGTTCATCCACCGCATCGGGGATCTCTCCAAGAGTAAGCAGCATCTGGCCGACGGCCGCGAGTTGACTCGCAACGGCAGTGGTGTCTCGCGCTGCCTCGTAATAGCCGGCGGCAATCCGATAGTGCTTCGCTGCCTCGGCCGGGCTGTCCCGTTCAAATGCAATGTTCCCGAGCAGAGAATTAGCCTGTGCCAGGCGACGGAAGTCTGTTTTGCTAAGTTCCCGCAGCGTCTTTACTGCATAGCGTTTGGCGTCGATAAATTCACCAAGCGCGTAGGTTCTCCCGGCAGCTCGCAGGTATTCATTAGGCCCGATGGGCGATGCTCGCATGCTAGGGGCTTGTTGCATCGGCTCGATAAGGCGCTCGGTGAGCAACTTGTACCAAATAGCAGAGGCACGCCGTTCGGTGATCAGTAGATAGCAATCCTCGAATTCCCTGGCCAC
>WNEY01000431.1_pt1 | contig 26069 bp, 21 predicted proteins | sample 5400531 | NCBI WGS metagenome assembly WNEY01 (sample SAMN13153338, study PRJNA577476) | soil metagenome | isolation source: 200 cm saprolite under Douglas fir tree site 1 | place: USA:California | collected 2015-04-18
GAGCTACGGCGAAGAGCGGCCGAAGTACGACAACTCGCGTGAAGAAACCCGCCGCTTGAATCGTCGTGCGGCGATGGTCGTGAACCTGCGGTAGTCGAAGAAGGGATTCGGGATTCGGGATTCGGATTCAAGATTCGGAGTTTGAATCAGGGATTCGGCCAGGCGAATCCCGAATCCCGAATCCCGAATCCCGAGTCCAGAGCCTCAGCCCCGGTGGCCATCAGGGCTTCTCTTTCCAAACGAGTAGATGCGCTCGTTGCCGATCTCGGATCGCCGAGCGCCCTGACGCGCGAGGCGGCGGTGGCGCGGCTGACGGTCATCGGGCCACGCGCCGTCGCGCGGCTGGTGGCAGAGGTGGAGTCCGACGCGGCCGCAGCCTCTCGGGCCACAGCGTTTCGCGCGCTCGAAGCGATCCGAGATGCGCGCGCCCTGGCACCGGCGCTCGAGGTGCTCGCAGATGTAGCGGCGGACCCTTCTGTCGCGGTCGCCGCAGCGGCAGTCGCGCGAGCGTTCGTCCTCGGTGCGCATGGTGCCGACGCCGTCGATCGCCTGACGGCCGCGGCGCTCGACCGCCGGCGCCCGCAATCGGTACGTGTGGCGGCGCTGCAAGCGCTGCGCGGGCTCGATCGGTCGACGATCGCGCCGCTGCTGGCGTCGCTCGCCGGCGATCCGAGCGCCAGAATCCGTGCGGAGTCGGGCGCGGGAAGCGGCCGCCGACCACGGCGCGACCGCGATCCGGCGGAGCTCGTCGGCCGGGCGGCTGAGGAGGGACTGCCAGACGATCCGGCCGCCCTGCGCCATGCGCTCAGCCGCGTTGGAGACGCCATCGCCCTCCCGCTGCTGCTGCGTATCGTCGAGCGCGTCCGCGAACGAGAGAGCGTGGAACCGGCGGCCCGCCGCGACGAGTGGACACTGGCGCGGGCGGCGGCGCATCTGGCGCTGGCGAATCGCGGCAGCCGGCTGGCGCTCTACGATCTTCGCGAGTCGCTCGACGCCGCGACGACCCCGCTCGCGGTCGAGTTTCTCGCGGCGCTCTCGCTGGTGGGGGACGCGTCCTGCCTGGTCGCGATGGCGGGCGCGCACGCGCGCGCGTCCAACGCCTGGTGGCGCCGGCGTCTCGCCGACGCCTTTCAGACCATCATCGCGCGGGAAAGGCTGACACGACGGCACGCCGTGATGCGCCGCATTGAAAAGCGTTGGCCCGGGGCGCTCGCCGTCATGGCCAAGGGCCAACTTCAGTAGCTCTTCGCGAACCACGCTTCGGCCTTGGCCGGGTTGTCGCAGCGGACGCAGGTCGCGGCCGGCACGGTGCCGGTCATCGGCATGTTGCGGATGGTGGCCTGCGTATCGGCTTTGATCTGCGCCTCGCAGGCGGCCGATCCGCACCACGGAGAGATCACGAAGCCGGGACGGCCGTCCATGATCTGCTTGAACGCGTCGTATGTGTCGGCGCGCTGCGTGTGTTCGTCGCGAAACTGGCGCGCACGCTCCAGCAGGGTGCGCTGGATCTCGTCAAGCAGTCCACGGATGCGCGCGGGCAGCCCATCCATCGACAGGCTCTGCTTCTCGCGCGTATCGCGCCGCGCGACGAGGACCGCCGATTTCTCGATGTCCTTCGGACCGATCTCGAGGCGCAGCGGCACTCCGCGCAGCTCCCACTCGGCAAATTTCCAGCCGGGGCGCTCATCGCGCTCGTCCAGCGTCACGCGAATGCCGGCCGCGGTCAGCTCGCGCTGAATTTCCTGCGCGCGCGGAAGCACGGTCTCGCGCCAGTTCTCGCGCCCGATCGGCACGATGACCACTTGATACGGCGCCACGCGGGGCGGCAGCACGAGCCCGCTGTCGTCGCCGTGCGTCATGATCACGCCGCCGACGAGCCGCGTCGAAACGCCCCAGGACGTGCCCCAGACGTGCTGGACCGTCTTGTCGCGCGCCTGGAACGTGATCTCGAACGCTTTCGCAAAATTCTGCCCCAGGTTGTGCGACGTCCCGGCCTGCATGGCGCGGCCGTCGCCCATGAGCGCCTCGATCGAATAGGTCCGCAGCGCGCCGGCGAATTTCTCGCTGTCGCTCTTGATGCCCTTCACGACGGGCATCGCCATCACCTCTTCGGCGAGGCGGGCGTACAGGTCGAGAATCATCAGCGTCTCGGCTTGCGCCTCATCGTGCGTTTCATGCGCCGTGTGTCCCTCCTGCCACAGGAACTCCGTCGTCCGCAGGAACGGTCTCGTCACTTTTTCCCAACGGACGACGTTCGCCCACTGGTTGATCAGGATCGGCAGATCGCGCCACGACTGCACCCACTTGGCGTACATCGTCCCGATGATCGCCTCCGACGTCGGGCGGATGACGAGCCTCTCCTCGAGCTCTTCGCCGCCGCCGTGGGTTACGTACGCGACCTGCGGCGCAAACCCTTCCACGTGCTCCGCCTCTTTGTTCAGCAGGCTCTCAGGGATGAACAGCGGGAAGTACGCGTTGACGTGCCCAGTCTCCTTGAACGCCTGATCGAAGGCCTGCTGGATCAGCTCCCAGATCGCGTAGCCGTACGGGCGGATGACCATACAGCCCTTGACCGGCGAGTAATCGGCGAGCTCGGCGCGGCGGACCACATCCAGATACCAGCGGCTGAAGTCCTGTGAGCGAGGAGTGATTTCGGTGACGAACGACTCTTTCTCTGGTTTTTTCGACATCAAGGACACCAATGACACAAAGGACACAAAGGACACAAAGGACACAAAGGACACAAAGGATACAGGGGGCACGAAGGACGCGAGGACACGGAGGATCCGAACAAAAGGAATATTCTAGCGGTTTTCCTTTGTGTCCTTGGTGCCCTTTGTGTCCTTGTATGGTGTGTTCTATTCGACGAGGTGAATCTTCCAGCGCGCGTCGTCCCGCTCGGGGAAGTCGGCCCGGAAATGGCCGCCGCGACTCTCTTCGCGCCGCAGCGCCGCGCGGGCGATCAGTCGCGCGACGGTCACGAGGTTGCGCTGACGAAAACCGTCGGCGTCCGCCGGATACTCCCTGGCGTACGCCGCCTCGAGCACGGCGACGGCGTGCGCGAGGGCGCCGCGATCGCGAAAGAGACCGACGGATCGCCACATCAAATCCCTGACGCTGGCCATGGCTAATGGCTGATGGCTGATGGCATATGGACGATGACTGTCGTCGTGACCGTGTGCCATCAGCCATGAGCGATCGACCATGATACGGTCCTGTTTCAGCGCTGCGGCCCGCGGCTGTTCCTGCATGGCCACGGCGGCGCGTGCACCGAACACCAGCCCTTCCAGCAGCGAATTGCTCGCCAGCCGGTTTGCGCCATGAACGCCGGTGCAGGCGACTTCGCCGGCGGCGAAGAGCCCGGCCACCGATGTGCGGGCCCACTCGTCGGTGTCGACGCCGCCCATGATGTAGTGCGCCGCAGGTCCGACCGGAATCAGGTCGCGCGCCAGGTCGAGGCCGATCTGCGAGCACATCGCGGCGATGGTCGGAAATCGCCGGCGCACGTAATCGGGGTCGAGGTGCGCCAGCGTGAGGAAGACGGCGCCGCCGGTCCGCTCCGATTCGTGCGCGATGCTGCGCGCCACGACGTCTCGCGGCGCCAGATCCCCGTCGGCGTGGTAGCGGGTCATGAACGCCTCGCCGCGATCGTTCACGAGCCGCGCGCCTTCACCGCGCAGCGCCTCGGAAATCAGAAATCGTGGCGCGTCGGTGCGGTTGAGGGCCGTCGGGTGGAACTGCACGAATTCCAGATCGGCTACGCGCGCGCCCGCGTGGTAGGCCAGCGCGATGCCGTCGCCTGTCGCCACCCCCGGATTCGTCGTCTCGCGGAACACCTGGCCGGCGCCGCCGGTGGCCAGCAGTGTGGCCCGCGCGCGCGCCTCGTGTAGCGCGCCGTCGCGGCCGAAGTACCTCACGCCGTGAGCGCGGCCACCGGCGACGGTCAGCTCGGTGACGAGCGCGTGATCGATCGTTTCGACCGTGGCCAGCCCGCGCACGCGCTCCCAGAGCACGCGGCCGATCTCGCGGCCGGTCGCGTCCCCGGCATGCAGGACGCGGCGCACGCTGTGCGCCGCTTCGCGGCCGAGCGCAGAGCGCCGGTCGGCGTCAAGATCGAAGCGCGCGCCCCAGTCGAGCAGCTCGCGCACACCCTGCGGGCCGTGTTCGACGAGCACGCGCACAGCGGACTCGTCGCACAGACCGTCGCCGGCCCGCATCGTGTCCGCCGCGTGCAGCGCCGGCGTGTCTTCGTCGCCGATCGCCGCGGCGATGCCGCCCTGCGCGTAGCCGGTGTTGCTCTCTGCCGGTTCGGCCTTGGTGAGCACGAGCACGCGTCCTGCGGCAGCGAGACCGATCGCCGCGCGCAGCCCGGCGACGCCGCCGCCGACAATGATGAAGTCGAACGAGTCGATCGCGTGCATGCGAATGTTATCCTAGCATCCGCATCCGATGGACCCCGTCCGTATCGACGTCTCCACGCCTTCGCGCACGTACGCGGTGACGATCCGCGACGGCGCGCTCGATCGCGTCGGCCCTGCGCTCGACGATCTGTGCGCGCCCGCGCGGCGTTTCGTCGTCTCCAGCCCGCTCGTGTGGCGCCTGCACGGCGCCCAGTTCGCGCGCGCGGTGGAGGGCGCCGAAGCGATCCTCGTCCCAGACGGCGAGCGCTTCAAGCAGCTGCCGACCGTCACGCGCATCTACGACGCGCTCGTCCGGGCGAACGCCGATCGCGCGGCGACGCTCATCACCTTCGGCGGCGGCGTGATCGGCGACATGGCCGGATTCGCGGCGGCGACCTACCTGCGCGGCATCGCGCTGGTCCACGTCCCCACGACGCTGCTGGCCCAGGTCGACAGCGCGATCGGGGGCAAGGTCGGCGTCAACCACCCGCTCGGTAAGAACCTGATCGGCGCGTTCCATCAGCCGCACGCCGTCATCGTCGATCCGCTGGTGCTCGTGACGCTCCCGCGGCGGGAATTCCGCGCCGGGCTGTACGAGGTGATCAAGTACGGGATGACGTCGAGCGCGTCGCTGTTCGACCGGGTGGCGCGCGAGCGCAAGGCGATCTTCACGCGATCGCCCGAGGCGCTGACGCCGATCATCGCCGAGTCGTGCCGGATCAAGGCGAGCGTCGTCGCCGATGACGAGCGCGAGGCCGGTCCGCGGCGCGTCCTGAATTTCGGCCACACGGCCGGGCACGCGATCGAAGCGGTCACGAAGTACCGGCGCTTCCGCCACGGCGAGGCGGTCGGCTATGGGATGCTGGTGGCCGCGGAGCTCGCGAAGGCCCGCGGCGCGCTCGCCGACCGCGATCGGCAGGCGCTCGGCGACGTCATCACCAGCCTGGGGCCGCTGCCACCGATCGCCGATCTGTCCGCGACGGAGATGCTCGACGCGATGAAACACGACAAGAAGGTCGTCGCCGGGCGCCTGCACTTCGTGCTGCCGACGGCGGTCGGCGCGACCACGATCGTGGATGACGTGACGGCGGAGGAAATCCGGGGGGCGCTCAAACGAGTAGGCTTCGCGAAATAGCGCCGAGCGACGCGCTTACCGGCCGCGACGACGGTCAACCGCAGAGACCTCGAAACCCGCAGAGCACGGCAGCCACGCACACACAGACGAGAACACCACCGATCGTCTCAGGCAGGCCTGCGTCTCCGCTCGACGCTTCGGCGAGCCTGGCCATGGCTCGCGATACGTGCGGGCGGGCGACGGCGGAGGGGCTCACTCAAACCCGTATTCCTTGAGCTTGGCGGTGAACGTCTTGAAGCTGACCTGCAGCAGCTCCGCGGCGCGCCCCTTGCTGCCGGCCGCTTCCTTCAGCGACTGCTCGATCTTCCGCCGCTCGACCTCGATGAGCGTCCGCCGCGACGCCTCGGCCAGCGTACCTGACAGATCGATCTTCGCCCACGGTCCCCCGTCCTCCTCGGGCGCCGCCAGCGAAGGGCCGCGGAACGAAAGGTTCAGGTGACGCGGGTGGATGGTCTCCCCTTCGGTCAGAATCGCCGCGCGCTCGATGCAGTTCTGCAGCTCGCGGACGTTCCCCGGCCAGGCATACAACCGGAGCTCGTCTTCGGCCGCCGGCGACAACACCAGCGGCCGCTTGTTGAGGTCGCGGCAGAACCGATCGATGAAGTACCGCGCCAGCGTCGGGATGTCGTCCGGACGTTCGCGCAGCGGCGGAATCGTGATCGGAAACACCGACAGCCGGAAGTACAGATCCTCGCGGAACTGCCGCGCGGCGATCGCGGCCTTCAGGTTGCGGTTCGTCGCGGCCACGACGCGCACGTCCACCTGCAGCGGTACCGTGCCGCCGACGCGCTCGAACCGCTTCTCTTCGAGCGCGCGCAGGATCTTCGCCTGCAGCGCCAGCGGCAGATCGCCGATTTCGTCGAGGAACAGCGTCCCGCGGTGCGCGAGCTCGAACTTGCCCGGCTTCCGGTTGGCCGCTCCGGTGAAGGCGCCTTTCTCGTAGCCGAACAGCTCGGTCTCCAGCAGGTTTTCGGGGATGGCCGCGCAGTTGATGGCGATGAACGGACCGTCGTTGCGCGGGCTCAGCGCGTGCAGCGCGCGCGCGAACAGCTCTTTGCCAGTGCCGCTTTCTCCTTCGAGCAGCACCGTCGTATCGGTCGCCGCCGCGCGGTGCAGCGCGACCGACACCTGCTTCAGCTTCGCATCGTCACCGACGATCTGCGGCGCGCCGCGGCGCTGCGCGAGCTCCTCCTTCAGAATCATGTTCTCCGTGGCGAGCCGGCGCTGCATGAGGGCGCGCTCCACCATCAGGAGCAGATGATCCGGATCGACCGGCTTGGCCAAGAAGTCGAGCGCGCCCTCCTTCATCGCGGCGACGGCGTCCTGAATGCTGCCGAATGCCGTCATCACGATGACCGGCAGCTGCGGGTCGAGCTCCTTGGCCGCGCGCAGGACGCCGAACCCGTCGCCCTCCGGGAGCCGAAGATCCGACAGGACGACCGCCGGATGGCTCGCGAGCAGCGCCGCTTCGGCCTCGCGCTGATCGCGCGCTTCGACGACGGTGTGCCCCTGCGCCTCGAGCGCGAGGCGCAGCATCGTGCGGAGGGAATCCTTGTCCTCAATGATGAGGATGGGGGGATCGGCCGGCTGGCGGGGGCGCGGGCTCACCGCAGCCAACCGGGCGGAACGCCCGAGCGGCGCGCTTCTTCTTGGAGGTCGGCGATGGCTTTCTTGTCGTCCAGCATGTCTTTCTTGAGGCGGTTGAGCTCATCGAGGGCCTTCTGCCGATCGCGCGCGATGACGGCGCGCTGCGCCGGGTCGTCGCGGTTGACGAAATCGGTCGACAGCGCGTTGACGCGGGTCTGCATCGCGTCGGCGAAATTCGTGTCGCGCGCGAGCTTGTCCTGCAGCGCCTTCAGCCGGCCGCTCCAGTACGCCTGGTCCTTCGCAGGCTCCTTGTCCTTCGCCGACTCTTTGTCCTTCGCGGGCTCTTTGTCCTTCGCGTCCTTGTCGTTGTCGGCGGCCTTGCCCGCTTCGGCAGGCTTCGCGGACGGCTCTGCGCTCGACGCCGATCCCGCCGGCACCGGAGTGAGGTCTTTGTTCGTGTAGACCTTCGCGGGCGCCAGAATCGCCTTGCGGCGATCCTCTTCCTTCTTGGCGACGTCGGCGAGCGATTGCGCCGCCAGCGGCCGGACGGCGACGCCGACGCCGGCCACAACCAGCACCGCCGCGATAACGGCTTCAACCCTCGATACGCCCATGGCTGGCATGTCCAATAGATCCTGTGGGTTGTTTATCGGCTCCACATTCAATTGTACTCAAGGGAGGGCGGCCGACAGCCTTACAAGGCGCACTTTCAGGCGCTCCGCGTCGGCTGAGTTCGGCTGCATTTCGATGAAACGCTTGTATTCCCGCACCGCATCGGCTGTGCGACCCACCCTTTCGAAGCTGGCGCCGAGCGCCAGGGGGACGCCGGGCTCACCGGGGGCGAGCTTGCGCGCTTTCTCGAGCTCGGTGATGGCCGCCTGGTCGTCGCCTTTCTTCTGAAGCGCGAGCGCGAGCCCATACTGCGTGGCGTAGTCACCCGGCTGCAGGCGCAGCGCCTCGCGGTATTGGTCGACCGCACGATCCCACTGGCCGAGCCCGCTCGCGGCGCGTGCCAGGTTCAAGCGGTAGTCCGATTTTCGCGGGGCGAGCGCCACCGCGCGCTCGAAACGCGCGGCCGCCTCGCCGGTGTCGCCCATGCGCTCGAGGAGCTGGCCCAGCTTGTTCAACGTCTCCGCGTTGTCGGGCCGCGCGGCGAGCTGCCGCTCGTAAGCGTCGCGCGCCGATTGGAGCTCGGGGTCGGCGGCCTCGCTGTCGCGGTTCGGACGTTCGGGCGCTGGCGGCCGGACCGCCGGCGCAGCGGCAGTGGCGCTGGCGTTAGGGACAGAAGCAGGAGTCGACGACGGTGCGACGGCCGGAGGGCTCGCTGCCGTTCCCGACGCCGGACCAACCGGGCGCGCGACATCGTCCACCGGTCCCGGCTCAGTGTTCCAGATGACGACCAACAGCGCCACTACTGCGATCGCGACCACGACGCTGAGCATCAGTTGTTGCTCGCGCGACAGCCCGAGGGAGACCCACAGCGGCGTTCGCACCGGCGCGTCCGGATCAGGCAGCGGCTCGCGACACCGCAGGCAGTACTCGCGACCGGCCTTAATCCGCGTCCCGCAGGACTGGCAGACAACGAATCCTGACACTTACCGCACCTCGCGCCACGAGAGAATCCTCACGGCGACTTCTTCGATGTCGTTATTGTAGTCGTTCTCGCCGCCAAGGGTCGGGCCGGAGCGGGCGGCCGTGAGCTCGATCACCTTGTGCGCCTGGCGCGGCCCGAACGCCTCGGCACGCATCGCGATGACACGCGACCCCGGGTTTGCGAGGCCGTCGCCGTCCTTCGTCGGATCGCTGTCGGTTTCGGACGGGTCGTCGCCGACCAAGAGCAGCACGTAGTATGACGAGTCGATGGTGTCCGATGAAGGCAGCATGTCGGACAAGCGCCCGTAGGCATACGGCGTCCAGTGCGGGTTGTTCGGGCCCCACGGCCGCTCGGCCGTCACCGCGTCCATGTCTACAGCCGAGCAGGCGGTGGCCTTCCGACAGTTTGCCATGTTCACCACCTGCCCGAGATCGATGGTCGAGCCGTCCGGGAGCGTGCGCGGCCCGCTCGGCGCGCCGTCGACGAACGTGGAGTGGGCCGACCCATCGAGCAGGGCGTTCCAGTCGGGAGCCATCAGCAGGTCTTCGATCACGCGCTCGACCACCGCGTCGGCGGCGTACAGCGCTTCCTGGCCGCGGCGAAAGTGATCGGCGATGACGGTTTCCGCGGACGACGGGAGGACCAGGACCACGCCGAGCGCGGTCAACAGCAGCAGCGACATCATCGCGACCAGCAGCGCGATGCCGTCTTCGCGCCGGATAATCACCCACGACGGCAAACGCAGAGCTCGCGGAACCCGCAGAATAGAACTCTTGCTCTGCGCGGTCTGCGCGTTCTGCATTGATCGCCGTCGCATCTACCGCCCCAGATTCACGTTGCGCGGCGACACCAGGAGACGGATTTCCTGATCCGCCACCCATCGGGTCGCAGCGCGCGAGGTTCCGCCGTTCGTGAACAGCACTCCCGCCGGACCGCGCAACGCCGCCAGCGCCGCTTCCACGCGAATCGTGACGCCCACGGTGCGGATGCGCAGCAGATCGGCGTCCCAGCGGTTCGCGCTCATCTCGTCCGGACACCAGGGACCATCGGCGAGCTGCGCAGCCGTCAGCGGCACGAGTGTGGTCGTCGTGCTGAGCGGCGGCAGTCGCGACACCTGCCGGCCGCTGGTCGCGTCGATCTGAAACGCGCAGTTCTCGCCGGCCGGATACGCGGTGGTCCTCGTCCCGAGCGACGGCGGTGCAGGTCCATAAGTCGTTCCGCCACTCGCCAGGATCGGCGCCTGCGGCTCCCCGTAATAGTCGAACGTGAGCCCGACGATGTGATCGACGACCGGGACGCCGGCGTTCGCGGCGCTGTCGTCATGCATCAGCTGAAAGCTCTGTGTTCGGATGTCCGTCTTCAGGTAGTACGTGTCGACCTTCGCTTCCACGACGATCGACCCGGCTTTGTAGGTCGTCGTGGACATGTAGGGCGACTCCTGCATGGTCGACGAACGAGCCAGCGTCAGCTGCGACGCAGCATCGGTCACGTCCGTAAGGGTGAACGTGTCGTGGTTCCCGCCGGCGTCGTACACAAGAACGGTGATGCCGGCGGCGAAGCCGCAGAGGTTCACTCCTGCAGCGCAGCCGGATTGGGCCGCGACCTGCATCGTGAGCGCCGTCGGCGGCAGATCGGCGGTCAGCGTCGTCTGTGCCGCCGTTATCGGGACGGAGATCAGCGTAATCGTGTCGGTTCTGACCGTCCCGACGGGATCGTCGACCGACACGTTCCGCCTGAACGGCAGCACGGGCGCGAAATAGTGCACGAGCGATCCCGGCTGCGCGCCGAGATACGATCCGGCGCCGGCCATCATGAGATCCTTGGTCAGCGTGTCGACCGCGACGCGCAGGCGTTGCTGCATGTCGGCTCTTTCCGGCTCGGTCATGAAGGCGCCCTGCGCAGGATGCATCGTCGCGAAGATGCTCGCCGTGACGGCCATGGTCAGACCCATGGCTATCGTGACCTCCACGAGCGAGAAGCCGTGCTGACCCGGACGCATCTCACGAAGCCTTGCGCGCCCTGACGCTCACGATCCGCGCCTCGTCGGCGAGGCGCGAGGCGACCGTCACGCCATCCGCGACCCGGCGATTGCGCGCGCGCGTGACCAGCACCTGCAGCACGAGCGCGTTGGCGGGGTTGGACGGGAGCGATTCAATCGACCACCGCCTGACGTAGACGGTGCCTGACGGCGGCGTCGTGCCGCCGCCAAGGACATGGCCGTTGTCGTCGACGAAGTCGCAATACCCTTCGAGGTTGCGGCCGAGCGCACCCGCGGGCGACGGGGTCAGCCCGGTGCCGCCATCGGCGGCCTCTGGAATGACCGCAGTATCGGTCGTGAGATCAGTAACGGGCAGACCGAGCGCGTCGAAGCTAAAGGTCAGGGTGCGGAGCTGCTCCATCTTCTGCTGCCCAAGGACCGCCGCAAAGGTCGTCTGTTTCGCGTGCAGATTCGCGTGAGTGGCGAGCGCGAACAACTGCGCGAACCCCACGATGCCGACGACGACAATGGTCGTCGCCACGAGCACTTCAATCAGCGAAAACCCCTCGGCGCCGCGGACCCGTTCAATTCGTTCGCGCGACATGCAGCTGTATGTGCAACGCACGGGCCACGGCGGGCAGGGAGCCGATGCGCTCGTTTTTCGAGACAAATCGTCGATCGCAGATTATCGAGCGACGTGACGATTGCAGAAGCCGCCAACCACGCGAATCGCGCGGCGCGCAGAAACTGCGGCCGGGGTTACTTGCCCGGACGCAGTTCCTGGGAGAAGCCCACGACGTTCATGTCGCGGAACATCGGCGTGTTCGGCGGGAGGAGCCCCGGAACGATGAAGTCGGTGTCGAAGATGAAGTTACGGATTGGGACGCCGTAGACGATCCCGTCGTCGATTGTGCCGCTGCAGCACTTGAACACTCCGACGGCCTGACGGTTGTAGAACAAGGTCGCCATCGATCCGCGGTAGTTCACCGTGACGTTGTTCGCGGCGCCAGTTCCGCCCTCGAGCATTCTGAGAAAGTTGTGCGCGCCGCCGTCGGTCCCGAACACCGAGGAGGCCGGCACGTCGGGCGCCGCCGGTTTCGTGAAGCTCCGTCCTTGTCCGCCGAGGACGGCAACTCGATAGTAGCTATTGCTGTTCGCCGGCCGGACGCGGGTGGTGCCCGCTCCCTGGAAGGGGAACGCAAACGCGTTGTTGTCGATCCACGAGTTGGACAGAATCGTCACGGCGTCGGCAATGATGGCGGTCGCGGCGTGCACAGCCCCGACGGCGAACGAGGCGGCATCGAAGGCGTTCCAGTTGCCTTGAAGGTAGACCGGGTTCTCCGAGACGATGCTGAGGCCGGTGATGGTCGGCGCGATCGTGCCGCCGTTGACCAGCTTGAGCGCGCGGCGGAACAGGATCGGCCGGTTCACTTTGGCTGTCCTCACCGAAAGCGTTGTCGTCGGCCGTGCCGCGGTAGTGAGCACATATCCGGTTGTCGCCGCCGCACCGTACACCGCCGCACATGTGGGCGCGTTGGCGCAGGGTGGAACGGAGTTCTGCGTGCCGTTGAAGTTCGGAACGCCGCCGTACGTGTCGAGGGCGAGGTTCCCGTTGACGTCCTCCCCGGCATCGAGCCCACCGTTGGGCACGCCGGTTCCGGGGTTGACGAAGTCTTCCCACCCGTACTCGGCCGTCTCCTGGCTGAGGGCGTTTCGGTTGTTCCGGCGGTCCGAGAAGTAGACCGTATATCCACCGTTGTCGGTCTTCAGCCCGGCGCCGCCGGGAGTGTTGAGCGGCGCGGTCGCCGTGAACCACTTCGCAAGGTTCAAGGCATCGAGTTCTATGTAATACATGACGCCGCCCAGCGTCATGGTCGTCAGGGTGGGGACCGGGGAGTCGCGCAACGCTGACTCGCGTGCGTCGAACAGCACGTTCGGCCACCAGTTGGTCGGATCCTTGGCACCTGTGGTGTCCGCGTTGTAGTTGCAGACGCCACCCGCCGTGGGATTATCGCGCAATCGCTGGAGCCTCACGATGGCGTTCGTGTTGGTGCCAACCCCACACGCCGGCGCTGTGCTTCCGTTGGTTCCGAGTTGATTCGCCCCGGCAATGCCGTAGTTCAGGACCTCCGCCGTCACGTCGGTCCACACACCGCCGGCGCTCTGCTTGTCGATTTTGATGAACCCGCCCACTACGCTCGTCCCCTTGTCCGACATTGCGCCGCTCATCAGAACCGCTGCGTTTGCCGGATTCGACGAACACCCCGTGTAGGTTGTCGCGGTGTAACTCGTGCAGTTCACCATGACGCTGGGGTTGGCGCTGTTGTCCCAGAACGAGAACGGCATGATATTGGCGATTGCCGCCGCATTCGCGAACGTGATTGTGGCGGAACCAGCAATTTGGGCAACGCTCGTCACCGCCGTCACGCCGCCGAGGCCGCCGGCGGGCGACAAAGTTACCAGCGTTGCACCGGCCGCCGTAGCGGGCACATTCGCGCAACCCGTCAATTGCCCCAATAATTTTCCCGTGCAGGTGATCGGCGGGACCGGAACCGCGCACGGCGGCAAGTTGCACAGCGCGAACGTCGGTTTGAACGGCGCCGCCGCCGCGGCAGTCGCAAAGTTGATCGTCCCGCCGGCGGAATTGACGGTCGTGGCCGTCAGCGCGCCGGGCGACAAGGCGATCGGTGGATGGTTGATGCCGATCGGCCCATAACCGACCGGAAGGCTTGCGGCTATGTTCCAGTTTGTCTCGAGACTGATCGGCGCGCCCGCGCTTATGCCGGGCAGACCGGTGATATCAGCGGCAGTGTCCGACAGCAGGATCCGCAAGCTCGCTTTGGTGTAGAGTCGTTCGTTGTACAGAATTCCGGTGGTATCTTCGCCAGCCAGCGGACGCCTTATGAGATCGGCATTGCTGCCGCCGACGCCTGGCGCCGTGAGCGGCAGGCTCAGCTTCTTCGCGCCCGTGGCCCCATTGCGAAGAAAGCCGTTGTAGTTGGCCGGGGTCGCGCCGAGCGAGACCGTCTGCCAGTTTGCGTACACCGTTTGGCCTGCCCCTGGCATGCCCGTGACGCTGCCCTCCGTTTCCAGGAGATTGCGGTTCCCCGCGGGAGATGCCGCCGACGTCGCCATGCTGAGGGTGCTGCCGTTCATGAAGACACTAGCGATCGCCACACCGTTGGACAGGAATTGCCGGACGACTTCTCCGAGGGCGGTCATCTTGCCGGTCGTCGTCAACGTGTTGCCCGTGCCTTCCGCCAGCCAGAGATTGCCGTTCGTGTGCACGCGGCCACCGAAGTTGAAGGGTTCGCGCGCGAAGAAGCTCAGGTCCGAGTCCGAGAACATCCCGAACTGGAACACCGGAATCGCCACCGACTGGAGCGTGCGCACGAGATGCACTTCGCCGCCGGTCGACGTCTTGGCGGTCACGTCGATCTGATAAGGCGTTTGCAGCGCGACCATCCCCGCGTACGTGCCGGTTCCGCTGATGACCAGCGGGTCATCGGTTCTGACTGGATTGGTGGCCGCGTCGGCGCAAAACCGGATCGTGTATCCGTTGGTCCCGACAAGCGGGAGCGTCTTCGTTCCTCCGCCGTTGCAGTGATAGGTCGTCAACAAGCCCGCGGGAAGGCCGGTGGGCGTGACGGATGCGGCGAACGTGATGCCGGAAATGACCGGCAGCTTCGCCGGCGCCGTCAGGGCCGTGACCTGCGCGTTGGTCGGCGCGACGAACTCGAGAAACAGGTTGCCGAGGTCGGCGGTGAGCTTCTCGACGCCCGCGCTGGCCGCATAGAATGCCTGGCCGCGGTCACGATCGATGAAACGGTAGCGCTGATCGCTCATGACGATGGTCGTGAATCCCACGAGCAGCGCGGACATGAGCATGAGGACGAGCAGCGTCGTGATCATCGCGATGCCGCTCTCGTTGGTGTGGCGCATAGGATGCTTTTCCTTGGGTATCGAACACTAACTGGGATATTTGTCGACCGCGGCGAGACTGCGGACGTTCACCGACGTCGTGATGTGATTGCGCACGTAGTCCTGCATCGGCTTCGACATCACCTCCGAACGCACGCCGACGTGGACGTTCACCTTCCGAATCTGGCTCGAGGTGTACGTGACCGCGTTGGGCGCTACGCCGACGGTGAACGGCAGCGACGTGACATTTGTCGGGTTGGTTGCGCCGTCATAGAGGTCGTAGGTCAGGTCGATGTCTTCGACGACGCCGGCCAGCGCCTGCGGCGTGAAGTGGTTCACGACCCGCGTGAGCCGCGGCGTGCCTGGCGTCGTTGTGTTGTCGACGTAGTAGGTGATCATCAGCGCTTTGAACAGCGTCACGGGGACGGACGGGCCGGTCCAGGGATCGGTGGCAAGCGGCTTGCCTTTCATCGCCCCGAGCGGACGGCCCGTGGCGCAGGGCGGCACCGCACATGGTGGCGCGGTCGCGTTCGGCTGGTTGAAGCGAAAGAAATCGTTCGGGTCGTTTGCCGCGAAGTAGATGTGTGTCGCGTCAATCGAGGTCACCGTCTGAATCGCGTTTCCAGTGGCACCCACGTACAACACCAGATCGCCGATCTTGATCTTGGGCGTGTCGTTGACGGTGTCTCCCAGCAGCCACAGAGAGTTGGCGGGGAGCGTGACGTTCGTGCCGTCGGCCGAGATCGCGCCTTCGGTTGCCGTCGGGGCCCCTACCGGCGGCGTCGTCACCACCGGCATGAACTCGTCGACGGTCATGATCGTGATGATGTCGGTCGGCGTGCACGTCGGGCATGGATTCGGCGAGTTGTTGATAGTCGGCCCGAGGTGGTAACCGGTCGTGATGCTCGGCAGCTGAAACGTCGGGTCGCCGTCGTTGATCAGGTCGAACGTGAGATTCGTCGGCCCCGGCCGCGCGAACGTGATGCCGGCACCGGTCGGCATGGCAATCCCTTCCGTCCCGATGATGCGCCCCGCCATCAGGAGATCCCTGACCAGCTGATTGGTCCCGGCGCGCAGGTTCTGGTTGGCATCGGCGAGCTGCGCCGCCGAATCGTTGATCGCGAGCGCGTTCTTGAAGGTCGTCAGCGCCCCGCCCAGGACCAGCAGCACGACGGTGGTCGACACTAGCATCTCGGTGAGCGTGAAGCCGTCTTCCCGTGAGAGGTTGCGCATGGAGTCCCTTTTATGAGTACGCGGAAATGTAGGTGGTCAGCGTGTACGTGCGCGATATCGCGCCGTTCTTGTACGTGATGGTCACGACGATGGATCGCAGCTGGCCGTTCTCGCCGGTAATGTCACGAATCATGATCTCGCGCGTGAAGTCGCTCAGCGTGATCACCTGGTCGTCGGTGGTGTTGAGCTGCTGATCCTTGCCGGGCAACGTCACGGTCTCCACCGTCGTATCGTCCGAGGTGTTCACCAGACCGTCGTTCCCGGGGAGCTTCAGCGGCTGCGGTCCGTCGAGGAAGATGCCGCCGTCATTCCCCGACGCCCCGACCACATTCTTGATTTGCGTCCACGTCAGCTTGCCCGACTGGCGCGCGCTGAAGACGGCCTCGACCGCTTCCGCGGCCTTCTGCGTGGTGACGACGTCGGCCGGCGAGCTGCTCAGGTTCTGCATCCCTGTGGCGAGCACGGCGGCGGCGCCGAGAATGCCGGTGGTGAGCACGCCGAGCGCGATCACCGTTTCTGCGAGTGAGAAGCCTTTGGAAGAAGAGATATGCATGGTTACACCGGCTTCCAGGAACCGCCGTCCCACCTGAAGCCTCGGACACGGCCCGTCGAGCCGAATATGGTTACCGCGCGCGCTGATTGTTTGTCGTTCGGAAGCGCCACGAACACAGTGCCGTTGAGCGTGAGGCCATCCTGATCGACCAGGGTGCCGTCGGGCGCGAACTTCTTCTCGGTGGCCGCGCCGAACGCAACCGCCGACGAGTTCCCGAACGCGTCGGGAGTGTCCGGCAGGCCAGCGACCGTGACGAACTGCAGGCGCCCCTCGAAGGACACCGACGAAATCGTGGTCAACACCGGGCCGGGCACCTCCTCGCGGATGATCGACACCAGGCTGCCGCCGGTAAACGTGAGACGCATGTTGCGGCGCTGCGTGATCGCCTGCTCGCGAGCCTGGTTCATCTGCGCCAGGACGATGCGCATCGCTCCGTCGCCGTTCAAGCCCGAGCGCGACGAGCCGATCTGCACGACTGCGATTGCCATCAGGACGCCCATGATTCCCACCACGAACATCAGTTCGACCACGCTGTAACCGGCCTGACGGGCCACTGTCTTCTTCAGGGGTGATTGGATGACACCGTTCATGCCCACTCATTAAGCAAGAGCGGATCCGCCTCATCAAACAGCTGTTAAGGGCCTATTTGGCAGGTATTTAGCGGGATTTTTTCCTACACGCTCGCGGGGAGGTCCAAGTACAATAAGGTAAAAAGTACGCCAAAGACGTCAGTCGAGTCGTCTCGCATGGGAGGCTCAGCGTGAGCCTGCGATCGGCAAAGTGACCTGGAAGCTCGCCCCGCCGTGGGCCGTCGATGCGATCGTCACGCGGCCGTTGTGGAACACGATGATCTTCTGCACGAGCGCCAGGCCGAGCCCGGTGCCGTTGCGCTTCATCGTGAAGAACGGCCGGAACACGCGTTCGCGATACGCCTCCGCGACGCCGGGACCGTTGTCGTTGACGGCAATGCGTGACAGCTTCTGCGCGGCGTCGACGTCCGACTGAATGACGATGCGTGGCGGCTCGGCGCCGCCGGCGCAAGCCTCGAGCGCGTTGCGCAGCAGGTTGCTGAACGCCTGCCGCAGCAGCACCTCGTCGCCCTGGATCACGCCGAACTCGCCCTGCACATGGACCTCGCCGCCGAGCGCTCGGGCATCGGGCCGAATCTCTTCGGCAGCGCGCTCGCAGATGCCCCGCAAGTCGACCTCGGTCAGCGTCAGCTGCGCCGGCCGCGCGAAGTTCAGGAAGTTGGTCACCACCTGGCTGAGCGATTCGGTTTCCGACCGGATCCCCTCCACGTACGGCCGATGGGACTCTGGCAGCGCATTCAGATCCAGCAGCTTGCTGTACCCCTGAATCGTCGCCAGGCCGTTCCGGAACTCGTGCGCGATGCCGGCCGTCAGCTCGCCCACGGTGGCCAGGCTGTCCTTCAACCGGAGCTGCTCTTCCAAATCCTTCACCGCGGTCAGGTCCGTGAACAGGCAGATCGCCCCGTGCAGCTGCGTATCCGCGTCGAAAAGGGGCGAGACGGTGACGCCGAGATGCGTGGCGCCGCCGCCCGTGTCGGGCAGGACGACGGCGCGCCTGACGATCGGGGTGCCGAGCCGCAGGCATTCGTTGACCACGTCGAGCAACGGCTGCTGGTGGGGCGACCGTTGATACGCCTCGAGCGCCAGCGACTCCGGCAGATCGAGCGTCCGCCGCCCCGCCGGGTTCAGGATCCGGATTTCACCCTGCAGCCCGACGACGAGCAGGCCGGCGGTGAGGCTCGAGATGATCTCGCCGCTCAGACGCTCCGACGCTTCCGCGCGCGCCGCGGTGGCGCGCTCCTGCGCCTTGAGCCGCTCCACCGCCTCCTGGAGCGCGGCCGACAGGAGCGCCGTCTCCACGCCGCCGCCTCCCCTGATGTTGCGGCGGGTGTCACGGGCGGCCGCGAGGAATCGCAGCACGGCGAACATGACGACGGCGGCCATGCCCGCAACCAGCGCGGTGAGGCCGAGGAACACGTAGCCATTCGGTGTGAGGGTCATCGGGACGAGCCCTGCATGATAAACGGAATGTCCGGCCTATCGACGCGGCTGATAACGATAGAGCGCCGCGAGATCGGCCAACTGCTGCGCGATCGTGCGCCGATAATCGTCGGTCATCGCCTGTGTGACGGCAACGCGGTGGCCGAGAAGCCCGATGCCGAAATCGTACGCGTAGTCGCGGCCGTCCTCCGCGTCCACGACATACAGGCGCTCCCCGTTCTGCCGCAGTATCCCGTAGATGGCGCCGTAACTCGACGCCACCAGAAACTGCTCTCCGCGTCTCCATGCGGCGTTGGCCGCCGCCGACTCCGGCGCGACAAACAGCGAGCGACCGACCAGCGGGCCGTCGTCACGCACGTGATAGCCGAGCAGCGCGTAGAGCGACGGCGTGATGTCGGTTGAAAAGCCTACCGCGGCGACATCCGCGGTCAGGCGCGCTCTCAATCTCGACGGCACATGGACGATCAGCGGAATGCGCATCACTTCGGGGTACACGAAGTACGCATGTCCCCAGCGCCCTTCTTCGCCGAGCGAGTCCCCGTGATCCGAGGTGACCACGATGATGCTGTTGTCGTAGCGGTCCGCCGCCTTCAGCCGGTCGACGAACTGGCCGAGGCAGGCGTCCACGCGCCGAACGCTCGAGGCAATTGGCGCCGCGAAGCCCGGGTAGGTTTCAGTCGGCGGCACCTTCTGGTGCCCCGCCACCGCGAGGTGCACGTTCTGCGGCAACGAGTAGAAAAACAGCGGACGCGCCGCGTTCAGCCGGCTGCGCAGCTGATCGATCGTCGCGCACAGCTCGACCTGCATGGTGTCCTTCCCGCGATCGATCTCGTCGAACGGACCGTCGCTCGACAGCAGCTCCTTCGGGAACTGCTCACGGCTCATCAGCCGCACGAACCGGCTCGTGTCGACCAGCGCGAGCAGCGCGTTGCGGCGGCCGAAGTCCGGCTGATCCATGATGTGGATGAGCATGCCGCCGGCCCACATCGCTGGAACCGCGAGCGCCGTGCCCGAGTAGCGCGTGAACGCACGGTCGAACACGAAACTGTCCGCGGCGAGCTTGGCCAGTTCCGGCGTAAACGTGACGGCCGGGTTGTAGGGCGACACGTAGTCACGGCGCAGGCTGTCGATGACGAAGAGGTAAATGTCCGGCGGCCGCGGGTCGCGCGCGCCAGGCGGCTGCACCGGGTCCATCCCGGGCGACTGCACGCTCTTTGCCGCGACCAGCGTGTGCGATCGCAGCAAGCCGTAATACTCGATAGTGTCGGACGATCGCGTGGTGCCGGCATCGCGAACGAGCCGGAATGAGGGGTCGGCCGCGGCATAGCGATCCACCACGGAAGCGGCATCCGGCCGCCGTGCGATCCAGCCGAGACCGGCGAGCGCCAGCAACGCCGTCACCGGTACGGCAACGAGCGCCGCCGCTGGAGCCCGGCGTTCGCGAGGCCGTCCATCACCGATCGCGCCGGCGACCGCCGCGAACGTCACCAGCCACACGCCCATGACGCTCATTTTCTGGACGAGGAAGTTCCAGTCGAGATGCGACGCGGTCTCGACGAGCTCGTAGGTCGCCACCGGCAGAATCGCCAGCACGACGTACGCGACGCGCCGGGATCGAACGCCCGCAATCGGCGCGCTGAAAAGCGCGAGCGGATCGATTGCGGATGGCGTGTGGCGAATCGCGGATTGCGCGCGCAAGCGCGCCAGATCGGCCCAGACGCCGGCGAACGTCACGCCGAGCGCCACGGATGTGATCGCCGCCGGCACGCCCGTGAAGGCGATCGCCTCGCAGACCAGCGTGTACAGCGTGACCGCCGAGCACCCGCCGAGCAGCGCCATGAGCAGCCAGAACTCCCCCGTCGCGCCGCGGCCGGTGGCCTGCGCGGCGCCCATCGCCGCCACCATCGCGACGCCCAGCGCCATGAACACCGCCAGGTCGACGACAAACGACGCGCCGAGGCCGAAGGCGAGCGCGCGGGACGAGAGATTGATGCCCACCACCTCCGGCAGCCGGAGCGGCAGCGACAGCGCGAAGACCGCCCAGGCCGCCATCGCCGTCAGCGCGCATGCGGTGAGCGCCCGCCGTCGATCGTGCGATCGCAGCGCGGGAGGTGGCCACACGGCGTGATCCAGAATCGCGAGCCACACGGGCGGGACGAGGGCGATCAGCCCGAGGGCAAACGCTTTCCACGAGCTGCCCAGCGCCGGCAGCGGCGGCCGGATCATCACGACGCCGCCGAGCAGCACGCCGACGCCGACGTACGCGCGGGCGTGCCCGCGTCCGGGCGCGCCGCGCAGATGGGGCATCAGCGTGAGAATGGTGACGAGCAGGACGAGCCAGAACAGCCACGGCGACACCGTGACGAAGTCTCTCAGCGCCGGCAGCACGTTCGGTTGGATGAACTGCTGGTATCCGAAGGGGCTGTACGAGAGGAAGCCGAACGCGGAGACCGCGAAGAAAAACAGCGCGTTCAGCGCACGCGCGCCGGCCGTCGCCTCAGAAGAAGCCAAGATACCAGTCGAGCGCGCTCGGACCAATGGTGGCGGCGGCGGCCGCGCCGAGCGCCAGGAACGTGCCGAACGGCAGCGCGTACTTCATGGTCCCGCGCCGGCTGGCAATCAGAGCGACGCCGACCACGCTGCCGGCGAGCGACGCCATCATGAGCGTGACGAGCGCGAGCTTCCACCCGAGAAACGCGCCGACCATCGCCAGCATCTTGACGTCGCCCATCCCGAGCCCTTCCTCGTGACGAATGCGGTAGTAGGCTTCCGCCGCCGCAAACAGCACGCCGCCGCCGGCGAGGGCGCCGATGAGCGACGCCTGCCATCCGGGCTCGGTGAACAGGCTGAAGGCGAGACCGACCGCGATGCCCGGCAGCGTGATCGCGTTGGGCAGCAGGTGATGCTCGAGATCGATGGCGAAGAGCACGAGGAGCGCGCAGCCGAAGACGAGGCGCGACGCGAGCAGCGCGCCCGGACCGTAGTGCCACCACCCCAGCGCGAACAACGCAGCGGTCAGCGCTTCGACGACCGGATAGCGGATGGCGATCGGCGCGTGGCAGGTCCGGCATTTCGCGCGCAGCGCGAGGAAGCTCACGACCGGGATGTTCTCGTACCACGACAGCTCGCGACCGCAGTGCGGGCACGCCGACGAAGGCCACATGATCGACTTCCGGAGCGGCAGCCGGTAGATGCAGACGTTGAGGAAGCTCCCGACGATCGCGCCAAACGCCGCGAAAGCGACCAGCGCAAACGCCGGCGGCAGCGCCTCGATCATGGGACAACCCGCGCCGCGTCGCCCGGCTCATCGGGCGGCGGCCAGAGCGAAGACCGCTCGGACAGGCGGACGCGCCCATCCGCGGTCAGCTCATAGGGAACTCCGGCCGGGTCGACCGGGATCCCGCGCAGCGCCCGCGTCCGAACCAGCGAGGGCCAGTCCGGCTTCTGCCCCGTCCGGCGGCGATAGTCGTCCACGGTGCGCTGCAGCGCGTCGATGACATCGAGCGCCTGGAACTGCGCGAGCCGGCGCGCCGCATCGGTGCGCAGCCAGTCGACTTCCGCCGACTGCCAGATGGCTTGCCACATCGCGCGCGACGACTTCCGATCGCCCCCTTGCGCCAGCGTCGTTGCGGCCAGGGAGCGCAGCCACCACGGGCCGCCGGGGACTTCGGCCGCCTTCTGAAACCAGACCGACGCGGTGGCAAAGTCGTGGACGAACCAGTAATAGACGAAGCCGATGTCTTCCATGTATTCCCATTTATCGGGCCGCTCCTTCAATCCCTTCTGCAGCAGCTGGATGGCCAGGTCGGGGCGGCCAGCGCCGCGGGGATATCCCTCGCCGAGAAACACCGCGCCGAACCGATAGGCGATGTTGAAGCGCGGATCGAGGGTCGTCGTGATGTCGAGCAGCGGATAGAGCAGCGGATACGCGCTGTCCGGCGCCACAGCGAGCGCCGGCGGCGGTGCGGGAATGCCCGTCGGCCGCGCGAGCTGCTGATCGAGCTTCTGCTTCATGCCGCCGTAGTACTGAATCGCGCGGATCCAGTAGACGTCGGCGGCCAGCGCGGTATACGGACCGGACAGCCGCCGGACGGCGAGCCCCGACCGCAGGTACAGCGTCTCCGCGCTGTCTTCCGGGACGGGGTACGCGCGCTCGCGGGCCGCCTGCACGCGGACGGCGGCGGCGAGAAGGACCGCGGCGAGCGTCGCGGTGACAACGACGGCGGCAGGAGATCGCGCGTCCACGTTATTTGAAGTCGCGCCGCGAGAAGACCAGCACCGAGATCACGAGCAGGATCGCGATGTACAGCGCGGCGTAGGTGATCGTGAGCGCGATGTAGCCCGTCGGCACGCGGATTCCATGGACGACGTCAGCCTTGATGTCGAACTGCGCGAGGTTCGGCACCACCCAATACAGGGCGCGGGCGAGGCGGGCCGCCGCGGGCGAGTCGACGACCTGCTGAAGGTCGCGCAGGTCGCCGCTGAAGTGCCCGACGACGTAGAGCCCGAAGGTGAGCGCCGCCGAGAGCATCGGCGTCGAGAACGTCGAGAAAAAGAGCGCGACGGCGGTGACGAGCATCAGCTCGACGAAGATGAGGCCGATCGCCGTCAGCATCGCGGGATCGAGCGGTGGGGCGTCGGCCGCGGCCACGACGCCGGGCGGCACGCGCCACGCGATGTACCCGAGCACCGCATACAGCGCGACGGCCATCACCGCGATGTTGACCGCGAGCGTCAGTATCAGGCCGCAGTACTTGCCGATCACGATCTGATAGCGGTGGATCGGCTTCGCGAGCAGCCCGTAGATGCTGCGGCGCTCCACTTCCTTCGAGACGAGGCCGATGCCGATGAACACCGCGATGAAGAGCCCGAACATCGCCGTGGCCGACAGCCCCAGGTCCTTGATGATCTTGAGATCCTGCCCCGCGGTCAGCTGCCCGATCATGAACGACGCGGCCATGAGCACGATCGCGAAGAGCACGAGGTTGTAGAGCACCTTGTCGCGAACCGACTCGCGGAACGTGTTGATCGCGATGGCCGCGGTGGCGCTCACGACGGCCCTCCCACCGGCGCCTCGAGGCCGCGCCTCGTCTGCAGGACGTCGGCCGCGGTCACGCGCTCGACGAAGACGTCCTCGAGCGTTTCGCGAATCGGATTCAGCGACACCATGTGCGCGCCGACGGCGGTCAGGTCGGCGAGCAGGAGCTCGGGCGGCGGTTCGAGCGGCAGATCCAGCGTGTAGCGCCCCTCACTGATTTTCACCGCGCGCCGGATGCGTGATGCCATCGACGCCATCAGCGCGTCGGTCGCACCGGCGATGACCAGCTCCCAGCCGCGCGCGCGAAGCGCGAGCATGTCGGTGAGGCGGCCCGTCGCAACGAGCCGTCCCTTCGCGAGAATCGCCACGCGGTTGCAGAGCGCCTCGGCATCGCTCAGCACGTGCGAGCTGAAGAACACCGTGCAGCCGCGATCGCGCAGCGCGAGAATCAGCGCCCGGACGTCGCGGCGGCCGAGGGGATCGAGACCCGACATCGGCTCGTCGAAGATGACGAGATCCGGCTCGTTGACGAGCGCCTGCGCGATGCCGACGCGCTGCAGCATGCCTTTCGAGAACTTGCGCAGCTGCAAACGCCGCTCGGCGCCGATCCCGACCCCGTCGAGCAGCCGGCTCACGCGCGCGCGCCGCTCGGCGCCCCGCACACCGAACAGCTCCGCAAAGTAGTTCATGAGCTCCTCGGCGGTCAGGTAGTCGTAGAAGTACGGATTCTCCGGCAGATAGCCCATGCGCTGCTTGACGGCGAGATCGCCGAGGGGCCGGCCCAGGATCTCGGCGTGGCCGGAGGTGGGAAACACGAGCTGCATCAGCAGCTTCAGCGTGGTCGTCTTGCCCGCGCCGTTGGGACCGAGGAACCCGAAGACCTCGCCCGGTTCGACCTCGAGGGTGAGGTGATCGAGCGCCCGATATGGGCGCTTGCGCCAGAACCCGATCGCGTAGTCCTTCGTCAGCTCGTGTGTGGCGAGTGCGCGCACACTATTTCGATGTGGCGTGCTGGAGCTCGTACGCAATCGCCTGATCGAAATACTGAGGCGGGAGCGCGCCTTCCACTTTCACGCCGTTGATGAAGAAGGTCGGCGTCGACTTGACCCCGAGCTGACGGCCGAGCGCGACGTCGCCCTTGATCATGCCGAGCGTGGTCGCATACCTCTCGTCGAAGTCGCCGATCTGGCCGATGTCGCGCGCGGCCTGACGCACCGACGGCGGCGTCATGGCCGGCTGATGCGTGTACAGCCACTCCTCCATCGCCTCGGTGCGGCTGTGCGCCTGCGCCAGGCGCACGGCCACGGCCGCGTCGCAGGCCGCCGGATGAATCGTCTGGCCGAGGCCGTCGTTGCAGTCGCGGTTCAGCGGGTAATCCTTCAGCACGAGGCGCACCGCGCCTGGACGCTCGGCTTCGTACTTCGCGAAGATCGGCTTGTACTGGAGGTACGACTGGCCGCACGCCGGACATTGAAAGTCGTTGAACTTGACGACCAGCACCTTCGCGCCATCGGCGGAGATGATGAGCGGCACGCGCGGCTGCGAGGCATACCACCGCTCGAACTCCGACCGCTGGTCCTGCGTGGGGACCGGCGCCGTCGACGTGGCGGCGGCGGCCGGATCGCCGGAGGCCAACACGCCTTCACGCGGGAAGAACGCCAACGTCGTCGCCGCGCCGGCGAAGAACAGCACGGCGAGCGTCAGCGCGAGCGGGCTGGAGATGAAGACGCGGACGTCGCGAGCGGCGCGGCGGGGCAATGTAGTCATAGGAAATGAAGTCGCCGCACCTGAGATGAGAAACAGCCCGATCACCGCGGCATATGTGGTCAGGCAGAGCAGGCAGACCGCTTTCAGCAGGACAAACGACGCGTAGCCGAGATACAGCACGACCGCGAGCGAGAGCGTGGAGAGCACGAAGAGATAGCCTGGGACATTTTCGCGCACGCTCTGCCGCGCCACGAGCCCGGTCATTGACAGCAGCGCCGCGGCCACAAACGACAACGCGCCAAACACCGCCACGGGTATGCCGCGAATCGTGCTGAAGCGGCTCATGTAGACCTGTGTGCAGCTGACGGTTTCGCTGACGTCACAGAAGCTGCGATAGGCCGGGTCGTACAGGAGATGATAGTGCGTGAAAGCGGCGGCGGCGGAAGCCCCCAGACCGACGAGAGCACAGCTGAGCGCCAGGATGGCCGCGCGTCTACTCATGGGATCGTTACGGTTGTAACCGACGCGGGCGTCGGCGTCAAGGCGGCCATGAAACGGGAAACGGCGCGCCTGCGGTCAGGCGCGCCGTGTTCGAATACCAGCAGGCCGGCTGTTACTGCACCGGCGTCGTCGTTGCGGTCGCCACAATCGCGCCCGCCGCGATCGGGGCGCTCGAGTCCTGCCAAATCGTGCCGCGCGTGTCGGTCGCGAAATAGCGCGTGCCCGTGCCGCCCGGCGTAACCGGAACCGCATCCCCCCGGTACGAGCTGACCGGCTGGGCGACCGCGTTGCCGCAGACGGTCGTGCCGCCGATATTCTGCGATCCGGCGTCAGCCAGCAGCGTCACCACGTAGCCGCTCTTGGTAACGCCATTCGACTTCAGATCCGGGCTG
>WNEY01001686.1_pt1 | contig 26044 bp, 23 predicted proteins | sample 5400531 | NCBI WGS metagenome assembly WNEY01 (sample SAMN13153338, study PRJNA577476) | soil metagenome | isolation source: 200 cm saprolite under Douglas fir tree site 1 | place: USA:California | collected 2015-04-18
ACGAACGCCTCCGCGTACTTGACGAACATCGTCTTGCGCACGAAGAAGTAGTGAAATTCGATGCCCAGGTTGACGTACTCGTTGAGGCCCTGCTCGAAGGGGAGCTCGATGTTCAGACCAACCGACAGCCCACGACCTTCACGGGCGCCCCTGTTGGCCGCTTCCATGGTGCCGGGGCCGCCGCCCGTGATGATGGCAAAGCCGCGACGGGCGAGCTCGGCCGCCAGGGCCCGCGCGGCATCATACATCGGGTCCGGCGGACGAACGCGCGCCGAACCGAAGAAGGTGACGGCCGGACCGAGCGTGGCCAGCGCATCGAAGCCCGCCACGAACTCGGCCTGGATCCGCAGCACCCGCCAGGGGTCGCTCTCGAGGAACTCGGGAGCGCCCTCGGGCCGCTCCAGCAGCTTGCGGTCCTCGATCTGCCGCTCCACGCCACGCCGGACGATCCCTCCGGTGCGCCGCTCTCCGGATTCTTCCCGCATGGCCTCGCTAACTCTAACCGCTCGTCCTTTGCGCCACACTGTGGTCGTGATCAAGCGGGACCAGCTGGAAGAGATCGCGGTTTTGCTGGCTGCCGTCGTCGCGCCGGCCATACTTACCGCCGTCCTGCTCCAGCTGCACTCGCCCCAGCGCGAATACATCTTCATCTACATGGCGGTGGTCGCCGTGATCGCCGTCCTGCGCGGCCTCTGGCCGGCGCTGCTGGCGGCGGCGGTCAGCTTTCTGCTGGTGGACTACTTCTTCGTCGCCCCGGCGCGGACGCTGACCATCGCCGACGAGCAGGATCTGGTCAACCTCGCCATCTTCTTCGGCACCGCGGGTGTGGTCGGCTTCCTCGCCGGCCGGCGGCGGGCGGCGCAGATCCGAGCTCAGGGGCTCGCCCGGGAGCTCCGCAACGCGAACGCGGAGCTCGTTCGCCTCAACCGCGACCAGGCGGCGGCCGCCCAGGCCGCGGTGCGCCTGGCGCGCACGGAGCAGCAGGTCCAGCTCCTGCAGCAGGCTGAGCAGGAGCTCCGCGACTTGCTCGCCACCATCTCGCACGAGCTGCGGACCCCGATCGGCACCATCCTGACCGACAGCACCAACATGCTGCGGACCCAGGAGATGAACACCTCCGTCCGCTACCGCATCGAGGGGATCGCCACCGAAGCCCGGCGATTGAACCGGCTGCTGGCCGACATGCTCAGCCTGGCTCGGATCGAAAGCGGTGCCCTGCACCTGACGCTGGAGCCGGTCCAGGTCGCCGATGCGGTGGCCGCGGCTGCGGAGCGCCTCAAGCGGACGGCACCCGATCGGACGGTGGAGTGGGACCCAAAGGAAGCCGGCGTCAGCGTGCTCGCGGACTGGGACAGTCTCGGGCAAATCTTCGACAACCTGCTCGATAACGCCAATCGTTTCGCTCCTCCCGGCACGCCGATCGGTGTGCGGGTCAGCCAGGAGAATCCGGGCCGGGTCGCGATCCGGGTGCTCGATCGTGGTCCAGGCGTGCCGGCCGCGATGCGCGAGCGGCTATTCAACCGTTTCGTTAAAGGCCCGCCCACCGCCGGTGACGGCACCGGGCTGGGGTTGGCGATCACGCGCGGGCTGGTCGAGGCGCACGCCGGCAGCATTGTGCTGGAGGACGGCCCGCCGGGCGAAACGACGTTTCGCTTTACGCTCCCGGAATCGTAGCCGGTTTTGTGACCGGGGCGGCCTCGTCCTGCCGGAGAATGTGCACGTCGACATCGTGGAGCATCCGAATCAGGGTTGCGGTTGTGTCCCAGACGCGCCAGGCACGACGTCGCCGGCCGAGCACGATCTCAGTGCTGAGCGTCTTGCGAATATACGCGGCGAGCGCGGTCGCCACGTTGCGGCCATAGAGGCTGACGAACTCACCGCCCAGTCGGTGGACCAGGGCGGCATACTCGCCCAGCCAGCGGCGCTCGGACTCGTTGAGCCTGGGCGGACGGACGCTGACAACGGTGATCTGGGCGGCGTCACGCGCCGCAAAGCTCGCGACCCGCTCGATGCGCAAGGCCATCCCCGGCCGAGGCGGAATGCACGCAACCAGCCGCGGTCGCGCTTCCCACGGCTCCTCGATCTTCCGCTCCCGCATGTACGCCACCAGGCGCCGGTCCGTGTGGTCGGCAAGGATGCGAAAAGCCATCTCCCGAAGCGCCGACAGAATCTGGGGACGGAACTCCGCCTGTAGAGCGCGCGCGGCCTCGGCCGGAGGCATGATTTCTCCCCGTCGCAGCCGTTCGAGGAGCACATCGGGAGTGACGTCGACGATCTCGAGCTCGTCAATCCTCATCAGGACGTCGTCCGGCAGGACGGATCCGGGAGCCCGCTCCTTGAGCAGCGGCGCGTAGCTCTCGCGAACACCGGCGAGGTCGAGAAGGTGGATGGTGCCCAGCACGGTGATGCCTGCCTCGAGCAGGCGGGGGAGCGACTCGGCGCGGACATGACCTTGGGTGTCGAGCCCGTTGAGCTCGTCGATCACGGCCACCTCGGGATTGCGCGCCAGCAGCCTCTCGAGGTCGAGTCGGTCATGCGCGGCCGGGGCATCCGGCCCGGCCAGGATCTCGAGCGTCGCCAACGCTTCCTTTGGCACCCGGGGACTGATCGCCGCCACGACGACATCGGTGCCGCGCGAGCGGCGCCGGCGAGCCTCGTCGAGCATCATCGTGGTGGTGCCCGATCCGTCGGCGTAGCCGAGGTAGGCCCGGACGTCGGCAGCGCGGCGACCCAGGCGCTGGTGTGCGCCGAGCAAATCCTCAGGAAGGCCGCGCGCCTCCTCGAGGCTGGGCGGGGTGGTGGCGTGTTGGTGGGCGATGACGTGCAGGTCGATGCCGGGGAGTGCGTCGATCATCTCGTTGGCCAGCGTTTTGCGCCACCGGGCCCAGAAGCTCGGCCGAACCGGCTGTCCAATGAAGAGGTGCCGGACGTTCGCCAGCTGGGCAGCTTCGATGATCCCCTTCGCGATGTCGGACCCGCCAAGCGAGACGAAGGAGCAACCGAGCTGGGCCGCCAACCGCTGGTAGCTTTCCACGGTGACCCCACCCTGCGAACCCACGCTCACGACCATGCAGAGCCCGCCGAGCCGGCGCGCCGCCCGGACGGCGCGGCGGATCAAGGGCTCCGAACTGGCGGCAACCGAGATCGCCACCAACACGTCCTCAGCTGGCGCCAGCACCTGGCGCGACGCCGCCATCGATTGGGCGACGAGCCGAAGCGCGATCTCGCGCAGCGCGGCAAGGTTCCCTGGTCGGAAGAAATTGGCTAGGGCAGTCTCGACCTTCTCGGGACCATAGATGTTGCCGTGTCGCATCCTTTTTCGAAGCGCCTCGGGTGAGATGTCGATGAACTGGATCTCGTCGGCGAGGTCAAGCACCCGGTCGGGGATGGTTTCCCGTTGCACGATGCCCGTGATCTTTTCGACGACGTCGTTGACGCTCTCCACGTGCTGCACGTTGAGCGTCGAGATGACATTGATTCCGGCGTCCCGCAACAGCTCGACGTCCTGCCATCGCTTTTCGTTCTGGAGCTCAGGGGCGTTGGTGTGGGCCAGCTCATCAACCAGGGCGAGCTTTGGGCGTCGCTGGATGACTGCGTCGACGTCCATGTCCTCGAGCACCGTCCCCTTGTAGGGGACGCGCTTTCTCGGGATCAGCTCGAGGCCGCTCAGTAGCTCGTCGGTGCGCGGGCGACTGTAGGTCTCGACGAAACCGATCACCACATCTTTGCCTCGCTGCTTCAGCTCGCGCCCCTCGCGCAGCATCGCGAAGGTCTTCCCGGCACCGGGCGTCGCGCCCAGGTAGACCTTGAGGCGCCCGCGCGTCGCTGCCATAAAGCCATGTTAGGTCGAGTTTTAGGCGGCCTCAGGCAGCGTCAACGACGCCATCAATGGTCGTTATCGTTCGATCGCTGGGCCGAAGCGATAGCCGCGACCGGGCGCCGTCTGGATCACCTGGGGGTGCGCGGGGTCATGCTCGAGCTTGCGCCGCAAGCGCTGGATGAAGACGCGAAGGTAGTGTCGCTCGTCGCCATACGCGGTCCCCCACACCTCGTGCAGCAGCGTGCGAAAGTCCATGACCTCGTGGGCGTGGCCGGCCAGCTCGGCCACCAGCAGATACTCGGTCGGCGACAGCCGGACTTCCTGTCCCTCCTTCAAGACGGAATGGCGGTGGAGATCCACCGACACGTGCCCCGACCGCACGACGAGCGACACCTGGGCGGGCGGCTGCGCCCGCCGAAGCACGGCGCGGATTCGAGCGAGCAATTCCTCGGAGCCGAATGGCTTGGCCAGATAGTCGTCCGCTCCCATGTCGAGGGCGCGGACTTTGTCAGCCTGGTCGCCCCGCGCGCTTATGACGATCACCGAGGGGACCCGGCGGCCTTCGAGCGTGGTGAGGACATGCCAGCCGTCGACGAAGGGCAAGCCGATGTCGAGCAGCACGACGTCGTAGGGTTTCGAGCTGAGCGCCTGGACCCCGGCTGAGCCGTCGGCGGCGGACTCCACCTCGTACCCACCGGATTGGAGGGCAGCGACCACGGCGTTGCGGAGCGCACGGTCGTCCTCTACCACCAGGATGCGGGAGGCCATGGCAGGATTACCTGCCCGCCACCACGTAAAAGCTCGGCGAGTCGACGAGCTCGGCGTCCGGCCCCGCGAACATCCGGCGTAGTTTCAACCCAGCCACCGTCGCGAGCCAGTTTTCGACCTCTTCGGGCCAGATAAGCGGAACCTCGGCCTGTTGCGTGATGGTGCGGCCGTCGGGAAGCTTGTAATCGACCTCGAAGCGGGCCGCGTTGCCGTCCAACGACTGGACCCGCACGCCCGGGCTCGCGCCGGCCCGCAACCAGTAGGGATTGGTCAGCTCGAACGCAAGTAACCCATCGGCAGCAACGTGGTCGGCGGCAGAGCGCAGTCGGTCGGCGAAGCACAGGATGTTTGAAGGCACAACGATGAGATCGAACGGCCGGCCGAGGTTGAGGTCTTCGATTCGCGATTGGATGAGCTCCGTATCTGGAAGGCGCCGTCGTAGCCGCGCGAGCATCCCTGGGTGGCTGTCGACGCCGATGAGCTCGATCCCGGCCGCGTGTAGCGGCACCGCCAACCGCCCGGTGCCGATGCCGAGGTAGAGCACCGGCGGCGCGGCGGCTTGCGCCAGCTCCAGCCAGGGCGACAGGTCGGTGGCGTCCGGAAGCTGCGCATAGAGCTCAGCGAACCGTTCGTCGGGGATCGAAGGGTCGTCGCGGACAATGGTCATGGAGCCCCGAGACGAAGGAGGTTACGCGACGGCCTGGTCCGCGATGTCGAGCGCCCCATCGATGATGGCGAAGCCCTCCGCCAGCTCCTCGTCGTTGATGCACAGTGGCGGGTTCGTCATGATCGTGTGCCAGCGGACGAAGGTGTACAGCCCGTGGTCGCGGAAGTACTTGCCGATTGCCTTCATTTCATCCGAGGTGCCGTTAAAGAGCGCCAGCGGCTCCATGGTCCTGGGATTTCGGACGAGCTCGAGGATGCCGAAGAGCCCGATCGACCGGGTAAGGCCGACGCTGGGGTGCCGACGCTTGAGCGTCTCGTGGTGACGCTTCATTACTTCACCCATCCGGCGCGCGTTGCCGATCATGTCGTCTTCCTCGTAGGCCTGGATCGTACCCAGCGCCGCGGCGCACGCCAGCGGGTGACTGTTATAGGTCAGACCGCCGTAAAAGACGTTCTTCTCGAAGTGCTGCGCCACCTGCGGCCGCATCCCGACGGCGCCCAGTGGAACGTAGCTGCTCGTCAGCCCCTTCGCCATAGTGATGATGTCGGGGACAACGTTCCAATGGTTGACGGCAAACCATTCGCCGGTCCGGCCAAAACCGGACATGACCTCGTCGCAGATCATGAGGATGCCGTAGCGGTCGCACAGCTCACGAACACCTTGCAGGTATCCGTCCGGCGGAATTAGGATCCCGTTTGTCCCCGTGACCGGCTCCAGGATGAAGCCCGCAATGGTACTGGGCCCCTCGAGCTGAATCGTCTCTTCCAGGTAACGTAGCGACTCCTCTGCGCTGTCCACTTCCCGCTGCGGGCCGTGATATGGATCGAGGACGTGCACGACGCCTGAATCTCCGATGTCATTGGCCCACCGGCGAGGATCGCCGGTCAACGCGATGGCGCCCGCGGTTGCGCCGTGGTAGGAGCGGTAGCGCGAAACGATCTTGTGGCGGCCGGTTACCCACCGCGCCATCTTGACGGCGTATTCGTTTGCCTCGGCACCGCCAAGAGTGAAGAAGACCTTGTCGATATCGCCGGGCAACAACTCGGCGAGCTTCTTGCCCAACCTCGCTCGGGGCTCGTGGGCCATGAATGGGTTGATGAAGGCCAATTTCTCGGCCTGTCGCTTGATCGCCTCGATGATGCGAGTGTCGCCGTGCCCCGCATTGACGCTCATGAACTGGCTGTTGAAGTCGATGATGCGCTTGCCCTCCGGCGTGTAGAAGTAGACCCCTTTGGCGTGGTCGACCGGGATGGGATCGGCCGCGGATTGCGCCACCCAGTCGTACAGCGTGTACTGCCGGCATAGCGCGACGATCTCCTCGCCACTCAGGACGTGCGGCCGCGCACTCGTCTCTAGAGCCATCGGCGGGGCCTCGCCCCACGCGAGGGGCGCTCCGGGCGTCGCCCGACGCGAGTGGCGCGGGACGTGCCATACGAGCGTTTGAGACGTTCCAGTGCCATCCGAGCGTTTGAGAGGTTGGACGACGCGATGGTCATAACCATCGCGTCGTGACCACCTTATGCCGGGTGTAGAAGCGGATGCTGTCCTGGCCGGTGGCGTGCAGGTCGCCGAAGAACGAGTTCTTCCAGCCGGTGAAGGGGAAGAAGGCCATCGGCGCCGCCACGCCGATGTTCACGCCCAGCATCCCGGCCTGCGCCCGGCGCTTGAACTCGCGGGCGTTCTTGCCCGAGGTTGTGAAGATTGAGGCCATGTTGCCGTAGGTGCTGGCGTTGAGTAGCCTCAACGCCTCGTCGATGTCGGTGGCGCGCATCACCGAGAGCACCGGCCCGAAGAGCTCCTCCTTCCAGATCTTCATGTCGGGCGTGACGCGGTCGAAAATCGTCGGCCCAAGGAAGAAGCCGTCTTTCTGATCCACCTGGCGACCATCGGAAACGAGCTGCGCCCCCTCCGCCTGGGCGCCGTCGATGTACTCGATCAGCCTCTTCTTGCGTTCGCCCCGAATCACCGGGCCGAGGGTTGTCTTCGGATCCGTTCCGGGGCCCACCTTCAGCTTCGCCGCATCATTCGCCAGCTCGCGCACCAGGGCGTCGCCGATCTTGCCGACGCCAACCGCCACGCTGCCGGCCAGGCAGCGCTGGCCGGCGTTCCCGAACGCCGAGGAGATGACGTGTGGCGCCGAGAGTTCGAGATCGGCGTCGTCCATCACCAGGATGTGGTTCTTGGCACCACCGAGCGCCTGCACCCGCTTGCCATTGGCCGCCGCAGTCGCGTAGATGTAGGCGGCCACCGTCGCCGAGCCCACGAAGGAGATCGCCGAGACGTCCGGATGGGTGAGCAGCTGGTTGACCGCGTCATTCGCCCCGTGCACGACGTTGAAGACGCCCTCCGGCAGGCCGGCCTCCTCGAGCAGTTCGGCGATTCGCATCGCCGAGAGCGGCGTGAGCTGCGATGGCTTGAGGACGAAGGTGTTCCCCATTACGATGGCAACCGGAATCATCCACATCGGCACCATGTTGGGGAAGTTGAAGGGCGTGATCCCGGCGACCACGCCGACCGGAAAGCGCGTCAGCTCCTCGTCGATGCCTTTGGCGATCTGATCGAGGTTCTGGCCCATCATCAGCGTCGGCGCGCCGCAGGCGAAGTCGATGACTTCGATGGCCCGCTTGACCTCGCCTTTTGACTCGTCGAGCGTCTTGCCGTTCTCCCGGGTGACGATCGCGGACAGCTCATCGATGTGCTGATCGAAGAGCGCTTTGAAGCGAAACATCACCTGCGCCCGCTCGGGGACCGGGGTCTCGCTCCAGGCGGGAAACGCCTTCTTCGCCGCGGCGACCGCCTCGTTGATCTCCTCGCGGGTCGAGTGCGGAAGGCTGGCGATCGTCTCGCCGGTGGCGGGGTTCGGAATCGGATCCGTCTTTTCCGACCGCGAATCGCGGAACTTGCCGCCGATAAAGCTCTGGACGTTCTTGGTGGCGATCATGATCTGGCTCCTACCGGGCTGGGCTCATTGGCCGGCACCCCATGAAATGGCGAGCGCCGAAGGAATTGGCCGGCGCCCTTGACGCCCTGGAATTTTCCATCCCGGACCAGGACGTTCCCACGCTGCATCACGACCTCCGGCAGGCCCCTTACCGTCATGCCCTCGTAGCAACTGTAGTCCACATTCATGTGATGGGTCTTCGCCGAAAGCGTCCGTTCCACCCTCGGATTGAAGATCACGATGTCGGCGTCGCTTCCCGGGGCGATCGTGCCTTTGCGGGGGAAGAGGCCGAACATCTTGGCGGGCGCCGTCGCCACCAGCTCGACGAAGCGGTTCAGCGTGATCCGGCCTGAATTCACGCCGCCGTGGAAGATCAGCGAAAAACGATCTTCCACACCGGGCAGGCCGTTGGGGATCTTGGAGAAGTCGCCACGCCCCATCTCCTTCTGCCCTTTGAAATGGAAGGGACAGTGGTCGGTCGCGACCAGCTGCAGGTCATCCTGCAGCAGGCCTTTCCAGAGCTCATCGTGATGCGACGCCGGCCGCAGCGGTGGTGAGCAAACGTACTTGGCGCCCTCGAAGCCGGGCCGGCCGAGGTCATCCAGGCTCAGGTAGAGGTATTGCGGGCAGGTCTCGGCAAACGTGGGGGCCCCGTCATCACGAGCCTCCCGAACGGCATCGAGCGCGTCTTTGGAGCTGAGGTGAACGATGTAGACGGCGACCTCCGCCAGCCGAGCGAGCGCGATGGCACGTCCGGTGGCCTCCCCCTCCATGCTCGCCGGCCGGGTGAGCCCGTGATTGATTGGGTCGCCCTTGCCCTCAGCCAGGTAGCGCTGTACCAGGACATCGATCGCGCCACCGTTCTCGGCATGCATCATGATCAGCCCGCCGTTCGTCGCCGTGCGGCCCATCGCCCGGAAAATCGCGGCGTCGTCGAGCATGAAGACGCCCGGGTAGGCCATGAAGAGCTTGAACGATGGGACGCCTTCGTTGACGAGCGCGTCCATCTCCTTGAGAATCGAGTCGTTGACCTCGCGCACGATCATGTGAAAGCCGTAGTCGATATGTGCCTTCCCTTCGGCCTTCTTGTGCCACTGGTCGAGCCCCTGGCGCAGCGTCTGGCCATAGCTCTGCACCGCGAAGTCGACGATCGTCGTCGTGCCGCCCCAGGCGGCCGCGGCGGTCCCGGTCGCGAAGTCATCGGAGGCGAACGTGCCCCCGAACGGCAACTCCATGTGCGTATGAACGTCGATCGCGCCCGGCATGACGTAGCGGTTTTCCGCGTCGATCACCTGGTCGGCACTGGCCGAAAGCCCGCTCCCGATCGCGGCGATCTTCTCGCCTTCGATCAACACGTCCGTCTTGTTGGTATCGCTCGCCGTTACCACGGTGCCGTTTTTGATCAACGTCCTCATGGCAGCTCCTTGACGAGCTCCTCGTAACTCTCCGGCCGGCGATCGCGCAAGAACTGCCAGGTGTTGCGCACTTCCCGATTCATGTCCAGGTCGAGGTCGCAGACCAGCACCTCATCCTCGGTCTCCGACGCCTTGCCGATGATGCGGCCTCGCGGATCGCAGAAGTAGCTCGAGCCGTAGAACTGCGCCTCGTTGAGCGGCTTCTCTACCCCGACACGGTTGATGGCGCCGATCCAGTAACCGTTGGCGACGGCGTGCGCCGGCTGCTCGAGCTCCCAGAGATAGCGCGACAGCGATTTCACCGTGGCCGACGGGTTGAAGACGAGCTCGGCGCCCTTGAGCCCGAGGGCGCGCGCGGGCTCGGGAAAGTGCCGGTCGTAACAGATCAAGATCCCGACGCGGCCGACCGAGGTGTCCCACACCGGGTAGCCGAGGTTGCCGGGCTTGAAATAGAACTTCTCCCAGAAACAGGGGCCGACATGGGGGATGTGCGTCTTGCGGTACTTGCCCAGCAGTGTGCCGTCCTTCTCGATCAGGACCGCGGTGTTGTAGTAGACGCCGGTCTGGGCCTCTTCGTAGAAAGGCACGACCAGGGCCATCTTGTGCTTCTTCGCCAGCGCCTGCATGCGCTTGACGGTCGGGCCGTCGTCCGGCTCCGCGGTGTCGTACCACTTGACGTCCTGCTCCGCAGGGAAGTAGGGACCAAAGAAGATTTCCTGAAGGCAGGTGATCTGCGCACCTTTGGCCGCCGCCTCGCCGATCAACGCCTCGTGCTTTACGATCGCTTCCTCTTTGGGCATGTTCGCATGCGCCTGGATCAGCGCTGCCCGCACCTTTGCCATGTCTGTGTCGCCTCCTCCTCGCTAGCTGAACGCCGGAATGATGGCCTCGCCGTATTGCTTGATGACCGCCTCGGGTTTCTCCACCATAAGGTAGAGGTTGAACTGATCGACGCCGGCGTCGACCAGCTCCTCGATCCGTTTCCGGCTCTGCTCCACCGTGCCGATGACGCAGAACCGGTCGATGACATCGTCGGGGACGAAGTCGGCGTGAGCCGCGCCCCGCTGGGCGTGCTCGGAGTAGTCGTAGTGGTCACGGGCCTTGATGTAATCGGTCAGCGCCTTGGGAAGGTCTTGCACCTCGTAACGCTTCAACAGGTCGACGACGTGGTTGGAAACCAGCGCCGGGAACCAGCGCACCTGCTCGCGCGCCGCCTCGAGGTCATCGGAGATGAAGGCCGGGGCGGCGGCCTGGACCTGGATATCGTCGAAGGACCGGCCCGCCTCCTCCGCGCCCTCCCGCACAAACTGCAGGCACCACTTGATGATGGCGGGATCGGCCAGCTGAATGATGACCCCGTCGGCCACCCGCCCGGCAGCGCGGAGCGCCTTCGGCCCATAGCCCGCCACCCAGATCGGCAGCTCGTGCTCGGCCCACTTCAGACGGATCTTCACCCCGTCATAGGCGACTTCCCGGCCCGCTGCCAGGTCGCGGATCAGGCGGCAGTCCGCCTCCATCCGTTCCACCGACACCGGCTTCTGACCGAGGACGCGGCGGGCGCTGTCGCCTCGGCCGATGCCCATCACCATTCGGCCGCCGGAAATCTCGTTCAGGGTGGCCAGCGCGCTGGCGGTCACGGTTGGATCGCGCGTCCCCGGGTTGGTGACGCAGGGGCCGATCTTGATGGTCCGCGTGTTGGCGGCCATCAGCGTAAAGATCGGGTAGACCTCCTGCCAGAGGACGTGCGAGTCGAAGAGCCACGCGTATTCGAAACCCTGGGCCTCGGCAAGCTTGGTCAGCTCCACCCACCGGCTCGGGGGCGGATCGGGAGCAAAGCAGACGCCGAAGCTGAGTCGCGACATCACATTCTCAGAAACGCCTCAAACGCTCGCATGGCACTAAAGCGCCGCTCGCGTGGGCCGGCGGGCCCGGCCGCGAGGTCGGGGCCGCCAGCCACTACGCGGAGTTTAGGTCGCCGCCGCAGCCTGCGGGCGCCGCCGAGCGGCAGCCGCCGGAAAGAGCGCCGAGAGCGCCAGATAGCAGAGGAACGCCGCTACCAGCCCGACCACCCAGCTGTAGTCGTAGAACGTCACAGGCTGATAGAGGAACGGAATGACGCCCTTCGCGGGGAATGGGCCTTGCGTTCCTGGTGCGGTATAGGCGCCACCCACGGCCAGGACACCACCAACCAGCAAGCTGACCAGGCCTCGCCAGTTGAAGCCGGCGCTGTACCGGTACTGGCCGTCGGCGCGATAGAGATCGCCCAGCTTCAGATTCGTGTTACGCATGAACCAATAGTCGGCGATCAGGACGCCCGCGATCGCGCCAAGCGCGCCGCCATAGAAGCCGAGCCAGGTGAAGATGTAGACGTTCGGGTTCGCCAGCAGGTTCCAGGGCTGGATCACGACGCCCAGGACGCCCGTGATCAGTCCACCGGTGCGGAAGCTGATCAGCTTCGGGGCCAGGTTGGAGAAGTCGTACGAGGGACTGACGATATTGGCCGCCACGTTGACGGACAGGGTGGCGACCGCCAGGGTGAAGAGCGCGAAGATCACGACGAGCGGGTTGTCGAACTGGCCGACCAGGGCAACCGGGTCCCAGATCGCCTTGCCAAACACGACCACGGTCGCCGACGTGATGAGCACCGCGGCCAGTGGGAAGAGGGTCATCGTGGTGGGTAGCCCGAGGATCTGGCCCAGCGCCTGCGCCCGCTGGCTCTTGCCGAAACGGGTGAAGTCAGGCATGTTCAGCGAGAGCGTCGACCAGAACGCGATCATCCCCATCAGCGCGGGCGGGAACAGGAGCCAGAACTTGCTGCCCCAGCCGAGCGTGCCAGGCTGGCTCACGATTGGGCCAAAGCCACCCGCCTTTGTCACCATCCAGACGAGCAGGCCCGCCGCCACGACAAGGACGAAGGGCGCCGCCCAGTTTTCGAAGCGCCGAACCGCGTTCATGCCCCGCATGATGATGAAGATGTTGATCGCCCAGAAAATGGCGAAGCTCAACCACAGGGTCCAATGTTGGGACCCGAAACCGAAGGACACCATCGCCGAGTTCGTCCAGCCGTCTCCGAAGAGCTTTCCGCTTAGCGCGTAGAGCGCACCGCCGCCGATCCAGGTCTGGATGCCAAACCAGCCGCACGCAACGCCTGCTCGGAGAAGCGCCGCGACGTTGGCGCCAAAGACCCCAAACGAGGCGCGCGCGAAAACCGGGTACGGGATACCGTACTTGGTGCCGGCGTGGCTGTTCGCAAGCATCGGGATCAAGACGATGATGTTCGCCAGCGCGATCGTCAGGATGGCCTGGTACCAGGCCATGCCGAGGGCAACGAGTCCGGAGGCCAGCAGGTACGTCGGGATGTTGTGCGCCATCCCGATCCAGAGCGCCATGTAGTTGTAGGTGTTCCAGGTCCGCTTCTTGATCGGTACAGGCGCCAGGTCTTTGTTATAGAGCGGGCTGTTGCGGATAGCCGAATCGTCGGCCAGCTCGTGCCGGCCGTCGGGATAGACGAGTTCCTCCCCCACACGCTGCGCCGGAGGCGTCAAGGTCGCGACTCCCATGTTTCCCCTCCTACCGAGTTCCGATCGCCGATTTTTGGCGAGCTAAATGTACGTTCGGCGACCGCCTAAGTCAATGGCCAGCGGGCCCAACTACGGATGGGCACGATAGACGGAAACGTGCTTGCCGCTATTTGCGCCAAAACGCTCCTTCAGCCAGCCGGCCCCAGCGGCTTTCCAGCCTGAGTCCGGCCAGACGGGCCATCAGGTCCAATTCCGACGGCCAGCAGTAGCGCAGCCGGACCGGGTAGAAGCGGGTCCCCGCCTCGGTGATGACCACGTGCTGGGCGACCACCTGCTGGGCGATCGGGTCATGCCGCGCCACATCGATCCGGACGAGTTCCATTTCCACGTTCATCGCCTGGAGCCGCTGCGAAGTTGCCCATTGTGACCGAGATCTCCCGGCCCCCCGGCTTGTTGCGGAGCTTTTCGACCATAGCCGGCGATGCGTCGATCCCGTCAACCTGGATGCCCCTGGCCTGGAGCGGCAACGCCAGCCCAGTACCGATTCCCAGGTCGAGCGCGCGACCACCTCGGGCAAGTTGCGCCAGCAGCGCAACGGCCTCATCAGTATCAGCCGGCACTTCCGTCAAGGTGTCGTAGACATCGGCGATCCGCTCGCCATAGGTTGTCTCGTCGTAGTCCGCCATCCGCCTACACTACAGCCCGTTGCTCAGCCTGTTTCTCAAGGTGGTCGTTACGCCCGCGCTGATCGCCGGGGCCACCCTCGCCGGGAGACGCTGGGGAGACCGGTTGAGCGGTTGGCTGGTGGGCCTTCCCCTGACCTCCGGGCCGGTGGTGTTTTTCCTGGCGATCGATCAGGGCACGGGGTTTGCCACTTCCGCGGCGCTCGCCGTCCTGCTCGGGACGATCTCCCAGGCGGCGTTTGCGCTTGCCTACGCGCGGGCGGCCGTTCGAACCGGGTGGCCCCTGGCTACGGCAGCCGGCACCGCTGCGTTTGCCCTCGCGACCATTGGCTTCCAGCGCGTCAGCCTTCCCGCATTGCCCGCATTCGCCCTGGTTACGGCCTCGTTGATCCTCGCCACCCTCCTCATGCCGAGGAGCCGGCCGGCCGATGACCGCGCGCCGCCATCCTCATGGGATCTCCCGCTGCGGATGGCCGTGGCGACCGGCCTGGTGTTGTTTCTCACAGGAATTGCCCCAGCGATCGGGCCTCACCTGACGGGACTGCTATCGCCATTCCCTGTATACGCGGGAGTACTCGGAATCTTCGCTCACCGCCAGAGTGGCGACGCCGCCAACAATGTGCTCAGAGGCCTGCTGCTCGGACTGTTCTCGTTTGGCGCCTTCTTCCTGCTGCTGGCCATCGGTCTCAGCCGATTGGGCATCGCCCTGGCATTCCTGGCCGCGACGGGGACCACGCTCGTGATCCAGGCATTGACGCTTCGAGCGGTCCGAAACACCGGCGACCGAACGCTTGCCTAAAGGTCTCTCTTCGCGAAGCTCACGTTGGCAAGGGCGAGCAGGCCGGCGAGCCAGGCGACGACCCAGGCGACATAGATCACCGGTGGTGGCTGGTCGGCGAAGAACGGATTCCCCGCTCGCGCGCGGCCGGCGGCCCGGGCTGCCGCGAGGAAATCTGACGGCTCCAGGTAGAAGATCGCCCCGTGCCAGAGCCCGTCGGTCGGGATCAGGAGCCGGCTGCCGACGCCGATGTTGATGATGGTGTCGTTGGCAAATGTCTGGCCGATCGCCAGCGCGATCCCGCCAATCCAAGCAACGAAGAAGAGGACCAGGGCGATGACGCCGCCCGTCATCGGTGCCATCCGCGTGCTGAGCAGTAACGCCAGGGTCATCAGGACGATCCCTTCGCTCGCGACGAAGGCGAGTGCCGCCAGCGGATTCGGCGGGAGGTAACCGGTGCCCCACCAGATGCCGAGCAATTCGAGCACCCCGCTGCCTGCGGCGTAGACCGTGACCAGGACGGCCAGCCCGAGCCACTTTCCCATCAGCACCTCACTTCGGCGGATAGGCCGGGGAAGGATGGCCAGCGCGATCCCGGACTCGATGTCGCTCGCGATGCTCGGCGCTGCCACCAGGGTGGAGCCGAGCGCAAGCACACCACTGAACATGAAGGCCACCAGGATGGTCAACTGTGAAGCCGCCAGCCGCACCTCCGCGGGCGTGACATCCTTCATGGTGGGGAGCCGGCTGAAACCCCAGCTCGTCAGGACGACCACCACCACGGTGAGCACGGCTAGGGCGATAAGCAGCTTGCGGCGCGAGGCCTCAAGGATCGTCAGTCGGGCGATCGTCAGAACTCGCATCAGTCGTCCTGTTCCTTTAGCAGTTGCAGGAATCGGTCCTCAAGCGTCTCGTGCCGGGGCTCGACGGCGTAGACCCGGCCGCCCTGACGGACGATCTCGCCCACGAGGTCTGGAACGCGATCGGCGGAGAGGCCGCGGAAGGTCAGCCATTCGCCCTCGTCCTCCAGGTTCCCGAACTCGCGAAGCCCGACGCGGCCGGCGGCGGGCAGCCCCGTCACCCGAACTCGAACCGCCCCGTCCTGACCCAGGATTTGCGCCATCGTTCCGGTGGCGATCACCCGGCCGTGGTCCACCACGGCAAGCCGGTCGCAGATCTGTTCGACCTCGCTGAGCAGGTGCGCGCGCCTTCAACTGGCGGATGATCTCTCGAACGTCGTGGCGCCCGACCGGGTCGAGCGCAGAGGTGGGCTCGTCGAGCAAGACCAGCTCGGGGCGACCGAGCAAGGCCACACCCAGGCCCAGCCGCTGCTGCATGCCCTTCGAGAAACCCTCCACCTTGTCGTCCGCCCTCTCCGAAAGACCGACCATCTCGAGCGCACTGTCGATCTCCGATTTCCAGGCGGAGCGTGCCATTCCCGAAAGCTCGCAGTGCAGACCCAGCACCTCGCGCGCTTTCATCCAGCCCTGATAGCGGAACAGCTCGGGCAGATAACCGAGGCGTCGCCGCGTTTGCAGGTCACCGATCGGCGCGCCCAGCACCCATCCCTGACCCGCGGTGGGTAGCGCTAGGCCGACCAGTAGCTTCACGGCGGTCGTCTTTCCGGCGCCGTTCGGTCCCAGGAATCCGAACACCTCGGCGCGCCTCACGCTCATCGTCAGGCCGCTCAGCGCGACCGTCTTGCCATAGCGCTTGGCCAGGTCCTGGGTATGGACGGCAAGGGAGGCGGCATCGGCCGCCTCCATCGGATTCAGATCAACGCGATCAGTGGAGGGACGTTGCAATGGCGAGCACCTGGTCGGGAGTCAACTGACCTCCGACGGCGTAGATTACGCCATTCTTCACCCAGACCACGCCTGCCCCCAGGACCGCTTTGATCAGCAGTCCCGAGGTTCCATTGACCTGCACCGACTCCGTCGTCGCCAGGCCCTTCGGGATTGGGATCGGCAGCGTCGTGCTCGGATCCTTGATTGCCCTGACCTGTGCGGCGAGCTCGGGCGGTACCCCGGGCTGCGATAGCAGGTAGTCCTCGAGCTGCGCGGTGCTGGCGCCGTTCGAGTCGACCGTTGGGACTCGGGTCTGCGCAATCACGAGCGTCGGCACATTCGCCGCGCCGGTCGTGCCGGAGAGGCCCCACACCTCGATCAAGGCCGGGCCGCCGTTGACGACCAGAGTGCTGCCGTCGATGCTGGAAGGCATCGGGCTGACATGCACGCCCGCCTTCGCGGCCGACGTTTGCAGCCGCGCCGCATCAAAGGTCAGCGAGCCGGTCGCGTGGGAAACGACGCCGTAGCTCACCGGGCCGGAAACGCCATTGGGCAGTGAGGCCGGCGTCAAGACCGGGAGTCCGGACTGGGCCTGCGCCGCCGCGGCATCGGTGAGCGGTTGCAGCTTCGGCGGTTCCGGGAGCCACTTCACCTGTCCGTAGTCGAGCACGGTGCCGGTCTGGGCGAAGTCTGAGGGGGACACCTGTACCGCCACGATCTGCTTCGGCTCGAAGATCCGGACGAGGCTCTGCGCAACTCCGGAGACTCCCAGGCCCGTGAGAAGGACGGCCGCCAGGAGCACGGCGATCGCCGGCGTGGCCATCGGTCGCCAGCGAGGCGAGGTGCGATCCAGCCAGCGCTGGTACCAACGAGGCGGCCGAGCCGTCTCCTCTCGCTTGATGCGCGCCTGCACCGCGGCGAAGGCGGCGTGGCTTTGCGGCTCGAAGGAAGGCACCCGCAGCAGTCCGGTCGTGGCCCGCGCCTCATTCGCGATCGCATTGAAGCGCGGTTTGCATTCCACGCACTCGTCGAAGTGCGCCTGGTCCGCCGCCGTGAGCGCCAGCGGCTCGTCGTACATCCGTCGCAGCGTTCCATCACTCAGGTGTCGCACGATTGACCTCCTTGCGCAGGGCCTCTTCCGCCCGGCGCAGCAGCGTTCCCACGTTTCCAACCTTGATGCGCAGCGCGGTGGCGATCTCGGCGTAGCTCAACCCGCTGTGTCGGAGCATCAAGACGGCCGCCGTCCGTTGCGGCAACCGGCTCAGGGCGCGACGCAACTCCCGCCGTTGCTCCGCCTCCTCGACCAGCCGCTCGGGGCTGGCGATGGTCGGCCGGGCTGGGTCGAGCGCATGGGCGGTCTCGCGTTGCGCCCGTCGCCGCTCACCGCGAATCACGTTTAGCGCCGAATGGACGGCGGCCGAATGGAGCCACCCGGAGGCGCGCTCGGAGTCGGGGGGGTAACTTCGGTGGAACTTGAGGAAGACCTCCTGGGCGACGTCCTCGGCCGCCGGCCGATCGGCGAGCACCCGGTAGGCGATCGCCACCACCTTCGGATATTCCTGCAGGAACAGCCGCTCGAACGGATCCGGCACGCGCTGGTTAATCGCGCTCAACGGCGCCCGGGTTACGGTCGGGCGCCACGCCTCCATCTGCAGCATCTACCAGAGAAGCACCGCCGCCCGCAAGAATGTGACAGCCGAGCTGCAGCGCATATATAGCGCATATATAAGGTATCCGCGCCGTGGGCCGAACCGAATCTATTCGCCTTTCCAGGTCGGCTTGCGCTTTTCGGCGAAGGCGGCGAGTCCCTCTTTGGCGTCGGCCGTCTCGAAGAGACGGAAGATGCCGCCCCGCTCCAGCGCGAGCGCGTTTTCCAGCGACATCTCGAGGCCCTGCTTCGCGACCAGCTTGATCTCACCGATAGCGACCGTCGGTCCGGCCGCCAGCGTCGCGGCGAACGCGATCGCCTCCGGCAGCAGCCGGTCCGGCGCGACCAGTCGATCGACGATCCCAAGCCCCGCCGCCGACTTCGGGTCGAGCGGCTTGCCGGTCAGGAGCAATTCCATCGCCTTCTGCCGGCCGATCAGGCGCGGCAGCCGCTGGGTGCCACCGTTCCCCGGCAACAGGCCGAGCGTCACTTCCGGGACGCCGAGCCGGTATTCGCCCTCCGCCGCGAACCGGAAATCGGCGGCGAGCGCGATCTCCAGGCCGCCGCCCAGGCAATGACCGCCGATGGCGGCGATGAAGACTTTCGGCGTGTGCTCCATCTTCAGCAGGACTTCATGCATGTGCAGGATCGTCATCGCCCGCGCCTTGGGGGTGACGCTGCGGAACATCCCGATGTCGGCGCCGGCGCTGAAGAACTTGGGCAGGTCCGACGTCAGCACGGCCGCACCGAACGCCTCGTCGAACCGGATCTGATCGATGGCAGCATTCAGGTCGTCGATGAACTGCCGGTCATAGGAATTCGCCGGCGGGCGATTGAGGTGGATGAGCGCCACGCCGCTCTGTTCCCTGGTTACCGACACAACCCTTGCTGAGGTTGTCGCTTGCTCCATCGATCCCTCCTTGTTAGGGCCGCGGGATTTCCCGCGTGTATCAGGGCGGCGGGATTTCCCGCTGTTGTGTACCCTGAAGTCTAGTTCGCACGCGCTATCTGGAGGAATGGCAACGATATGAGCACCATGGTGATTGACGGCAAGCCGACATCGGCGCGCTCCGGCGCGACCGTGGAGATCCACGACCCCGCGACCGGTGAGCTGGTCGACACGGTCCCGCAAGCCGGCGTCGAGGAAACCCGGCAGGCGATCGACGCGGCCCACGCGGCGTTCCGTGGCTGGGCCGACACGCTGCCGCAGAAGCGCACGCAGATCCTCATGAAAGGAGCCGCGCTGGCACGGCAGCACCTCGACGAGGTCGCCTCATTGCTCACGCGCGAGCAGGGCAAGCCGCTGCGCGACTCGAAGATCGAGGCGGAGCGATTCGTCGAGAACATCGAGTTCTACGCGATGCTGTCCGCGTCAGGCGCCATCCAGGGCAAGCACGTCCAGCTCTCCGTGCCGGGCGCATTTGGCCTGGTCGTCCGGCGTCCCCTGGGTGTGGTCGGCGCGATCATCCCCTGGAACTTCCCGCTCACCCTGCTCGCGAACAAGATCGCGCCAGCCCTGGCCGTGGGTAACACGGTCGTCGCGAAGCCGGCGAGCAGCACGCCACTTTCCACCATCCGCCTCGTCGAGCTGATGAACGAGGGTGGTCTTCCGCCGGGCGTCCTCAACGTCGTCGTCGGACCCGGGGCCGTGGTGGGCCAGGAGCTGATCAAGAACCCCAAGGTGCGCAAGATCGGATTCACCGGCGAAACCCAGACCGGGAAGCAGGTGATGGCGGAGGCCGCGTCCGACTTGAAGCACGTGACCCTCGAGCTCGGCGGCAGCGACCCGGCCATCGTCTGCGATGACGCCGACATCGAGCAGGCGAGCAAGGCGATCGCGATCGGACGGTTTTTCAACGCCGGCCAGGCATGCCTGGCGGTGAAGCGTGTGTACGTCTTCGAGCCGGTGGCTGATCAGCTGATCGAGAAGCTGGTGGCCCGAGCCAAGAAGCTGAAGGTCGCGCCGGGCGGCGACCCCACCTCCCAGATGGGGCCGATGCATACCGCCGGCGGACGGGAGACGATCGAGGAGCAATTGAAGCATGCGCTCGATCGGGGCGCCCGGCTGGTGGCCGGTGGCCACCGCTTGCGGGGTGAGCCCTTCGATCGTGGCTTCTTCTTCGAGCCCACTATCATCACCGACGTCCCCGCGGACGCGCGCGTCTGGCGCGAGGAGACGTTCGGTCCGCTGCTGCCGATCGCCCGCGTCAAGGACCTCGACGAAGCGCTGGCCCGCGCCAATGACTCCGAGTTCGGGCTTGGCTCGTCGATCTTCACCCGCGACCTCAAGCGGACCCAACAGGCGATCGACCGGCTCGATGCCGGCTACACCTGGGTGAACACGATCCAGGTCGCCTACGATGAGCTGCCCTTCGGCGGCACCAAGCACAGCGGCTTCGGCAAGGAACACGGTGTGGAGGTGCTCGACTTCTACACCGAGCAAAAGAGCGTCGTGGTGGCGGGCGTCTAGCCTCGGGCGACCTGCTCGAGACGCGGGCTGACGGCATCCTCACGCTCCGGCTGAACCGGCCGGAGGCCCGCAATGCGCTCACTCCGGCGCTGGTCGGGGCGCTGCATCTCGCCCTGACCCGGGCGCGCGACGACGCGGAAGTCAAAGCTGTGACCCTGGTCGGAACCGGTGAGGCGTTCAGCGCGGGGGCCGATTTGAAGGAGTTCATCAGCCGGCGTCCGCCGCTCGACCAGGCCCTCGAACGCCGCGGGCTTGGTTCCCTGCTCCTGCTGATCGACGCCTATCCCAAACCCGTGGTCGCCGCGGTCAACGGCGACGCGCTGGGCGCGGGTTTCGGGTTGGTCGCCGCCTGCCAGCTGGCGGTCACCGTCGAGACGGCTCGCTTCGGTCTACCCGGGGTGCGGCTCGGCATCATGCCGATGACGATCATGCCGGCGGTCTTTCGAGGTCTGCCCCGCAAGCTCGGGCTGGAGCTGATGCTGACCGGGAGGCTGATGACCGCCGGCGAGGCGGAATCGGTGGGGTTCATCAACGCTACGGTTACGGCCTCCGAGCTGGACGATGCCGCCGCCCGCCTGGCGAGGGCCGCCTCCACCGCCGCGGCGTCGAGTTAGGGTCTAACAGGCCTCTAACAATTGAGGTGTAGTTCTATTTGCTACTGTTTTGGCAGTCCTCAAGTGGGCGAGGAAGGAATGGGAAAAAGGGAGGGTCTATGAGTGACCTGTTCGTAGGAAAGCTCCGCGCGGTGCGGCCTCTGGCGGTGATGGGAGCGATCGGCATCCTGGTCGCGGCGTGCGGTGGGACCTCCACCGCGAATACGGGTCTCGCGGCCGACCAGACGCTGAGGTTCCCCAGCGACAGTACCATCGGCTCGCTCGACCCGGCCCAGATCAACGCCGAGACCGATGTCGAGCTCTACCAGAACCTTTTCGACGGTCTGCTGAAGTTCGATGACACCCTGAAGGCTGTTCCCGACATCGCGACCAAGCTGCCGGACATCTCCTCGGACGGCTTGACCTATACCTTCAAGTTGAACCCCAACGCGAAGTTCTCAAACGGCCACCCGGTCAAAGCCTCCGACTTCATCTACTCGTTCAGCCGGGCAGCGGCTGAGGGACAGGACGCCTACGGCAGCAACTTCGACCACGTCGTCGGCTATGACGAGGTCTCGACCACCAAGGACTGGGCGCACAATCAGAAAATGATGAGCGGCATGAGCGCGCCCGATGATCACACGCTCGTGATCAAGTTGACCTCGCCGTGGGGCGTCTTCAACACCGAGCTGGCCCTGTCCTCTGCGGCACAGGTCGTCGACCCGACCGTCGTGAACACGGACGACACCAATTGGTGGGCGACGCCGGCAACCGCGGTCGGCACCGGCCCCTACAAGATGGTTGCGTACACGCCGAAGCAATCCATACAGTTCGACGCGGTCGCCAACTGGTGGGGCAGCCCGCAACCGACGGTCCAGCACGTGAAGATCGACTTCATCGGCGACATGGCCCAGGGCGTCGCGAAGTACGAGCAGGGCGGTTATGACCTGATCGGCTACGGCGGCATGGGTAGCGACACGCCGATCGCCGACATCATCCGTATCAAGAATGATCCTGTCCTCTCCAAGCAGCTGAAGTTCGTCAACAAGGTCCGCACCATCTGGGTGCAGTACGCCTTCGGCCGGCCGGACAGCGTCTTCAAGGGCGACCTCGAGAGCGGGCCGGCGCATGACCTGCGCATGGCGTTTTCGCTCGCGATCGACCGCGACCAGATGGTCAACGTCGCCTGCGCCAACGGCATTACCTGCTCGGCGGCAACCGGCGGCTTGATCACGAAGGGCCTCAAGGGCTACGTCGGCGACAATAGCGATCCCCTGGCCAAGTTCGACGTGACTACTGCCAAGGCGCTGCTCAAGAGCGGCGACCCGACCGGGGCGAAGACCGCGCACCTGACCTACTACTACGACCCGAACAAGGCGATCTACAAGGCGACCGCGGAAAACGTCGCGTCGCAGTGGAAAGCCAACCTCGGGATCACGGTGAGCCTGCAGCCGGTCGACCACGCCACCTTCATCAAGAACTACACGCACCATCAGTACAACCTGTTCCGCGAAGGCTGGCAGGCTGATTACGACCATCCGCAGGACTGGTTCGACAACCTGTTCATCAAGGCGGGTGGGAGTAACGGCGGCGCCTACACCGATCCCAAGGTCGAGGACCTGGTGGCAAAGGCTGATGCCGAGCCTGTACTCGACAAGGCGATCCCCGATTATGTCGCGGCGTCGAAGCAGATGATGGCCGATGCGGCCTACGCGCCGCTCGCCTACTTCAAGGGCGAGTTCCTCTTCAAGCCCTATCTGCAGGGCGCCGGCTCGAACAACTTCAACGACTTCTACTGGAACGAGATGAAGATCGGATCCCACTAGTCGAGGAAGGGTCGGGGGCGCTCCTTAGCGGGGCGCCCCCGTTTTCTTTATTCTGAGTCCGAATCCGCCATGTTCACCCGGGGCGCACTCCTCTACATTGGCCAGCGACTGGTCCTGATCGTCTTCACGGCCGTCGCCGTCTCGTCGATCGTCTTCCTCGGCGTCCACCGCCTCCCGGGCGACGCGCTGCTGAACGAGCGGCGCCCGGATCCGGCCGCCGAGGCCGCGCTCCTCCACTACTACCATCTCGATCTTCCCCTGGCGCAGCAGTACGTTCGGTACCTCACCGGCATCCTGCACGGCGACCTGGGCGAGTCGTACGTCAACCGCGGCGTACAGATCACGCCACTGCTGCTGCGCGAGGCCCGCGTCAGCGCGGAGGTCGGCGCGGCCGCCATCGCCTTCACCATCGGGTTAGGGGTGGTACTGGGGGTGATCGCCGCGGTGCGGCAGAACACCTGGGTCGACTACCTGGCGACGACCACCTCGGTGATCGGCTACAGCATGCCCAACTTTGTGATCGCTTCCCTGCTCTTTCTGCTTTTCGGCGTCTTTCTCTACCAATGGACCGGTGGAGCCGTCTATTACAACTCCGGGTGGACCGGCAGCTGGGGCACCCTCGACCAGATCATCGTGCCCGGCTTCGCCCTGGGGTTCCCCTATGCCAGCATCGTCGCCCGGCTCACCCGTGCGAGCATGCTCGAGGTCATCCGCCAGGACTACGTTCGTACGGCCCGCGCCAAGGGCCTGACCGCCCGGATCGTGATCATCCGGCACGCGCTACGAAATGCGCTGATCCCCGTCGTCACCATCCTTGGGCCGCTGGTGATCGGGATCGTCACCGGCAGCGTCGTGATCGAGAACATCTTCGGCATCCCCGGACTGGGCAAGGAGTTCGCCACCAGCATCCTGAATCGCGACTACAACATCGTGATCGGGCTCTTCACCTTCTACGCCATCATCATCGCGCTGGCGAACCTCCTCGTCGACCTGCTGTACACGGTCATCGACCCCCGGATCCGGTACTGAGGGATGGCCACCGCCCCCGGCATCACGGAGAAATTCATCGAGGAGACGCTCGCGCACGAGCAGACGAGCCTCTGGGGCGACGCCTGGCGCCGCCTCCGTCGCAACCGCCTGGCGCTTGCCAGCACCGTCTTCTTGACCCTGCTCATCCTGGTAGCGATCGTGGCCCAGTTCTGGACCCCATACACGTACTACGCCGAGGGGATCGCGCCCATCTACCAGGGCCCGAGCACCCAGCACCTGCTCGGCGTCGACGACTTCGGACGCGACATCCTGAGCCGGATCATGCTGGGGGCGCAGGTCTCCCTCAAGGTCGGCATCGGCACCCAGGTGATCGTGATCGCCGTCGGCGTGGTGGTCGGCCTGCTCGCCGGCTTCTACCGCGGCTTCCTCGACACCATCATCTCGACCGTGATCAACATCTTCTACGGCATTCCCGACCTACTGGTCGCGCTGACCCTGGTCCTGCTCTTGGGACGATCGCTCGGCATCATCATCTTCGCGATCGCGTTCACCCAGTGGATGAACATGGCCCGGCTGGTGCGGGGCCAGACGCTGGCCTTACGCGAGCGCGAGTTCGTGGAAGCCGCCCGCTCCGGGGGCGCCAAGGCGAACCGGATCATCTTTCGCCACATCCTGCCGAACGCGCTGGGGCCGATGATCGTCCAGGCCACGATCGGCGTCCCCATGGCCATTCTCTTCGAAGCCTTCCTCAGTTTTCTGGGCCTCGGCGTACCGCCGCCCACCCCGTCCTGGGGCGCGATGGCAGCGGACGGCTTCCACGCCATCCGCATCTCGCCTCATATCGTGCTGGCGCCGGCGATCGCGCTCTCGCTGACGCTGATGGCGTTCAACTTCCTGGGCGACGGTTTGCGCGACGCCCTCGACCCGAGACAGAAGCGATGAGCCAACCGGTGCTCCAGTTGAAGGGCCTCAAAACGCAGTTCTTCACCGACGATGGCGTGGTGCAGGCGGTCGACGGCGTCAGCTTCGACCTCCATCCGGGCGAAACGCTCGGCATCGTGGGCGAGTCGGGCTGCGGCAAGAGCGTGACAGCGCTGTCGATCCTCCGCCTGGTGCAGGAACCCGGCCGGATCGTCAACGGCCAGATCCTCTTCCGGGGCGACGACATCGTCACGATGTCGGACGAGGAGGTTCGCGAGATTCGCGGCAAAGACATCGCGATGATCTTCCAGGATCCCCTGAGCAGTCTCAACCCCGTATTGACAGTCGGCTTCCAGATCGAGGAAGCGATCGAGGCGCACCGGAAGGTGCCGACCAAGATGGCGCTGAGCCGGGCGGTGGAGCTGCTCAAACAGGTGCGGATCCCGGCGGCGGAGTCCCGGGTGCACGACTATCCGCACCAATTCAGCGGTGGGATGCGGCAGCGGGCCATGATCGCGATGGGCCTGGCCAACGCGCCCTCGATCTTGATTGCCGACGAACCGACCACCGCGTTGGATGTCACGGTGCAGGCCCAGATCCTGGAGCTGCTGCGCGACCTGAACCGAGACCTCAACACCGCCATCATCCTGATCACCCACAACATGGGGGTGGTCGCCAGCCTCTGCACTCGGGTGCTCGTGATGTACGCCGGCCGCGTTGTCGAGCAGGGTCCCGTCGAGCGGATCTTCAAGGATCCCCAGCACCCCTATACCTGGTCGCTGCTGCAATCGATCCCGCGCCTGGACTCGGACCGGCACGATCGGCTGCTGTCCATCGAAGGCTTCCCCCCGGACCTCATCCGCCCACCGCACGGCTGCCGCTTCAACCCGCGCTGCCAGTTCAAGATCGACCGCTGCCTCCACGATGACCCGGCCCTGATGAATGTCGGCCTGGACCAGGACGCCGCCTGCTGGGTCACGATGCGCCGCGCGCTGGCGCCCAACGGAGAGCGGCGTGGCTGACCGGACGCCGCTGCTACGCGCCGAGAACGTGGTGAAGCACTTCCCCGCCGGACTGGGCGCCAGCGTCAAGGCGGTCGAGAACGTAAGCCTCGAGATCTACCCCGGCGAAACCGTCGGCCTGGTGGGCGAGTCCGGTTGCGGAAAGTCGACGTTGGGGCGTCTCATCACCCAGCTGCTGCCGGTCACGTCCGGCA
>WNEY01000693.1_pt1 | contig 25970 bp, 22 predicted proteins | sample 5400531 | NCBI WGS metagenome assembly WNEY01 (sample SAMN13153338, study PRJNA577476) | soil metagenome | isolation source: 200 cm saprolite under Douglas fir tree site 1 | place: USA:California | collected 2015-04-18
CCTTGCACGTTCGCCTTCGCCGCCTCCAGCGTCCGGGGGTGGATCCGGAACTCGAAGCGCGCGCTGAAGCGCAGCGCCCGCAGGATCCGCAGGTAGTCTTCCTGGAACCGCCAGTTGGCGTCCCCCACCGAGCGGATCAGCTTGTGCTCGAGATCGCCGGCGCCGTGAAACGGATCGCGCCATTCGTGCCGGATGGGATGGTACGCGATGGCGTTGATCGTGAAGTCCCGGCGCGCCAGGTCATCCATCAACGACACGCCGAACTCCACCACCGCGTGCCGCCCGTCGGTCTTGATGTCCTTGCGGAACGTGGTGACTTCGTGCTGGCGGTTCCGCTGGTCGAGCACCGCAACGGTGCCATGCTCGATTCCCACCGGCACCGTGCGCTTGAACAGCCGCCGTACCTCGCCGGGCGGCGCCGCGGTCGTCAGGTCGAAGTCGTGATTCTCGACCCCTAAGAGGTTGTCGCGGATCGCGCCCCCGACGCACCACGTCTCGTAGCCCGCGCCTTCCAGCTGCTTGGCGATCTTCAGGACGGCGTCGGGGATCGGCAGCCGGGCGGGAAAGCCCATGCCCTTCCTTATCCCTCGAGGATGACGGCGGCGGCGGCGACGCCGGCGCTGTGGGTGAGCGTGACGTGCAGCTGTTTCACGCCCCGCGCGCGCGCACGCTCCGCCGCCTGCCCGCTCAACGCCAGGCGGGGCGCGCCACCGTCCGCTCGCTGCACTTCCACCTGCAGGAACGACACACCCTGGCTCCATCCCGTCCCCAGCGCCTTGAAGCACGCTTCCTTGGCGGCGAAGCGGGCGGCCAGCGCGTCGGCCTTGTCGGCCCGCCCGGCGCAGTCGCTGCGCTCGGCCGCCGTGAACACCCGCTCTTCGAACGTCCTTTGATCGGCGAGCAGCTCGCGCACCTTCGCCACCTCCACCACGTCGAGGCCGATGCCCACGATCATCCGCAGAGCACGCTCCCCCCGTTCACGTTGAGAATCTCGCCCGTGATGTGCCCGGCCAGCTCGGAGCAGAGAAACACGATCGGCCCCGCGCACTCCTCCGGGCTCGCCAAGCGGCCGAGCGGGATGGTTCGCACGATCTCCTGCTTTCCCTTTCCCGCCTCCCTCGCATACGGCGTCGCGGACATCTCCGTGTCGACCCATCCTGGGGCGACGCAGTTCACGTTGATCCGACGCGGCGCCAGCTCGACCGCCAGGGACTTCGTGAACGAGATGACCGCGCCTTTGGTGGCCGCATAGTCGGCGTGGAACGCCTCGCCGCGCTGTCCGGCCGTGGACGAGACGAGCACGATCTTCCCGCCGTCGGGGAGGAGCGGAATGGCGGCGCGGCATACGTACAGCACGCTGTCCAGGTTGGCGCGCAGCGTCGCGCCCCATTGCGCGTCGGTCATGGCGGCCACGGGCACCTCGTCCGCGGGCCAGATCCCATGGTTCACGATCAGGAGCTCGAGGCCGCCCAGGCCCTGGACCGCGTCGTCCACCGCCCGCCCGGCGGCCGCGGGGTCGCCCAGGTCGCCCGCGACACCGACCGCGGGACGGCGGAGCCGCCTCACGCCGGCGAGTGTTTCGTCCGCCTCCGCCCTGCGGCTCCGATAGCCGACCGCGACGCCCGCGCCCGCTTGCGCCAGCATCAGCGCCGTCGCGCGTCCGATGCCCCGCCCGCCCCCGGTGACGAAGGCGCGCTTCCCCGAGAGATCGATCACCGCTCTCGCACGCGCTCTTCGACCATGCTGCAGATGAGGTGCTCGATGGCGAGATGAATCTCCTGGATTCGCGCGGTGTCATCCGACGGAACGATCAGGGCGACGTCCGCCAGGTCCTTGAGCCGACCGCCCGCGTGCCCGAGGAAGCCCACGACGGTCACCCCGCGCGCCTTGGCCGACTGCGCGGCGCGGATCACATTGGGGCTTTCGCCGCTCGTCGAGTGGAGCGACAGCACGTCGCCGGCCCGGGCCAGGGCCTCCACCTGGCGCGCGAATACTTCATCGAACCCCATGTCGTTGGCGCACGCGGTGAGGAGCGAGCTGTCGGTGGTGAGCGCCACGGCGCGCAGCGCCGGCCGGTTGGACTGGTAGCGCACGACGTACTCGGTCGCGAGATGCTGCGCGTCCGCCGCGCTGCCGCCGTTGCCGGCGAAGAACAGCGTCCCGTCGGCGCGCAGGGCGGCGACGTACGTGTCGGCGATCCTCGCGATCGTCTCCGCGTGCTCCGCCCCGACCCGCGTCGCCAGCGCCGCCAGGGCCGTGAGCCCCGCGCGGGCCTGCTCGGCGGGCGTCACCCGACGGCCGCCTGTACCAGCGCCGGCAAGTTCGCCGCCGTGGCGGGCTCCTCGAGCGCCGTCCCGACGACCACGAAGTCCGCCCCCGCTGCCCGCGCCGCCCGCACCTGAGCCGCGTTCTTGATCCCGCCGCCCACGAAGAGCGTGAGCTCCGGGACCGCCGCGCGGCAGGCGCGAATCACCTCCGGGCCCACGGGGCGTGGGGCGCCGCTCCCGGCGTCCAAATAGATGGCCCGCATGCCGATCAGCCGCGCGGCCATGGCGTGCGCAGCGGTCAGCTCGGGCTTGTCCGCCGGCAGCGGTCGCGTCTGGCTGACGGCCTCGACGCTGGTCACCCGGCCTCCGTCCACCAGGATGTATCCGGTCGACAGGGTGGCGACGGGATGACGGGTGAGGAACGGAACCGCCCGCACGTGCTCTTCGATCAGGTACTGCGCGTTCCGCCCGGAGACGAGCGACAGGAAGAGTACCAGGTCGACCTCTGCGGTGAGCTGCAGCGCCGACCCGGGGAACAACGCCAGGGGGAGCTCGGACGCGGCCTGCCGAATGGCCCGCGCCACGCGCTCGGTATCCTGCGTCCCATCGAACGAAGAGCCGATCATGATTCCCGCGGCGCCGGCCTCACGCGCCGCGCGCGCCACCTCCGCGGCCTGAGGCGGCGTGGTGCGGCTCGGGTCCACGAGCACCAGCAGGCCGGGACGCCGCTCCAGCAATCCCCTCACTGCTCGATCCCCGCGATGCGCTCGGCCAGTGTCGCCAGCCCGGCGGCGTCCAGCTCGGCCTGCGCCTCAAACGCATAGGTGATGAGGGCGTCGGCTGCGAGCAGCTCGAGCGCCAGCTCTCGGCCCCCATCGGGCCGACCCGTCACCCGCCCCAGCACCCGCCACCCCAGCAGGGCGAGCTGGTCCGGCAGGGGCACGCGCGGGGAGAGCTCCCCGTCCGTCACCGCGGCCTCGAGACACACCCGTAGCGCGTCCGGGGGGACCGGGCGGCGCGCGACCCAGCTTCGCCGGGTCACCCGCGCCCGCAGAGGCGAAGTGCGGCCGGCCGCCTCCTTTGCCACCCGACACCGCCGCGATCGCATTGGCAATGTCGCCCGCCCTCACCCCCTGTTGCACCAGATCGTCGGTGACCCCGACGTGCACGCCGGCGCGCTCACCGTTCGTGAACAGGACCGAGATCGCGCGCTTGTGGCTCGAGCGAAACGCGTCCATGACCAGCCCGATCTGGTCACGGTCCGTGAGGTCGGAATCGGCGACGTGCAGCTCCACGTCGCCGATCCGCTCCACGCTCCCGCTGTCCCCCTTCCCGCCTCCCGACTTGAGCAGCTCCTGCACCCGCTTCTCGAGCTTCTTGTTTTCTTCCAGTAGCTGCTCGATCCGGTGCACGAGGTGCTCGGGCTGCGTCCGCAACGCGCCCGCCGCTTGCTCGAGCTCACCCTCCAGTTTGCGGATCAGCCCGTACGCCCCCGGCCCGGTCACCGCCTCGATGCGGCGCACGCCCGCCGCGGCCCCCGTCTCGTGCGTGAACCGGAACAACGCGATCTGGCCGGTGGTCGGAACGTGCGTCCCGCCACACAACTCCACCGAGACGCCTGGCACTTCGACAACGCGCACGATATCGCCGTACTTCTCGGTGAAGAACGCCATCGCACCCGCCGCGATCGCTTCCTTGTACTTCATCTCGCGCGTCGTGACCGGGAGATTCTCCCAGATGTGCCGGTTCACCTCTTCTTCGACCCGCGCGAGCGTCGGGTCGTCCACGGGCCCGTGGTGCGCGAAGTCGAACCGCAGCCGGTCAGGGGCCACGACCGAGCCCTGCTGGCGCACATGGGGGCCGAGGACCTTGCGGAGCGCGGAGTGCACGAGGTGCGTGGCCGTATGGTTGCGTTCGATGTTCTTGCGGCGCGGCTCGTCCACCTGGGCCAGCACTGGCGTGGGCTCGAACTCTTCCGCGAAGTGGCCCACGACGGCGCTCACGCCGTCCACCTTCTCCACGCCCTCCACGTCGAGGGTCCACCCTTCCCCCTTCACCCGCCCCGTATCACTCACTTGCCCGCCCGCCTCGGCATAGAACGGATTGTCCCGCAACACCACCTCCACCACATCGCTCGCCTGCCGGAACCGGACCACATCGGTCTCCGCCTGCGTGGTGTCGTAGCCCACCCACTTCTGCTTGGCCTTCGGCTTGACGGTCCGCCACTCGCCGCCGCGCTTCACGTGGACCGCCGCCGTCCCTCGGTCCGCCGTCTTGCTCCGCTCCAGCGCCTCGTGCGACCGGGTGCGCTGCTTGCCCAGCTCCTGCTCGAACCCGGCGACGTCCACCGTTTGGCCGCGTTCGCTCGCGATCAGCTGTGTCAGGTCGATCGGGAAGCCGAACGTGTCGTACAGCTTGAACGCCTCCGAGCCGGATATGGCCTTCGCGCCCTGCAGCTGCTCGAGCCGCTCGAGCCCGCCCTCGATCGTGTCGAAGAAACGCTCTTCTTCGGCGCGGGTCACGCTCTCCAGGTGGCTGCGCTTTTGGATCAGCTCCGGGTAGACGCTTCCCATCAGGCCGCCCACCGTATGCACGAGGTGCACCAGCGTCGGCTCGCGGCGGCCCAACAGCCAGGCGTGGCGCACCGCGCGGCGCAGGATGCGGCGCACCACGTAGCCGCGTCCCTCGTTCGAGGGGTAGACGCCGTCCGCCAGCAGAAAGGCCACGGCGCGCGCATGGTCGGCGAGCACCCGATAGGAGGCTCCCCCAGGCCCGTGGTCATACTTCTTCCCGACGACTTCGACGGCGCGCTCGATGATCGGAGTAAACAGGTCCGTGTCGAAGTTGGACGGGACACCTTGCATGACGGCCGCGACACGCTCGAGACCGGCCCCCGTATCCACCGAGGGAGCGGGCAGCGGAGCGCGGGACCCATCTTTCTGCAGGTCATACTGCATGAACACGAGATTCCAGATTTCGAGCAGTGCTCCGGCCTCCTGCAATTTGATGAATTCGTCCTGCGTGAGGTCGGCCTTGCCCTTCTTCCACCCGCCGATTCCCCGCAGGTCCACATAGATCTCCGTGTTGGGGCCCGCGGGACCGGTATCGGCCATTTGCCAGAAGTTGTCCGCGTCCCCCAGCCCGTAGATGCGCTTCTCCGAGACGCCGGCCACCGTCCTCCACAGCTGCCGTGCGTCGTCGTCGGTGTGGTGCACGGTGACGTACAACCGGTCGGGGTGAACGCCGAGCCAGTTCTTCCCAGTCACGAACTCCCAAGCGTACTCGATCGCCTCTTTCTTGAAGTAGTCGCCGAACGAAAAGTTGCCGAGCATCTCGAAGAAGGTGTGATGCCGCGCCGTATGGCCCACCTGCTCGAGGTCGTTGTGCTTCCCGCCCGCCCGCACGCATTTCTGGCACGTCACGGCCCGCGTGTACGGCAGCCGCTCGAGGCCCTGAAACACCCGCTTGAACTGCACCATTCCGGCATTCGTGAAGAGCAGCGTGGGGTCGTCGGCCGGTACCAAGGGGGAGCTGGGGACCTCCTGGTGCCCCCGGCCCTTGAAGAACTCGAGAAACTGACGGCGGATTTCGGCGGACGTCATGGGGGGGAATATACTGTCCCCTTACGAGCAACTGAAAGGCTAGCTACGAGTTACCCGAATCGCTCAAGGGGTGAAGAACTCATCCATGTCGGGCGCCGTGGCGGCGGTGTTCGGGTACGCCGTCACGCCCAGCACCTTGAGCGACAACCGCAGCGTGCTGGCGTGCTGATATAGCGTGGTGGACTGGTATCCGGGCTTCGACTTCCCGCTCACGGCGATCCAGGCGATGCGTCCGCCGCCATTGCTGTTGTCTCCACCCGCTTCGTCAAACAGGATGATGAGCAGCCCGTCTTGCTGGAACGGCGTGCTCTGGACCAGGGGGTCGATGTTGTTGCGAAGCCACGTGTCCGCGGTGCTCAACGAGCAGTCATGCGCATCGTTGCACAAGTTGGGCACGATGAACGAGTAGTTCGGGAACGCATTGCTCGCCAGATCCGTCGCGAACTGGGTGAAGGGAACGACGTGCTGCGCCTGGGTGGGGTTGTCGTGCACGTCGGTCAGGTACACTACCGGATTGTGTCGGCTGGCGTAACCGCCGGCATCGACGTTGAGGCTCACGTAGCCGACCGACGGCAGGTTCTCCGCGTACGCCTTCCACGTCTTGCCCGCGGCCAGGAGCTGGCGGATGACGTTGTCGTCGGTCACCACGCTCGCATAGCTGTCGTTGTTGGTGATGATCTTGCCGACCGTCATCATGAAGTAGTTGCCGATGGACGGGTGTGTATTGGCGTAATACTGCGTCGCGAGACCGTACTGCTGGGCCAGACTGTTGAGGTACGGCATGGACGAGCTGCCGATGACGCTGGAGTAGTCGGTGTTCTCTTCGACCACAATGAACACGTGGTTGAATAGCGGACTCCCAGGGTTGGGCGCGGTCAGGGTGATCGCCGACGCGCCGCTCTTCCCTTCCGAGGTTGCCGTGATGGTCGCCGAGCCGGCCGCCCGCCCCGTGACGAGTCCGGTGCCGCTCACCCGCGCGATCGTGCTGTCGCCACTCGACCACGTCACCACCCGGCCGGTGAGCGGATTCCCGTTCGCGTCCTTCGGGGTCGCGGTGAGCTGCACCGTCTGGCCGACTTGCACGCTCGGCGACGCTGGGCTCACCGTCAGCGACGCGACCGGGAGCGGCGAGGTCGGAGACGTCGAGCGCTCGCAGCTCGACGCCAGCGTGCCGGCCATGACCAATGTCGCGGCGGTGACCGACCAAGACTTCCATGAGAACGGCATTACCAGGGCAACGTATCGACGCCGGTTCGATCGAATCGGTGACCGGGGTCATGCGAGGACGGGCAAGAGGATGCGAAACCTTCTGCTGAAACGACCGGTCGGCTGTGGATCCTGCGCCACGTCCCTGCCCGGACCCTCAAGGCGGCACCAGTGTGGTACAGGCTTGGTATCTTCGTTGACCCCGGGGCACGGCCCCGGGGTCGGTCTACTCACGGGGGACGCGGTCGGGATAAACCGAAGGCGGAATGCCTTGGCAGCCACCTACCCGCACAGCTCTTCCACCAGCGCCCTCAGCTGCGGCCCGCCGTAACCGCGACGCACCAGAAACGCGAGCAAGCGGCGTTTGCGCACGGGAACCGGCAGACCGGCCAGCTGCCGCGCGCGTTTCGCCGCCACGGCGCGCGCCTCGACCCCAGGGTCGATCCCCTCCTCCTCGAGCGCCCGGCGCACCGCGTGCTCCGCCGTGTGGCGCTCGACACCCTGCGCCTGTAGATCGCGGAGCAGGCGGGCTGGTCCCTTGCCGCGCGTCGCGCGCAGCGCGGCGTACTGCTCGGCGAATCGGCGGTCATCGAGCAGGCCGCGGAGGGCGAGTCGCTCGAGCGCCGCCTCGACGGCGGCCGGTGGGTGCTGCTTCTTCACGAGGCGCCGCCGCAAATCCAAGCGGGCGTGCGCCCGGCGGGCCAGCGCCCGCAGCGCCGCGCGCTCCGCGGCTTCCACGTCGGCGAGCTCGCGCAGCCGGTCCAGCACCGCCGGCATGAGCTCCGCGCCGAGCTGGAGGCTCAACGGCTCGAGTGCTTCGAGAGGGAGGGACGCGAATCGCCCCCGGTCCACCTCCACCAGCCGATAGCCCGGCTGGCGCGGATCGGGGGCGAGTGCAGTGAGGGTCGGCACTCACTCCTCGGGGGCAGAGGCCTCCTCGTCGGCTGCCACCGCGACGGGCTTCACCCCGAGGTGCTCCTTGACCTTTGCTTCCACCTCGACGGCGAGGTCCGGGTGGTCCTTGAGGTACAGCTTCGCGTTCTCGCGGCCTTGTCCGATCCGCTCCTTGCCGTACGCGTACCAGGCACCGGACTTCTCGATGATCCCGGCCTCCGCCGCGATGTCCACCAGCAGCGACTCGTGGCTGATCCCCTCGTCGAACATGATATCGAACTCGGCCTGGCGGAACGGCGGGGCCACCTTGTTCTTCACCACTTTGACGCGGACGTGGTTGCCGATCACCACCTCTCGCTCCTTTACCGGACCGATGCGCCGCATGTCGAGCCGCACCGACGCGTAGAACTTGAGCGCCCGCCCGCCGCTGGTTGTTTCGGGGTTGCCGAACATGACCCCGATCTTCTCGCGCAGCTGATTGATGAACACAACCGAGGTGCGCGAGCGGTTGATCGCCCCCGCCAGCTTGCGCAGCGCCTGGCTCATCAGGCGCGCCTGCAGGCCGGGGAGCGAGTCCCCCATGTCGCCCTCGATCTCCGCCTTCGGGACGAGAGCCGCCACGGAGTCTATCACCACGACGTCCACCGCCCCGGACCGCACCAGGATCTCCGTGATCTCGAGTCCCTGCTCTCCCGTATCCGGCTGGGAAACCAGCAGGTTGTCGATGTCCACCCCGAGCTTCTTGGCGTACTCGACGTCGAGCGCGTGCTCGGCATCGATGTACGCGGCCGCCCCGCCTTGGCGCTGGGCATTCGCGACCACGTGCAACGCCAGCGTGGTCTTGCCGCTCGACTCGGGGCCGAAGATCTCCGTCACCCGCCCACGCGGAATGCCGCCGATCCCGATCGCGGCGTCCAGATTGATCGCGCCCGTGGGGATGACCTCCACCCGCACTCGGGGCGAATCGGCCCCCATCCGCATGATGGCGCCCTTGCCGCAGGTCTTTTCGATCTGGGTGATGGCGAGGTTGAGGGCCTTTTTGCGCTCGTCCGAGAGCTGCGGGACTTCCTTGTCCGCCGCCATGAGTGTCCTCGACATGGGTTGGGAGCCTCGTTGGGTGAGGCCCGAATATACACCGAAGCCCCGGTTATCGCCACCCGGGGCGGAACGCGTCCGCCAGGTGCTCCAGCTTGCTGTCCACGATCGCGATACAGTCGAACCGGTAGATGTCGGCCGGCTTCCCGAAACGGTCCACCCAGACCCGCGCCGCCTTCACGAGCTCACGCCGCTTCGCCCCCGTCACCGCCTCGAGCGGGCTCCCGAACGCCTTCCCCCGGCGGGTCTTCACTTCGACGAAGGTCACCAGGTCGCCCTGGCGCGCGATCAGGTCGATTTCCGTGTGCCCCACCCGAAACCGATGCGCCACGATACTGCAACCGCGGGACAGGAGGTACTGGATGGCCTGCTCCTCCCCGGCAATGCCCCGCCGGTGGCGTTCGTCGGTCCAATCTGAGGGGTCGGTCCTGACACCGCTTCTCACGGGTGCAAACTATCGATGCGCCGACGGTGGACGTAACCGAAACAATGCCGACGGTGCCCGACTTCCGCATTAGGTCCTAGCCACAAATCTCATCCAGCTCCTCCAATCCGACCAGAACATCCCGGGGTTTCGAGCCGTTCGCCGGACCCAGGATTCCTGCCAGCTCCAGCTGGTCGATTATCCTCGCCGCTCGGCCGTACCCGATGCTCATGCGCCGCTGGAGCAGCGACGTCGAGCCGAGCTGGTTCTGGATGCAGACCTCCGCGGCCTGGCGGAACAAGGAATCACGCTCGCCGGGGGTGCCCTCCTCCCCCTTGCCGCTGCCGTCCTCCCCGGCCTTCTCCGCTTGCTCCAGCGCCGTCACCTGTTCATCGATGCTCGTGCCCGCAACTGCCGCTTTTGCGGCATGTGCCTTGTACCAGTCCATCAGCCGCTCGGTCTCGTCGGTCGAGATGAAGGCTCCCTGCACCCGGAGTAGCTCGCTCTTGCCGGGCGGCAGAAACAGCATGTCCCCGTTCCCGAGCATGGTCTCTGCGCCGTTCTGATCGAGAATCGTGCGGCTGTCGACCTTGGCCGAGACCCGAAACGCGATGCGGCACGGGAAGTTCGCCTTGATGAGCCCGGTGATGACGTTCACCGACGGGCGCTGGGTAGCGAGCACCAGGTGAATGCCGATGGCGCGCGCCTTCTGCGCGAGGGTGGCGAGGGGCGTTTCGATCTCGCCCTGTACCGTGAGCATCAGATCCGCCAGCTCGTCGACGATCAGCACGATGTACGGGAAGATGCCGCCGGAGTATTCGCCGTCGAGCGGCAGCTCCTTCTGAATGCCGGCCTGCGTCGCCAGCGTCTCGCGCGGACCCTTGAGTGGTCTCTTCTCCTCGACCTTGCGGTTGAAGTCCACGATGTTGCGGGCGTGGTTGGCGTGCAGCAGCCGGTAGCGCCGGTCCATCTCCCACCCCGCCCATTTGAGCACGCTCGCCGCCTTGTGGTGGTTCGTTACCACCGGCAGCCCGAGATGCGGCAGCGCCGCGTACATCGAGAGCTCGACCATCTTGGGGTCGATCATCAGGAGCTTGAGCTTCTCGGGCGGGTGTGTGTAGATCAGGCTCGTGATGATGGTGTTGATGCACACCGACTTCCCCGACCCGGTCACGCCGGCGATGAGGAGGTGCGGCATCTTGGCGAGATCCGCGACCACGGGCTCGCCTTCGAGGTTCTTGCCGAGGGCGATCGGCAGGGCGCGCGTCGGGCGATGATACTCGGCGCCCTCGATCAGCTCGCGGACGTGCACCATGCGCGGCATCGGGTTCGGGACTTCGATGCCCACGGCCGCTTTCCCCGGGATCGGCGCCACGATGCGCAGCGAGGGGGCGCGCATCGCGAGCGCCAGATCGTCGGCGAGGGCCGCAATGCGGCCTACTTTCACCCCGGGGCCGGGCGCCACCTCGTATTGCGTCACCACCGGCCCGACCGTACGGCCGGCGATTGAGCCCTCGACCCGGAATGTCTGCAGCGTCTCGATCAACTTCCGCCCCATCTGCTCGATCTGCGCGAGCCCGGCGTCGCCATCTTCCGGAGGCGCGGGATGCAGCAGATCAATGGGGGGAATCAATACGCCTTCGGGGATAATGGCCGGGCGAGCTTGCGGTGGCGTCTTCAGCTTCCGGGATTTGGGGGGAGGGGGGATGGGGACGGGCCGCTCTGGTCGCTTGACGTCCGGCCTCTCATCTTTCGCCTTTCCCTCTTCCCCGATCTTCCCAGCGGCCTTACTGCGGGCTTTTTCCCCGACGACTTCCTGGGTTCTCAAGGCAGCCAGCGGATGCCAGCCCACCGTCAGGATCCCCAGCGCCGAGAGCGCAAACAGGCCTACCAGGATCCCGCCCGCCGTGCCGACCGCCCGGTGCACGCCATGCGCGAGCAACGCGGGTACGTAACCGACCAGCTTCTGTGTCGGGCTCCAGGCGGCGTATGCCGGCGGGAAGCTCGCGTCCGTCACGGTGCCGATCCCGTACGGGAGGAGCAGGACCAGCCCCGCTCCCAGCGCCGCCGCCCGCCCGGCCGACAGGCTCCCGAGGCGCTCGAATGCCGCCAGTGCCCAACCGATGCCCAGGAGGGGCAGGAGCACCGAGCCCACGCCCAACACGTGCCACAGGAGCGAGCCGATCCGGTCGCCCCAGCTGCCGGTGATGGGCAACCGCAGTAGGGTGAGTCCGAGGAACAGCCCGACCGCGAGGGCGCCGATGCCGATCAGCTCCTGGCGCGCCTTGCGGTTCATGTGATGCGGCGATCCGCGTACACGGGGACGACGCCATAGCGGTCCGGCCGGGCGGCGAAGGCGACGTCGTCGCCGAGCCCTGCGTCCGCGAGCTGCTGCGCGGCCTCGGACCCCTCGAGCGCCTCCTCCCACCCGGCGAACTGGTCGAGCAGGGCGACGGTGGCCAGGCCGGCGTCGTTGAGGGCGAGTTTGCGGATGCCTTTCCGGATCACCTTGATGAGGCGGCCCGCGGCGTACGCGTCCTCCAGGGCGAACTGTTTGTCCCGACCACCGCACACGATCACCAGGTTGCCGCGCTGGTCCAGAATCGCCCGCGCGCGCTCGGCCAGCGCCTTGATGTTCGCCGCAGCACCGACCAGCACCGGGTCGCCTCCCTGGGTCGCGACCAGCGCGGGGGTGCCATTAGTCGTGGCCAGCACGATGGTCTTGCCCGCCACCGCCGCCGCCGTCATCTCGCGCGGCGAGTTGCCGAGGGCGAACCCCTCGATTTTCACGCTGCGCCGCTCGCCGGCCAGGACCACGCCGTCCTTCTCGAGGTTGGAGGCGAGGCGCACCGCTTCCTCCGAGGTCGCCGCGGGGATCACCGCTTTCGCGCCGTTGGCGAGCGCGGTGACGATCGTGGTGGTGGCGCGCAGGACGTCGATGACGACGACGCCCCGGCCGGCGAGATCCCCCGCCCCGACGCCGGCCGGCGTGAAGTGGACGTCGATCTTCATGCCGAGCTGGGCGGCTGGAGGAGTTGGGGTTCGCGCTCGAGGAACTTCGTGTCCACCTTGCCTGCGATGAAGTCGGGATGGCGCATGACTCGACCGAGGAACGGGATGGTCGTGGTCACGCCTTCAATGATAAACGAGTCGAGTGCCTGCCGCATGCGGGCGAGCGCCTCCTCCCGGCTGTTGCCGTGCACGATCAGCTTCGCGAGCAGCGAGTCGTAGTACGGCGGGACCGTGTAGCCGGCGTAGATGTGAGTATCGACCCGCACGCCGGGACCGCCCGGCGGGTGGTACACGGTGATCGTCCCCGGGCTCGGCTGAAAGTTGCGGGACGGGTCTTCGGCGTTCACCCGGCACTCGATGGCGTGGCCGCGCAGCCGGTTCCCGTTCATCACGAACGACAGCGGCTCGCCCGCGGCGACGCGAATCTGCTCCTTCACCAGGTCGAAATTGGTGCACATCTCGGTGACCGGGTGCTCCACCTGGATGCGGGTGTTCATCTCCATGAAATAGAAGGACCCGTCCTCGTCGAGCAGGAATTCGATCGTTCCCGCGCCGACGTAGCCGATCGACTCCGCGAGCCGCACGGCCGCATCTCCGATGTCGTGCCGCAGTGTTTGATCCACGGCGGGACTCGGCGCCTCCTCGATCAGCTTCTGATGGCGGCGCTGGACCGAGCAGTCGCGCTCGCACAGGTGCATGACGCGACCGTGCGTGTCGCCCATGATCTGGATCTCGATGTGGCGCGGCCGCGCGAGGTACTTCTCGATGTACACCTCATCCGAGCCGAACGCGGCCAGCGCTTCCTGCTTCGCGAGCGAGAACGCTTGTGGGAACGTCTCCTCGTCCTGGGCGACGCGCATGCCCTTCCCGCCCCCGCCGGCCGCCGCCTTGATGATCACCGGGAAACCGATTTTCTCGGCGACCTTCGCTCCCGCCTCCGCGTCTTCGACGGGTCCGGGAGAACCGGGCACCGTGGACACTTTCAGCTTCTGCGCCAGTTTGCGAGCCGCGGCCTTGTCGCCCATCTGCCGGATCTGGTCCCCGCTCGGTCCCACGAACGTGATGTTCGAGGTGCGGACGATGTCGGCGAATTCGGCGTTCTCCGCCAGGAAGCCGTAGCCCGGGTGAATCGCGTCGGCCCCGGTGATCTCCGCGGCGGCGATGATGCGCGGGATGTTGAGGTAGCTGTCGCGCGAGGGCGCCCGGCCGATGCACACGTCGTCATCGGCGAACCGGGTGTGCAGGCTGTCGCGGTCCGCCTCCGAGTAGACGGCGACGGTATGGATGTCCAGCTCCTTGCACGCACGGATCACCCGCAGGGCGATTTCCCCGCGGTTCGCGATGAGCACCTTCTTGAACATCAGGGCGTGATGTCGCCGCGCAGCCCGGCCGCGGTCGTGGCGCCGCCGAACGACTGGCTCTCGCCCGAGTCCACGCCCGAAACCTTCAGCGCGAACTCGCTCGGGTTCGTGGCGTAGAAGATCGCGCTCTCGTAGCTGACGATCCCCTGCTGGTACCAGTAGAGCAGCGACTGGTCGAAGCTCTGCATGCCGTACTGCACCGAGCCCTGCGCGATGAGATCGGGAATGCTGAGCGACTTGGTGAGATCGCGCATGTTCTCCTGCACGGCCGCCGTATTGATCAGCACCTCGGACGCGGGCACCCGACCCTTGCCGTCTTTGCGCGGCACGAGCCGCAGCGACACGATCGCCTGGAGCGCCGTCGACAGGAGGTGGCGGATCTCGTCGTGCTGATGCGGCGGGAAGAACGAGATGACCCGGTTGATCGTCTGCGTCGCATCCGTGGTGTGGAGCGTCGAGAACACCAGGTGCCCGGTGTCCGCCGCTTTCAGCGCCGTGTCGAGCGTCTCCATGTCGCGGATCTCGCCGATCAGGATCACGTCGGGCGCCTGCCGCAGCACGTGGCGCAACGCCGCGTTGAAGGAGAGGGTGTCGTTCCCGACCTCGCGCTGGGAGATGTTGGCGAGGTTGTCGCGGTGCAGGAACTCGATCGGGTCCTCGATCGTGATGATGTTGACCCGCCGGTTCGTGTTGATGTGGTTGATCATCGCCGCGAGCGCCGTCGACTTGCCCGACCCCGTCACACCCGTGACCAGGACCAGCCCCCGCGGCCGCAGGCCGATCTCCTCGAGCACCTGCGGCAGATTCAGGTCGCGGATCGTCTTGACTTCATACGGAATGGCCCGGAACGCGAACGCCACCGTACCGCGCTGCTGGTATACGTTGGTCCGGAACCGCCCCACCCCCGGCACACCGATCGCGAAGTCCGCTTCCTTGTGCTCGGCGAACTCCTTCACCTGGCGGGGAGTCATGATTTGTTCGGCCAGCGACTTCAGCTCCTCCGGCTTGAGCGGCGACGAGTCGAGCGGCACCAGCTCGCCGTTCACCCGGATGGTGGCGGGCCGACCCACCTTGAGCAGCAGGTCCGACGCGTTGCGCTGGACCATCTGGGTAATGGCCGCCTTGAAGTTGAAGGTCGCTTGTCCGGCTTGCGGTGCTTCAGGCATGAGGGTCCACCCGGAAGAGGAGCTGGCCGAACTCGACGGGCTGGGCGTTCTCCACGAGCACCTCCCGTACCACGCCCGCGACTTCGGACTCGATTTCATTCATGATCTTCATCGCTTCGATGATGCAGACCACCTGGCCCGTCGCCACCCGGCTTCCGGCCTTGACGTAAGGCTCGGCACCGGGCTCCGGCGCGGAATAGAAGGTCCCCACCATGGGTGACTTGATCTCCACCAGGTGAGACGGAGTCGCCGGCGCCGCCGCCGCTACGGGGGCGCCGGCACCCGCCGCCGGCGGGGGTGCGTGAGGCGGCGCTAGGACCACGTGGTGGCCTGCCTCATTGGTCGAATGCCCGGCCTTGCTCACCCGCACCGACGACCAGGCCCCGAACAAACCCCGGCGCACCTCGATCGCCCCCAGCTCGGGCGCGTCCTTCAGTATCTGCACCAACTGGGCGATGATGTCGAGGTTCATGGCTCCCAAAGTTACACGAGCTCCAACAGGTCCGTCAGGCCGTCGCTCAACAGCTCCGGGCCCGCCGCCGCGAGATGAACGTCGTCCTCGATCCGCACCCCCCCGTCGCGCGGGAGGTACACGCCCGGCTCGATGGTGACCACGGCGCCCGCCGGCAGCGGCTCCGCGTTTGTCTTGGAAAGTCGCGGCGCTTCGTGCACCTCGAGTCCCAGCCCGTGGCCCAGCGAGTGACCGAACGCTTCGCCGAACCCGCGCGCCGCGATCGGCTCGCGCGCCAGCGCGTCCGCATCCCGCCCGCTCATGCCGGCACGGACGCCGGCCCGGGCCCGCTGCTGCGCCTCGCGGACCAATCCGTACAGCACCCGCTGGCGCTCCGTCGCTCGCGCTCCCACCACCACCGTGCGCGTGATGTCCGCGCAGTACCCATCCACCTGAGCCCCGAAGTCTAGCAGCAGCCACTCGCCGGCCGCCACCGCTCGGCGGCTCGAGCGCGCGTGAGGCAGCGCGCTGCGCGGTCCCGATGCCACGATGGTCGCGAAGGGATGGCCCTCGCTGCCCAGACGGCGCAGCGCCCCCTCGAGCACCCCGGCGATCGCGAGCTCAGTCATGCCGGGCTGCACCTGCGCGAGCGTCAGGCGCAGCCCCTCGCCGGCCAGCTGGGCGGCGCTCCGGATGGCCGCCACTTCGCCGTCGTCCTTCGCCACGCGCAGCCGCTCCACCAGGTCCGTCGTGGGCATCCAACGCCACGCTTTCCCCGCCTGCGCGAACCGCTCCGCGTCGTGCACGGACAGCGCGTGGGCCTCGTAGCCGAGCATGGTGAGCAGGCCCAGCGTGGCGAGCTCCTTGAAGAAGCGGTCCCACACGCTGCTGCTGTCGACTTCGACCCGCGCCACCGCGCCGGCCTCCGCGCGCGCCTGCTCGTCGTAGCGGAAGTCCGTCACCAGCAGCACATCGGCCCGCGTGACCGCGACAACCGCCGCCGAGCCCGAGAACCCCGTCAGGTAGCGGATGTTGGCATGTGACGTGACGACCAGCCCGTCCAGCGCCTCCGCTTCCAGCGCCCGGACGAGCGCCTCCTGCCGCGCGCGCCGCCGGTCAGCCGCCATGGCGGGCCTGGAGAAAGCCGACCAGACCCTCGAGTCCTAACCGATAGCTCTCGGCGCCGAAGCCAGCTACCATCCCCACGGCGGCGTCCGCGAGCACCGAGCGGCGCCGCTCCGGCTCGCGCGCGAAGATGTTCGACAGATGCACCTCCACGAACGGCACCCGCACCGCGAGCAGCGCATCGCGCACCGCGAGACTCGTGTGCGTGAACGCCGCCGCATTGATCACCAGCCCGTCCGCCTTCCCCTTGAGCCGCTGGATCGCGTCGACCAGCTCGCCCTCGTGGTTCGTCTGCGTCCATGATACCTCGACGCCCAGCGCGCGCGCCTGCTCGCGCGTGCGGGCCTCGATTTCCGCGAGGGTGGTTCGCCCGTACAGCTCCGGCTCTCGCTCCCCCAGCAGATTCAGGTTCGGGCCGTTCAACACGGCGATGTGCACTAGGACTTGAGGCCCCTGAGCCACGCCTGGAACTGATCGAGGTCGCCCTCGTCCTCGACCGGCGGCCGCAGCCTGCCGCCCGAGCTCCGCGCCGGCGGCTGGGGCGCCGCCGGTGCGACCTCCCCGCTGCTCGCCGGTTTGTCCGTCGGGCTGAAGAACTGGTCGAATGAGAACCCCCCGGTATCCTCCGGAGCCGGTGGCGCCGCGGGAGGGGCAGGCGGGGGTTCCGAGGCCGCACCCGAGCTGCGCATGCCTTCGTCCCCGAACACCTGGTCGAGCGAGATGCTGTCCGTCGCCGGGCGGGTCGCTTCGCCCGGGGAGACGACACCGAACGCGGCCCCTGGGTCGGGATCGGAGTTCGCGATGGCGAAGACATCGTCGAGCGGCGACCTGGCTGGGGGACCAGGCGGCGGGGACGAGGGGCTTCCCGGTCGGCCGGCGAGAATGCGCTTCAGGAAGACCTGCACGGTCTCCCCCGTCCCGCGCCCCAGGTCCATTGCTCCCCCGCCGGCCAGCGACTCGACCCGACCCCGCAGTCGGGCGTCCGTGGGCCGCTGCGCCAGGAGCGCCTGGTACACCCGGAGCGCGTCCTCTTGATGGCCCTGCCGCAAGTACAGCTCGGCCATCGTCTCCGTCAGCACCGGTTCGACGCCTGACAGGGCGGCGGTGTCGGCTGCGCCATCGTCGTCCGACAGGGCGACTGCCGCAGGCGGGGGCGTTGGTGGAGCGGGCGCCCGCTCGGCTGCTGCGAAGGGGGGTGGTGGCTCCTCTTCGGCGAACGCAGGCGCCGCGGCCGCGGCTTCCGCAACGTCGTCAGGCATGATCAGCGGCAGATCGATTTTCGGTTCGTCGTCCTGTTCCGCCATGTCGGGGGGCGTACCCAGAAAACCGGCCTCGAATTGCGTGTGAGCCAGCCCCTCGACCACCAGGTCCTGGGGCTTGAGCTCCACCTCCTCTTGCACCTCGATCCCGTCCGCCTTCGCGGCGCTGTGCGCCACCGCGTTGAAGTCGACTGTCCCGTCGAAGGTCTCGATGTCGGCGGGCGTGCCCCTCACGTCGAGCGTGGGCGAGGCTGGCTCGTCCGATGCGTGCTCGATCACCAAGTCGCTGCGAGGTGGCGACGCTGTCTCCGGCACGAACCGAGCGACCGGCTCGTGGGCCGCGGTGGGGGGAGCCCGCTTCGGTGCCGCCTGAGCCGCCCTGCTCTTGGCCCGCGCCAGGTGCTCCGCCGCATCGCCGTTCATCGGATCGGCCGCGAGGAGTCGGGTCAGCCATTCCGCGGCCTCGTCGTGCCGGCCGCCGCGTTCGGCGATCTCCGCCAGGATTTTGAGCGCGAGGACGTTCTCGGGATCGAGCGTCAGGACCTTGCGAAACACATCGGAGGCGCCGGGATCGTTCTTCTGATCGATCAGGCAGCGCCCGAAGACGATGTGTGCGCTGACGTAATCGGGGTGGAGCTCGAGGCCGGCGGTGCACAGCTCGAGGGCCCTATCTAGTTCTCCTGCCTTACGATAGGCGTCGGCCAGGGGGGCGAAGTTTCGTCCCTTGGGGTTCTCCGCCCACCGCTTTTCCAGCTTCTCGATTTCGCTAGTGTAGGCCACGCCTAAGTGCTTGGGGGAGTTGGACAAAGATAGTGTTTGCTCGGGCGCGCTGTCAATCGGAAACGGGCCCGCTCGCTTGAGTTTTCGTGTTGTCGTTTTTAGACTTATGCCCCTTCTCACTTGCTCTCGTAGGAGTTTTGCCGGATATGATGCGCGCGATGCGCGAGATTACGAAGCCTGTCTTCTGGGTGGTAGCGGTCTCATTCATTGGTTGGATGGCGTACGGACAAATCACCGACATCGTAGGCGGCGGAAGAGACGTCGTCCTCAAGGTGGACGGCACCATCGTCCGCTCCCAGCCCTTCCAGCAGCAATATCAAGCGACCCTCGAGCAGTATCGGCGGCAGCAGGGTGGCGCCCGACTGACGCGCGAGGATGAGCGCCAGGTGCAGGATCGGGTCGTCGACCAGTTCATCCAGAAGATCCTGCTCGATCGGGCCTACCGCCGGTTCGGCATCACCGTCACGGACGACGAAATCATCCAGGCCGCGCGCAGCTCCCCGCCGCCGCAGATCCTGCAGCAGGTGCTCGAGGACCCGACCTTCCAGACCAACGGTCAGTTCGACATCACCAAGTGGCAGCGCTACATCTCGAGCGCCGGTTCGGAGTTCGCCGCGCAGGTGGAGCAGCTGTACCGCGACTACCTGCCGCAGCGCAAGCTGGAAGAGTACCTGACGGCCGACGTTTATGTGTCCGACGCGAAGCTGTGGCGCATCTGGCGCGACCAGCATGAATCCGTGACGGTTGCCCTGCTCGCCGTGCACCCCGATGACGTGCCCGACTCACTCGCGCCGGTGTCGGACGCGGAGCTCGAGCGCTACTACGGCGCACACCAGGCCGACTTCAAGCGACCCGCGGCCTCCTGGCTCAGCTACGTCGCCCTGCCGCGCATCCCGAACTCGGCCGACAGCGCCGCGGCGCTGGCGCACGCCCGCGCGTTGCGCGCCGAGCTCGCCGGCGGTAAAGCGCAGTTCGAGGACGTAGCGAAGCGAGAGTCCGCCGACTCGGGCACGGGCACCCGGGGCGGTGATCTGGGTTGGGTCAAGCGCAGCGGCACCGGCTTCGTCGCTCCCTTCGCCGCAGCGCTGCGCCGCCTCGCCCCTGGCGTAGTGAGTGAGCCGGTACTCACCGAATTCGGGCTTCACCTCATCCGGATCGACGCCGCCAAGGGCGATTCGGTGCACGCCCGGCACATCCTCGTTCCGATCCAGCTCCGCGGTGCGCACCTGGACGCGGTGGATGCGCGCACGGATACCCTGGATCGGCTCGCGGCGGACCAGACGGACGGCAGCCGGCTGGACAGCGCCGCGCACCGGCTGAGCCTCCAGCTCGCCCACGCGCCGAAGCTCATCGCCGGGGAGCGGATGGTGCTCGGCAGGACCACGGTTCCCGACGTGAGCGTGTGGGCGTTCGAGGCCAGGCCGGGCGAGACGAGTCCCGTGATCGACGCGGCACAGGCGAGCTACGTCTTCCGGCTCGATTCGCTCGAGGCAGCCGGCGTACCGCCGCTGGCGAGCATCCGCGCCCGAGTGCTCGCCGCGGCCCGCTACGAGAAGAAGAAGGCTGTGGCACGCCAACAGGCGGAGCAGGCCGCGGCGGCGCTGCGCAACGCCGGAGATCTCGTCGCGGCCGGGCGGGCGCGGGGGAACCGGGTCGAGAAGCTGGGCCCCTTCACCCGCGTAACGGCGCCGGCGCAGTTCGCACGCGATCCGATCCTGTTGGGAGCGGCCTTCGGGCTGCAGCGGGGCGAGCGGAGCGGCGTCATCGCCGACGAAACCGGTTGGTTCGTGTTGCAGGCACTGGCCCACGCCGGCGCCGACTCCGTTGCGTGGCTCAAGCAGCGGGACCAGCAGCGCGAGTCGCTGCTGCGGCCCGTCGAGCAGGCGCGGCTACAGCAATTCGTTCAAGCGCTGCGCGCCGACGCCAAGATCGTGGATCGGCGCAGCGAGTTGTTCCGACCGGCCGCGGCGAGCTAGAGCTAGTCGCTCAGACGCTTCGGGTCGCCCGAGGAGAGGGGGCTCGAGGTGGTGGGCGGCTGGACCCCGCGCGGGGGCGCGCTGGGCGGATCGTCGCTCGTGGCGTCCTTGAGGCTGCGCTTGAATTCCTTGATCCCCTGCCCCAGCGAGGATCCGATCTCCGGGATCCGCTTCGCACCGAAGACCAGCACCAGTACGAGCAGCAGGATCAGGATGTGGCTGAACGACAAGTCCCCGAACATGACGCGCCTCGCTTCAGAAGATCGATCGGGCGACGTAGTACGCGATCGCCACTCCCACCAGCGCGAGCAGCGACACATCGAGCCCGATCGGCCCGAGAGTGATCGACACCACCAGCAGGTCCATGTGGACCGGCCCCAGCGTGGGGGTCACCGACCAGGTGAAGATCTCTTTCGCCGGTCCCTGCGGCAGGAAGCGCCGCAGCAGCGAGTGGACGAAGCCGCCCAGCACGAAGCCGGTGGCCAGCACGCCGAAGTAAAATAGCGGCCTGCGCGGGCCTTGCGCCACGGGCTAGCTCCGCCGCTCCACGGCGTAGGCGATGCTGTCGCGCAGGGCGTCGCGCGCCGGCGAGGGGGGCAGGATATCGAGCTCCGCTTCCGCCTGCTGAGCCAGCTCCAGCGCGCGGCGCCGGGCGTAATCCAGGCCCCCGGCCGCCGCCACGCACCGCACCACCTCCGCAACTAGTGCATCCGTCGGCTCCGGTACCGCCATCAGCTCGGCGACCAGCCGGCGGTCGGCGGGCGGCATCTCACCGAGCGCCGCAATGAGCGGCAGCGTCACCTTGTGCTCGCGCAGGTCGAGCCCCGACGGTTTCCCCGTCACCGCTTCCGCCTCGGTGTAGTCGAGCAGGTCGTCGGCGATCTGGAAGGCCATGCCGAGGCGCATACCGAAGCGGGCCAGCGCCTCGCGATGCGCAGCCGGGCCCTGGAGGGCACCGACCTCGCACGCCCCGGACAAGAGGGAGGCCGTCTTGGCGCGGATGAGCTGATCGTACTGCGCTTCGCTGTACGCCAGCTTGTCGTGCGCCTCGAGCTGACGCATCTCTCCGATCGTCATTTCGTTCGTCACCCGGGCGAACACGCGCAGCGGCTCGCGATCGTCGAGGCGGACCAGCTCGATGATGGCCCGCGAGTACAGGTAATCGCCCATGATCACGGCGACCTGGTGCGAGAACAGCGCGTTGATGGTCGGCATCCCGCGCCGCAGCACGGAGTGGTCCACGGAGTCGTCGTGCACCAGGGTGGCGAGGTGAATCAACTCCACCACGGCGGCGAGCGTCACCGCCCGCGGGTCGTGGGCGCCGGCGGCCTGACTCGACAGCAGCAGCAGCGTGGGCCGGAACAGTTTTCCCTTCATGCGCACCAGGTGCTCGTTCACCTCGGCGATGATCGGGAAGTCGGCCGCAATGATGCGCACCAGCTCGTCGGCCACACGCTCGAGCTCCACGGCCACCGGCCGTTGCAGCTCTCGCAGCGCGATCGGAACGACCTGCTGGCTCACGTTACTTCGCTTTCGCGAGCGCCTTGGCGCGCGCGCCCACGTCCCGGAATCGAATGTCCACGGCGAACACCCGGCCGTACAGCTCGCGTGCCTCGACCTTCTTGCCTTGCTCCTCGAGCGCGCGGCCCAGCCAGTAGAGGATGCCCAATCGCTCCTGGTCTCCGGAGGCCGGCAGGTCGAGCGCGCGCCGCAGGATCGACTCCGCCACGACATAGGCGCCCTTGTCGAGGAAGCACACGCCCAGCGCCTCCGAGCTGCGCAGCTTCCCGTCGGGCGCCCGCAACGCCTTCTGCAGCTCCGCAATCGCCTCGTCCAGGAGCCCCATCTCCTTGAACGCGACACCCAGGTCGTAGTGCGACTGGAAGTCGCCCTCGTCGATGTTCTCGTCGATTCCCTGCTTGAAGCGCGCCAACATCTCCTGGAAGTCCTGCTCTTCGTCACCGGTCGGCTCTTCGTCGGCGACCTTCATGCGCGTGTCGCGCAACGGGAGGTCCTCGTCGAGAATCATCGCGCTCAGGTCCACGAAGTCGCCCGACTCCACGGCCTCGTCCCGCACCTTCATCTTCGCGTCCCGAGCCGCGGTCTTTCCTTCCGTGTCTCGCACCTTCGCCTTCGGCTTGGCCGGCGGCTCGGGCGGCGGTGTGGCCACCGGGGCGAGCATGGCGAGCGCCGCCTTGGCACGCTCGTTGGCAGGATCGTGCTCGGCGACGCGCTTGTATACGGCTCGCGCCTTGTCGGGGAGGTCGCTCCGCAGCAGCGTATCGGCCAGCTCGAGATAGGCGTCGATCAGCTTCGCCTTGTCGCCCGATTTGAATGCGAACTCGACCTGCTTCTGGCGGTGCCGCACGCTGTTGGGATCGAGCCGCAGAATCTCATCCACCAGGTCCTGCGCCCGCGCCAGGTTCCCTCGGGTCTCGAAGCCGGTCGTCGCCAGGTCGAGCTCCTCGATGCCCCGCGCCCGCTCGCCCGTCTCGATCAGCGCCTCGCCCAACGCCTGGTGCGCTTCGGGATCGTCTGGGTCGTCGGCGACCCGCGCCTCGAGCTCCTCGATGGTCGGCTTCGCCGGGGTCATGTCCATGTCGGTGAAGACGAGCGACCCGCGTTCGTCCCCCTGATTCACCACCCCGTCCAGATTCAAGTCGATCGCCCCCGACCGGCGACCGCCGCCGGCCGAGCCGCGCACCCTCTCGTGCGCGTCGTCGATCACCAGCGGTTGATCGTCGACCTCGTGCCCCTGGTCGGTCGCCCCGGTGTCGAAGTCCGGCTCGAGTTCGAGCGGCGGCACTTCCACCAGGCTCTTGCGCGGTGGCGGGCCCGGGCGTTTCGGCACGACCGGTTTCACCTTGGGCGGCTCGGGGGCCTTCGGAGCCGCCCCTCCGCCGAATCGGGGCGGTGCGCCAACGGCCGGCCGTTTCGGCGCGACTGGCGCCGCTGGCGGCGCTGCTTTCGCGACCGGCGCCTCGATCTCGATCTCCGTTTCCAGTAGCGGCTCGAGCTCCGCCGCGGGCTCGGAGGCGCTCTCCAGCTCGGCGACGGTGGGCTCGAACTCCGCGGGGGGAGGGATGTCATCGGGGGAGACTTCGTCCTGAAGCGAGGGCACCTCCGGCGCATCGAGCTTGATATCGCCGAACTCCGCGCCGGTCGTCTCGAACCCTTCGAGCGTACCTCCCACAGTGGTGGGTTCGAGCCCTTCGGCCAGACTCGTGGTCTCGATCTCGAGCGACGTATCGGGCTCGGCCGTCACTGTCTCGAGCAGGCTGTCGCCGACCGCCTCCGGCTCGAGCGCCGGCTCCGGCTCGGGTTCGGGCTTGGGGGGAGGCGCGGGCGCCGGCTTGGGCGGGAGTGGGACGCGCCCCTTCACCGGCCCCGGCCCCTTGCCAATGGGAGGGGCATCCACGTCGAGGAACACCAGACTCGACGTCTTCCGCTTACCCGACTTCGATGGGTCGTCTGCGGGCGGAGCCTTCGGCGGCGCCGCCGTCCCGGCCGGGCGCCGCTCCGGATCACCATACATCCGGAGGTGCTCCTCCAACGTTTCGCGCAGGTGTGCGCCTTCGGGCGAGATGTCGGCCAGCTCCTTCAGGGCGGCGAAGGCCTGCTGGATCTTCCCGATCTTGTGCATCCGCTCGGCGTAGTCCACGAAGTTCTGCTTGGCCTCGGCCATGAAGCCCTTCGAGGCGTACAGCTTGGCGAGCTTGAGGTAGGTGTTCTGCCGCCCGGGTGCGTTGCGCAGCACCTTGTTGCACATCGCGATGGCGTTGTTGTGGAAGCCCAATTCGGCGTACTTATCGACGGCCTGGTCGTAGAAGTCCGCCGCTTGCGCGGGGTCTCGGACCTTCAGGTACAGGTCACCGATGCGATTGAAGATGGCGAGGTCGGGGTTGGGATCCCCGTCCTCCTCCTGCCCCTTAAGGACCTGCTGCCACGCCTCGATCGCCCCCTTCGGGTCTTTGGCCTCGAGGCTCCGGGCCTTCTCCTTCAGCTTCTCAAGCTTTGACATGGAGCCCTAAAGATACGGACCCCGCCGGGGCCGGACAAGCGGAACCTCCTGTCCAGACGGCGGTTACGAGTTGTGCGCCCATCCAGTATGCTACTTCCCGCCAATCCGACACGCCCCAGGAGACCAGGTCGGCGCGAAACCCCGGGGCGATCTGGCCCCGGTCCGTCGCGAGGCCCAGCGCGGCCGCGGCGTTGACCGTGACGGCGCTCACGACTTCGGCATAGCGCAGGCCCAACTGCGACACCCCGAGCGCCATCACGAGCGGCAGCCCGACCGTGGGTGACGATCCCGGGTTGAAATCGGTCGCGAGCGCGACAGCCGCGCCCGCCTCGACCAGACGACCATCATGGTCGCGGGCAGGAGAACCGCGACCGTGTCGCTCGTCGCGAGCGCCCGGATGCCGGCATCGGAGATGGCGGCGAGGTGATCCGCCGAGCGGGCGCCCAGCGCGGCGGCCAGCTCGGCGCCTCCCGATCCCTCCAGCTCGTCGGCATGCAGCTTCAGCTCCAGCCCGTGCTGCCGCGCGGCGGTGAGAATCGTCCGCGTCTCCGCGACGTCGAACACCCCGGGCTCGCAGAACACGTCGACCGCCGCCGCCAGTCGTTCGCGGGCCACGGCGGGAATCATCTCCTCGCACACGAGGCGAACGTAGTCAGCCCGGCGATCCCGGAACTCTGGCGGGACTTCGTGCGCGCCGAGGAAGGTGGGTACCAGCGCGGCCCGTTCGGCGGTCGCTGTTTCCCGGATGGCGCGGAGCTGCTTGAGCTCGTTGGCGGGGTCGAGCCCGTAACCCGATTTCACTTCGATCGTGGTGCTGCCGTGCGCGAGGAGTGCGCGCACCCGCGCCCGCAGGAGCGTCACGAGCTCGCTCTCACCCAGCGCTCGCACATCCCGCACCGACTGCAGGATGCCTCCACCCCGGGCGGCCACGGTCTTGTAGTCTTCACCCAGCGCCCGGCGCTCGTGATCGTCGAGCCGGGGTGCGCCAAACACCGCGTGCGTGTGGCAGTCGACGAAGCCGGGAAACAGGACCCCGGCGACCTCCACCACGGCGACCTCCACCACCGCCACCTCCCGTTGCACGTCCCCCGTTGCACGTTGCACGTCCTTGTACGGACCGACTGCGGTGATGCGCCCGCCGTCGATCAGCACCGCCGCGTCCTGCAGCACCTCCACATCCGCTAATTCGCCGCCGCGGCGGGCACGGGCGGGCCCCCGACACGTCACGACCTGGCGGGCGCCGACGAGGAGGGTCTTCAGTCGCGGGCCTCGCGCATCGGCAGCCGGATGCCGTGGCGGCGCGCGGTCTCGATCGCGTCGGGATAACCGGC
>WNEY01000436.1_pt1 | contig 25955 bp, 29 predicted proteins | sample 5400531 | NCBI WGS metagenome assembly WNEY01 (sample SAMN13153338, study PRJNA577476) | soil metagenome | isolation source: 200 cm saprolite under Douglas fir tree site 1 | place: USA:California | collected 2015-04-18
AACGTAGTCACCGGGGCGGGGGAGCGGGTCGGCGCTGCCCTGGTCCGCCACCCGGGCGTGGCGATGGTCTCGCTCACCGGCGACACGGCCACCGGCAAGATCATTGCTCGTGAAGCCGCGTCGACCCTCAAGCGCGTGCACCTCGAGCTCGGGGGTAAGGCGCCGGTGATCGTCTTCGACGACGCCGACCTGAACGCGGTGATCGAGGGGATCAAGATCGGTGGCTTCTTCAACGCGGGGCAGGATTGCACCTCGGCCACGCGTGTCATCGCCGGCCCGCGCATCCACGACAGGCTGGTCAAGGACCTCGTGCCGGCGGTGGAGTCTCTCAAGGTCGGCGACCCGGCCGCGGCGGACACCGACATGGGTCCGATGGTTTCAGAGGAGCAACTCGAGCGCGTGGCCGGCTTCGTCGAACGGGCGCGCAAGGCGGGCGCGGAGATTGCGACCGGGGGCGCGCGCATCAATCGCCCGGGGTCGTGGTACGAGCCCACCATCGTCCTGCCGCCCGGGCCCGAAGCGGAGATCGTGAAGCGGGAGGTGTTCGGACCGGTGGTCACCATCCAGCGCTTCAGCGACGAGGACCAGGCGCTGGAGTGGGCGAACTCGGTCGACTACGGGCTGGCGGCCTCGGTGTGGACGCGCGACGTCGGCCGGGCGCTGCGCATGGCGCGGCGGCTGCAGTTCGGGACCGTGTGGATCAACACCCACATCCCGCTCGTCAACGAGATGCCCCATGGCGGCTACAAGCAGAGCGGCTACGGCAAGGACATGTCGATCTACTCGCTCGAGGAGTACACGCAGGTCAAGCACGTCATGGCGTCATTGGACTAGTGTCCGGCGCCCGGAGGCCCGCAGCATATTCGCGGCATGGACGGCCGGAGCCAAGGCAAGGGTGGCGCCGCGAGGAGCGCATCTTTGATGCGTGACGCAGCGGTGCCGGGCCCCATAACGCAGGCTTCAGTGCCTCTCTCGGGGTCCCCTCGGAATCCTTGGATTCCGTGGGGTGAGACGGCACCCGGCCGTCCAGGACGATGAAGATGCAAGGGACTTCCGGCGCTGGACACTCAATGTCCGTCGGATCGAAAGAGAAGACGAAGGCGTCAGAAGCGGTGCAGGCGCCGAAGCCGGCGGCGCTGCGCCTACAGGGGTTGCGCAAGAGCTACGGCACGGTCGTCGCGGTCGCAGGGGTCGACCTGACCGTCGAGGAGGGCGAGTTTTTCACCCTGCTCGGCCCCTCGGGCTCGGGCAAGACGACCCTGCTCCGGATGATCGCCGGCTTCGAGCGCCCGGACGCAGGCACCATCGAGCTGGGCGGGCGCGACGTCACCTCGCTGCCTCCCCACCTACGAGAGACGAACACCGTCTTCCAGGACTACGCGCTCTTCCCTCATATGAGCGTGGGCGACAACATCGGCTATGGGCTACGCATCAAGGGCGTCTCTACAGCCGAGCGGCGCGACCGCGTGAAGCGCGCGCTGCAGATGGTGCGCCTGGCCGGACTGGACAAACGCCGGCCCAACCAGCTGTCGGGCGGCCAGCGCCAGCGCGTCGCGCTCGCGCGCGCGGTGATCAACGAGCCCGAGGTCTTGCTCCTCGACGAGCCGCTGGGAGCATTGGACCTCAAGCTGCGCCAGGAGATGCAGCTCGAGCTCAAGCGGATCCAGAAACAGGTCGGGATCACGTTCGTTTACGTCACGCACGACCAGGAGGAGGCGCTGACCATGAGCGATCGCGTCGCGGTGGTGGCGAACGGACGGATCGAACAGGTCGGTCCGCCGGTTGAGCTCTACGAGCGGCCGGCGACCGAGTTCGTGGCCGGGTTCATCGGCATCTCCAATCTCCTGACGCGCGGCGGGACACGGTTCGTGGTCCGCCCGGAGAAACTCCGCATGCTGCTCGAAAACGAAAGCCCGGAACCGGGCATGACCGTCGAGCCTGGGGTCGTGGAGCAGGTCGTCTATGTGGGCCAGGCGACCAGGTACAACATCCGCCTGGACGGGGGCGAGCAGCTCGTCGCTGTGCGCCAGAATACGGATGCTGCAGGCGAGGGGCTCCAATACGACGGCCGGCGCATTCGTATTGCCTGGGCCCCAGAGCATACTTTCGTGCTCGACGAGAAACCCGCGGCCGAAGAGAACACCAAGGAGAGGTAGGAAGAATGAGATCGACAGAAGGGCCGGCCGTGTGGGTGCGGCTGGGAACGCTCGCCGCGGCGGCGCTGATCGCGGTCACCGCATGCGGCTCCAACGCGACCCCCGGCGGCTCGACTGCGGCGCAGCCGCCGACCTACAACATCAAGCCGCCCACCACCATGCCGACGACCGGCGAAGGCGCGCTCAGCCTGATCGATTGGCCAGGCTATGTCGACCGGACCAACTGGCAAACCCCCTCCGTCGCCTCCTTCGAGCAGACGACCGGATGCAAGATCACTGTCAAGGACGCCAATACATCCGACGAGATGGTCACCCTCATGAAGGACGGTGGCAGCGGTCAGTACGACATGGTGTCCGCGTCCGGAGACGCCGACCTGCGCCTGATCTACGGCGGCGACGTCAAGCCGATGAACACCGACCTCATCCCCGACTTCAAGTCCTTTCAGACCTATTTCAAAGCACCGCCCTACAACACCATCAACGGCATCCACTACGGCATCTCGCTGCAGTGGGGACCCAACACGCTTCTTTACAACACCACCAAGTTCCCCACCGCGCCCACGAGTTGGAGCGTCATCTACGACCCGGCGAACGTGAACCTGGTGACGGTGCCGGACAATCCCATCCAGATCGCTGATGCCGCGCTCTACTTGAGCAAGAAGGACCCGAGCCTCGGCATCAAGGACCCTTACGAGCTGACCCAGAAACAGTTCGATGCCACGGTCGCACTCCTCCACCAGCAGCGGCCGCTGATCAAGAAGTACTGGCCCGATGCGGGCACCGAGATCAGCTTGTTCCAGAACAAGGATGTGTTCGTGGGGGCCGCGTGGCCCTACCAGACCAACACGCTGAAGGCCAACGGTGGGCCGTTCGCAGACACCATCCCCTCCGAAGGGGCGACGGGCTGGGGCGACACGTGGATGCTCGCCACCAAAGCGCCACACCCGAACTGTGCGTACCTCTGGACCGCCTGGGTGAGCACGCCCCAGGTCCAGGCCGAGCAGGCGAACTCCTTCGGCGAGACGCCGGTCAACACGAAGGCCTGCGCCGAGATGGAGAAGCTTTCGGCGGGTTCGTGCGCGCAGTACCACGCGGACGCGCCCGGCACGTACTTCGACACCATCAAGTTCTGGAAGACGCCGATCGCCACCTGCGCGGACGGCAGCCAGAACTGCATTCCTTACGCGCAGTGGCAGGCGGCCTGGACGACTATCACGGCATAGCGTGTCCGTAACAACTGCCGGGCGGCTCCGCAAGAATCGCGGGGCCGCCCCGCTGCCGGGCCTTTTGTGGCGCCGGCCATGGTTGCGCTCGGCGGTCCTGCTCGTACCGCCTCTCGCCTGGTTCCTCCTGATCTACCTGACATCGCTCGTTCTCCTGCTCGTGACCGCCTTCTGGACGATCGACACATTCACCAGCCAGATCGTCCAGGCCTGGAACCTCGATAACTTCCGCATCATCGTCACCGAACCGGCGTACCGGCTGATCATCGGCCGCACGGTCGGCCTGGCCGCGCTGGTCACGATCACGGATGCGATCCTTGCGTTTCCGTTCGCCTATTTCATGGCGCGCGTCGCGTCCCGGCGGACGCAGACCATTCTGTTCGCCGCCGTGCTGTTGCCCTTGTGGGCGTCGTACCTGGCGCGGGTCTACTCGTGGATCCTCATCCTCAACCACAGCGGCATCCTCAACTGGAGCCTGCAGTCGATCGGCCTCCCGCCGCCCAACATCGGCTACACGATCACGGCGATGTGGATCGTCTTCTCGTACATCTGGCTTCCGTTCATGATCATCCCGACCTATGCGGCGCTCGAACGCGTGCCCGAGTCACTCCTCGAGGCCGCGGCCGACCTGGGCGCTCCGAGGTGGCGAGCCGTGCTCGATGTCGTCCTGCCTCTGGCGATTCCGGGCGTGGTCGCCGGCTCGATATTCACGTTCTCGCTCACCCTGGGCGACTACGTCACTCCGATCCTGGTTGGCGGCGCCGGCTCGATTTTCATCGGCAACGTCGTTTACACGAATGTCGGGATCGCCGGCAACCTGCCCTTTGCCGCCGCCCTGTCGATGGTCCCGGTGGCGATCATGGCCGTCTATCTGCTCGGGGCCAAGCGCCTCGGTGCATTTGAGGCTCTGTAGTGGAGGGGCGCTGGACACGGCTGGCACTGACTATCTGGGCGGCGCTGATCCTGCTTTTCCTGTTCGTGCCTCTCCTGCTGATCTTCCTGTATGCGTTCAACACCTCGAACATCGAGAGCTGGCCGATTCCCGGCCTCACGCTCAAGTGGTTCACCTCCACGTGGAACGACGCCGAGGTGCGCACGTCGCTCAAGCTCTCGGTTCAGGCTGGGCTTACCGCCACCGCATTGGCGCTCGTCCTCGGGTCTTGCGCGGCCTTCGCCATCCATCGCACGACATTCTTTGGCAAGGACGCGGTGAGCTTTCTCTTCGTCCTCCCGCTTGCCCTCCCAGGGATCATCACCGGGATTGCGCTGAATTCCTTCTTCAGCTTCAACGGCATCTCGCTTTCGATCTGGACCATCGTGATCGGGCATACGACCTTCTGCATCGTGGTCGTATACAACAACGTGCTCGCACGGCTCCGCCGGACTCAGGGCTCTCTGGTCGAGGCTGCCATGGACCTCGGCGCAAACGGCTTTCAGGTTTTTCGCGACATCACGCTGCCGCTCATATCGACGGCGGTCGTCGCCGGGGCGATGCTGGCGTTCGCGCTCTCTTTTGACGAGGTGATCGTCACCGTCTTCACCGGAGGCGCTCAGAACACGCTGCCTCTGTGGATCTTCGGCCAGATGCGCCTCGGCCAGCGACTCCCAGAGGTCAACGTGGTGGTTTCGTTCGTTGTCCTGGTGACGATCATCCCGGTCGTGATCGCGTCCCGGCTCACCGGCGGCGGCGGCGCCGCGCGTGTACCCGCCGCCCGCCAGATGTCTAGTGGATGATCATGGGCAGCACGATGGAGGCCACCCAGAGCGCCAACCCGACAGCGATCAAGCCGATCTTCTTGTAGCCCCATCCGATCGCGCCGAGAACGAACGCGATGAAGGCGAGAATCAGCAAGATCGTGCTCAGGGTCAAGCTGGAAACACCGCGGCTGATCAGCTCCGAAAGAGTCCATAGCGCCAGGCCCACGCACACCAGGTCCGTCTTCTTGTAAGACCAGCCGATCGCGGCAACCACGAAGACTATCAACGCGATGATCAAAAGAATCTCGGATAAGCTCATGTGCGCATTATCAGCCACGGCCTTGCAGTTCGACCGAAATGGGCAGAATGGCCGATTCTTCCGGCTCCGATCAGCCGATAATGAGTTCGCATCGGGGACGCGAATCCCGGCGGGGAGGATTGGGCAGCTCGAAAGGAGGACGACACATGAAACGTTGGTTGTCTTTGGCGATATCGATCCTTGCCCTCGCCCTGGCCCCCGCGACCGTGACGGCCGGGCAGGACTCGGTCCACTTCGGACCCATCAGCAGCGGATCGCCCGACTCGGGCACCTGCCGCCCCGTTTGGGCCAATGACACGTACATGCGCGTTTTCGACGCGGGAACGACGCCTAGCGCCGGTGTTTACAACGTCACCGAGAGTTTCATCGCGGGCCGGTTCGTGACCACCAAAGGGTCAAGCCCGGGCGCCTGTGAATCGGGCACCAACGACGGTGGCATGATCGGCGACGGAGTCACCGGCACGTTCAGCGGCAACTTCCTGATCGTCGTCTCCAATGGAACCTTCAATCCCGACGCCACCTGCGACACGGGTTGCGACACCACCGCGGGGTTCGTTCAGACGGTGTACGGGTCAGCAGCCACATATGACGTCCCCAGCTTCGGGTTCACCTACCACGCCAACGGACCCGACCTGGTTCAGCGCGAGTGGCACAACGCGTCGGCCGACCAGGGTGGCAACTCAGGCGATATCAGGAGCTCGTAGGCCGAATCAAATCCCCTAGTAGGTGGACGCCCCAACCGCGAGGCAGCAGCCGATCTGACAGCACCGAGGCCCGAAACATGAAAGGGTTGAAGGCGAGGTAGGTCGGGTCGGGGATCACGCGGAGATCGGCAACGTGCAGGCCGGTGCGCGCCGCCAGCGCGCGAATCGCGCTGGCGGTGTTGGCCCTGTACTGGACTGGAAACGTGTCCGCCTCGACGCGGCCGTAGAGCCGCGGCACGAGCCGGCGCTGCAGCTGTGGCAGCAAGCGTCCCAGTCGGTTGAAGGCCAGCAACGGGTTGCGCAGGTTGGGGGTGAGGAACACGAAATGGCCGCCCGGCCGCAGCACACGATGCACCTCGCGCAGCACGCGCTCCGGGTCGCGCAGGTGCTCCAGCACCCAGATGCACACGATGAGGTCGAACGACTCGCCCACGAACGGCAGCTCCTCGCCGCGGCCGGTCACCACCGGCATGCCCTTGGTGCGACGTTCCGTGAGCGAAGGCACATCGGGGTCGAGGCCGGCCGCCAACCTCACATCGCGCCAGAACAGCTCGACCACCCCGCCTCGCCCGCACCCGAGATCCATGACGCGGATGTCTGCAGTCAGATGGCTTCTCACCAGCGCCTCGAGCTGCTCGCCGCTCGAGCTCCAGCCCGGGCGCATGGCCCGATAGCGGGCCCGGTACGAGTTCTGCACGTCCAGCGGCAGCGCCGCCCCCCGAGGCACGGCGGCATTATGACGAGAGCCCGCCGTTTGTGGCAGCGGGCTCTCAAACGCTACGAGTAGCGGACTACTTGATCGAGATGACCGTAGGCCCGGCACTGCCGAAATCGCAAGGCGGGGGCACGCCCGACGCCACGAAGGTGTTCGGGCATGCGAACACGCTGACGCTTGCAAGCGCGGTGCCTTTTCTGAATGGCACGCTGGTCGGGAAGAGGTCCGGCTGAACCAGGACGCTGAGCTGGTTGACGGTGGGGGTCGGAGTGAGCCCTTCGTCACAGATGGCAGTCCCGTTCGAGAAGCCCGAACCGCGGGCGATAGTCGTCTTGTTGATTCTCTCCTCGAGGGTTGTGTAGGCACTGCTGAACATGAAGGTGTCGAGACCACCGGTGTTGGGGTCGAAAACCGGTTGGCACATGTATGTGACGGTGACGTTGACAGCCAGCTTGGCGACCAATGACCCCTGAGAGATCGTCAGGGCATCGATACCGGCGCCGCCGCCACCGCCCGCGGCCTGGGCGGTGACTCCGAGCCGGTCGGTTGCGACGCGCAGCGCGGCCGCTCCCGACGGGGTGCTCGAAAGGGCGACCACCGCAACCAGGGCGGCGGTGACGATTGGAGTGAGCGCAAGAGCAGAACGTTTGAGGTTGAACATCCGGACTCCTAGAGATCAACACGCATGGACCCCCTGGGTTTCCCTAGGTCATCTCCATAGGCAACGCCCTCCATCTCCGGCGCGACCCCCTCAGCCAGGCTTAACGGGTTCAGCCGCAAACCAGTAACGGTCGATTGAGGTCTAGGCGGGGGCGTGAGCTGGTCTGGTCGAAGGTTGGGTGAGGCGCAGCGCGTGCAGCGAGGCGAGCCAGAGCACGACCACCCCCGCCATGGCCGAGTCGGACCAGACCTCGAACAGGAGTGGAAATCCAAACCCTACCGCGAGCGCGTTGGTGAATGCGAGGTAGACGGGCCCAATCAAGAACCACGCCACCGCAACCGCCACCACCAGCCCACGCGATCCCCGCCGCAGGCCGAAATCGAGCAGCACGATGATGGGCACCAGCAGCAGGACCAGCTGGCCCGCCCAGACCACGGTCAGCAGGAGCGGAGACGCGGCGTATGCGGCTGCCATTTCCAGCGCACGCCCGCCGCGGTCTGGTCGCGGAGCGCCCAACCGGCGCAGCGTCGCGACGACCACGACCACCGCCGCCAGCCCCGTCAGAGCGAGCACCACCGAGTCGACTCCCGTTCCCTGCTTGTAAAGGCTTTCCGGGTGCAGCAACCTCGCCAGCGCCGCCATCGGCGCAACGTTCATCTCCTCGCCGGTCCCACGACCCACGGCCGGCAGGACCTGGAAGAGGTACTCCGGCAGGTACCGTGGCGCCCCGACCGCCCACAGCACCGCCCACGTGCCGAGGGCAGCGGCGACCGTCAACCAGCGCCGTCCCCACAGGCTGAGCAGAAGCAGCGGCGCCTGCACCAGCTTGATCGCCAGCCCAAAACCGAGCGCCGCCCCGCCCCACCAGCGGTCGCCCCGCAGCCAGGCCGCCAGCACGACGCCGCTCAAAGCGAGCACGAGGATCTGGTAATTGCGGTTCTGGATCTCGGTCAGGGTCGGGGCGAAGCTGATGCTGAGCAGCACCGCCAGCGCCCCGAACTGCCAGTCGCGCACCTCAAGGGTCCGCAGCACGATCCAGATGAAAAAGGCCAGCAACGCCGTGGCCACGAGCAGCGCGACACCATCGACCACCCGAGGGTCGAAGCCCGTGAAGGGCTCCAGCAGCCAGAGCGGAAACGGTGGGTAGAACGGCGGATAGGCCGAGCCCCAGGCGCCGAGGTAGCCCTGCAAGTGCCCCGCACAGACGCCGGTCGTGCACCGATAGGGATCCTTGCCTGCAGCCAGCGCGTTCGCGCCCGCCATGTAGACCTGTCGGAAGTCGTTCGTCTGGTCGGAAAGGAGCGGCAAGACGATCGCGTACCAGATGTAGGCCAGCCCGATGGGCACTCCGGCCAGCACCAGGAGGGCGCTCCGGAAGGGGCGGCTCGCGAGGCCTGCGCCCCAGAGCCGCGCCGGCGAACCGCTACTCAGCGCGGCGGTAGGCGCGGCCACGAGGGAACTCTACGGTGGAGGTCAGTGCTTCGAAGCCCAACAGGGTTCTGAATCTTGTGATCACGGCGCGGACGGGTGATGGGCTCGAACCGATGTCAATGCCCATGCCCCCACGTGATTGCTTGCCGAGCAGGATCGGGGCCGTGACCCCTTGCAGCGCCCACTCCAGGACGAGCTGGTTCGGCGCGTTACCTGAACCAGTGACCGCGAAGCAAATCGCCATGGTCCCCGAGTTTTCATCGAGGTGGAGGGTGCGCGCCGGCCAGGGATCGCACCCTGGCCGGTCCGTCACGGGGTAGTAGATCGAGGGCCGATCGGTCACCGTGAAGTCGCTCCGACTTGCCACCCTGTCACCCACTTCGTCGTTCCAAAAACGAACGCCAAGACGGACCGCGCCCGGATCTAGCCTGGCCACGACATTGCCTTGCGAATCCGGCATGACCTGGACCCAGAGGCCGTGCACCATGCCGCAGGGATGCGCGCACCCTATATCGGTCAGATAGCTGTAACTCTCCAGTGTGCGAACCGTACCCAGTCCCGCGAAGACAGAGCCGGCCACCAGGCACACCAGCCCCACCGCCGCCATCGACCAGACGTGTTCCCTGGCGGGCACTTGGACGGGGGTCGCCGTTCCGGCAGGCGCGGGCATGATCTCCAGCCCGATCAGCCGAGGCAAAGTGATCAAGCCTACGCGGCGATTCAAGAAGGCGAAGCCGCCGCCCAACAGCACCCCGATGAGCAGCTGCCACCCGAACAGCACCCAGAGGCCTCCAACACCGCACACAGTCATGGCGGTCAGACAACCACCGAGGATTTGGTGGCGAGGCCGGACCCACTCGCGCGCTCGCCAGATACCCCGCACGGGGAGGAACGCAACCTCGAACGCGAACCAGATCAGCAGGGCTCCAAGCAAGATGCCCGCGAGCCCGCCGCCGGCACTTCGCGCAGCGAAATAGATGAGCAGGCCGATCACCAAACCGGCGGCTCCGATTTTTAGCGACGCGGTCGGCGCTCGCCACGCCGCGATGGCGATGATGCTGGTGGAGCCAAGCACCACTACGAGTGCCGCGATCGTCGTCACGATCAAGACCTGCGAGCTGGTCACGGCCGGGATTCCACCGCTGCGTACTCGCTGCGCAGAATCGGCGGCACACGCGCCACAAAGCCGTCGTAGAACTTGAACAGGAGCTCGAACTCGACCGGTTCGCTCGGGTTGTGGTGAGGCTCAGTGGCGCGGTTGATGGAAGCCAGCACCCTGTCGCCGATCATCACGAAGCTCACGTGGTCGCAGTCGAGCAGCCACTGCATCATGCCCGGGTCCAGCAGCATCACCGCGCTGCGACGGTCCCTGGCTCTGACGACGAACCGCTTGTCGAACTCATCGGACTCGAGCTCCAGCGTGGGTGCGCCCCCCACCACCGCCATCGTGAACACGTTTCGGGGGTCGACTGAGACTTGGGGGATGTTCACGCCGGCGACGGTGAAGCTCAGCACCGAGAAAAAAGCCGTGCTCTTGCCTTCGCTCCGGATGAGATCGGCGGCGGCAAGTCCTCCGTCAGGAGAAGAGAACGCATTCGTCAGCCCGGTCCGTTCGATCGAGCTGAGCATCGAAAAATCGCGGGGCAGGTTGGCGCCGCTGGGCACGAGGCCGCGCTGGGAGCACATCGCGGCGATCGCCTGCCGGCGCGCCTTCTGCAGGGGCGCCAATCGTCGGGCGGCCACGACGATGATGACGAAGCAGCCAAGCGTCACCAGGACAGTGACCGTCGTGGTCACGACCAAGATGGGAAGGCCGGTCACGGCCGCGAGTGTACGGCCACCCGATTCGAAATTTGCCTTTTCTGAAGGGCTCCTTACGATCGGAGGTCGGGAAGCCGTCAGCCATCTGACATCGGGGGCAATCCAAATGAAGCGATACCTCTGGCTTGCATTCGTTGTGATTCCCGTCCTGGCCTTAGGCCTGGTGAGCGACGTCGCCGCCGGCCAGGTCGACGGGGTCAAGGGCGAAGGAGGACGACCGTTCACCACGGTACTGATGGGCGCGAACGAGGTGCCGGCCGCGCCTGGCTCCGACCTCGTCGGAACGGCACTGGTCACGATCAACCTGGGCCAATCCGAGCTGTGTTGGGACCTGGACTACACGACCACCCAGGTCGTGGTCGCCGCGCACATCCACAAGGGCCCCGCCGGAGTCGCGGCGCCGGTCGTTTTCGGATTCTTCAACCCACCCGCGTCGACAGTGGTTGTGAACAGCGGTTGCAGATCAGGCGATCCCGCGCTCCTCAAAGCGATCACTGAGGATCCAGGAGCCTTCTACGTAAACGTCCACACCACTGCGCACCCAGGCGGAGCCGGCCGCGGCCAGCTGACCAAGTAACTCGCACACCTCGGGCCGGCACGAGCCTTTCGTGCCGGCCGTGAGTTCGGGAGATAAGGGGGCTGGGCGGACATTGCAATCCAGGCCCCAGCCCCCACTGCCCAAGCTTGACGTTCTAAGGACCGGTACACGTGAAATCGCAAATGACCGGTCGGGTATTCCCGCCTCGGCCTGACTAACTCTTCAACGAGGACCGAGAGGGCGCGGATGGCTGCATCAGAGCCGGGGATAAGACCATTTGGGCCTGAATGGCGGGATCCCTGGTTCGAAAAGCACCTACCGCGCGGTTAAAGCACCACCGAGCCGGCCGAGGATCTCTTCCAGGATCTCCTCCGAGGTCGCGAAGTTGAGCCGGACATGCCCCTGGCCAGTTTCGCCGAACTCCTGTCCATCGGCAAGGCCGACCTTGGCGTGCTCGAGGAAATGCTGGTGGGGAGTGAGGCCCGTTTGCACGTCGAGGTGGCGGCACCCCATCCACGCGAGGTAAGTGGACTCCGGCATGTGGTGGGCAAGGCCGGCCTCGGCGGCCCAATCGGCGACTCGCCGCCGGTTGCGGTCCAGGTACACCATCACGGTGTCGAGCCAATCCTCAGACTCGCACCAGGCTGCGATCGTGGCGGCGACGCCGAAGCGGCCTGGCCCGCCCAGAAGACGTTCGGGAACCACGCTGTCGAATTTTTCTTTGAGTCCCACGCTGCCGAAGTGGGCGATCGAGGTGCGGAGACCGGCGATGTTGAAACCTTTCGTCGCGGAGGTCAGTGTGACCGTACGCTCGGCAGCCGCCCCGATTGTTTCCATGGGGATGTGCGTTGCTCCCGGATATACGAGGTCCGCGTGGATTTCATCCGAAACGATCGTCAGGTTGTGAGCGGCAGCGATGCTGGCGATGCCCTCGAGCTCGGCTCGCTCGAGTACCCGGCCGGTGGGGTTGTGCGGATTGCACAGCAGGATCATCGACGCCTGTGCAGCGGCTCGTTCCAGACCTTCGACATCGACCACGAAACGGCTCCCATCGTCGACCAGCGGGTTTTCGACCAGGCGGCGGCCGGTGGCTGCGATAAAGCGCAGAAATGGAGGGTAGACCGGAGTCTGCGCGATGATGCCGTCCCCCGGCTGGGAGAAAGCGACGATCGTCGCGACCAGTCCCTGGACGACGTCGGTGTTGGCGTGGGTCAACGCCGGATCTGGCTGCCAATTGTGGCGACGCGCCATCCAGCCGGCAAAGGCGTCGAACAGCGGGATTGCGTCCGTCATCCGGCCGTAGCCGTAGTCCTGCGAGTGGGTGAACTGTTCGATGGCGGCCTGGATGGCCTGCGCGACCTTGAAGTCCATGTCGGCCACGAAAGCCGGTATGACGTCGGCGGGGTACTTCGTCCATTTGCCGCCACCGCGGGCGCGGAGCTGGTCGGCGCTGAGGAGGTAACGCTCCATGTTTGGGACGTTACCAAGTCCTGACTCTGTTGTGATTTTGGCTCACCCCCTGCGCCGCTAAACCCACACCAAAGCTGGTGGGGAATCCCATCACGCTCCAACAGATCGACGGTGTGACTCGAGCCCTTGACACCCGTTGGGCAGGCGAGCATAGTGCGACCCGGTCCGTACTCAGCGAGTTGAGTAGGTCGGGTGTGAGCTGGCCCAGCCAGCAAGTCTGGGGTCGATGTTTCCAAAACAAGCCGGCAGCGGCTATCGCGAATACATCGGCACGCCGTGCGCTATCGCGGGGACGCGCACCGAGCCAAAGGTCGCACTTGGTTGCGCGTTCATACTGGGCGCGATCTTCGTCTTGGAAGTAGCGACACCGAACGACGTTGTCGGCGCCTTAGCCCTCCTTCCGCTGACAGCAGGAGCGTGGCTGCTCTCTGATCGAATGGCCGCTCTGATCATGGGTGCCGGTGCGCTGTTCTTTACAGCTGCTGTAATTCTGGAGACACGCAACCGCCCGACCTTGTTTCTGGTTGCAATTTCGGTGCTGATCACGGCAAGCTTTGTCAGGCTCTGCGCCACCGGCCTATCCGCGCAAAGAGACGCTGATGCCAGGCAAGGTTGGGCCTTCACGTCGCCGGCTAGGCCTGGAAATAGAGACGCCGCCGCCCCCCTAACCCGCCGTGAGCTGGAGGTCGCTCGCCTGGCAGCACGTGCATACACCGCTGCTGAGATCGGCCACCAACTGCACATCGGTGAGCGCACGGTCGAAAGCCATATCGCCAGCACATACGTCAAGCTCGGGATCAGGTCTCGATCCGAGTTGATCCGCAGTGCTTCGAGGCTCGACTAGCGCCGGTACGTCCGTACCGTTTCCGTACTCGGTACGGTAGACGGTGCCTAAGTCACCTGCCAGCCTTCGCTTCAAGCGCGTCCTCGGCAGGAGTCGTGACGGACTCCCCTCCAACCGAATGGGAGATCCACGCCCACGATTTGTAACAAAGGAAAGAGAACTTATGAAACGTCTGCTAGCGACGGGTGTGCTTGTCCTGACGGCACTCGCCTTGTCCATGACCACAGGATTCGCAGACAGCGGCACCAGCAACGGCAAAGGCGTGGATGTCATCCATTACAGCCTGGCCTATACCGACGTGAACGGGCCAGTGGACTGTGTCGGGGTGCACCAGACGGGCAAGAACTTCCCGGGCACTGCCACGTCGGGCGGCCAGGACAGCTTCACTTGCACCAGCACGACTGGACTGCAGCTGACGGGCGGCGCCTTTCCCGGCCAGGTGATCCCGATTGCAGTCGGCGGCTGGCAGTCGGACTACTTCTTCGGCGCCTTCGGTACCTCCGTGATCAATACCATCCCCTTCTCGCTGGTCGTTTCGGCCGATAACTTCTCCTACTCGGGAGTGGCCGGCTACTACTAGCCTCACACCAAGTCTGCCTGGGCGCCGGGCCGAGCCCGGCGCCCTGCACCGTCGACGGACCACTACGACGCGCCCGTCCGCACCCCCAGCTCGCCGAGCCAGCGACGATAGGCGATGGCGGTCCTGTCGCTGCGCAGGTGTAGTTCTGCCTGTAGATCGAGCGGCAGCATCTCGGGACGCTGGGACTCGAGAATCGGTCGATCCTGCGCGAAGATGCGGTCCTGGAACTCGACCATTGACGACCGCGGTTCGTAGTTCATGGCCATCCACATCCAGGCGGTGCTGTCGACGGCATCGTGCGGCGTAACGGAGAGAAGCATCCCAAAGGAGTGCTCGCCATGCTTGACGAATGAGGCGGAAAGCGGACGATGTACGCGATAGGTGTAAGTCACCACAGACCCGTGGCCGGTGGCATAAGGGTCGGGCTGAAACACCTTCACACCCTCCGACACGATGCCTTCAGGGCCGATGGTAGTGGTGTAGTCCTCGATCTCCGGCCGCGCTCGGTCGCCCAAGATCCCTTCATGAACGAATGGGAAGTGACCGATGTCGAGGAAGTTCTCGACAATGCGCGGCCCGCTTGCCCTCACGGGGTATGGCCCCGCGAACAGAACCTGGTACGCGGGATCGTCGAGTAGCTCGAAGCGTGGGATCCCACGAGCGCCGCTGCCGAGGCTCACCCATATGACGCCATAGGCAGCCGCCGCGTGATAACTGGCCACCCGCGCCTTGGCCGGCGGAACCTGGTCGGGATGGGCAGGCATGAGGACACACCGCCCGTCCGTTCCGTAAGTCCAACCGTGATACGGGCACTCGAGCCGAACGCCGTCGACGACGCTGCCGAGCGACAGCCGGGTCCCACGATGCACACACAGATCGCGCCACGCGAAGAACTCGCCGCCGGAACGCCAGACGACGAGGTCCTCGCCGAGCACCCGAGCCGCGATTGGGCCACCGCCCGCAAGCTGTGCGGCAAGCGCTACGGGGTGCCAGTCCTCCATGAGGACAGGGTCATCGATCATCGCCATTCCTCGAAAAAGCAGACATGTTGCGATGATGCCACCCCGCCACAGACGTGTCCATGCGTCGATAACACATCTGGCCGGATCCGCAGTGGCGGGGTGCGCTCATGTCGAGCGGCTAGAGGAACGGATGCCTAAAAGGGCGAAGGCCGTCCCTGCGGCTGATATAGCTCCTCCGACTTCGGTTCGCGTAATGGAAAGCTTTCTCAGCAGTCGAACACCGACCAGCAGATGTCGTTGCGCAACCGCTCGTCGTCGAGCACGAGCTCGCGAATCATCTCCGGGAGCTGGTCGCGCTGCCACCGGCACTCGAGTCGCCCTGCGCTCTCACCCTCTCCTTCCGGCGCGGCAGCACGTGCGGCCTTGATCGCATAGGCGGCCGCACCGAGCTCGTGCGCGGCGACGTGTGCGACGGCCGCGGCCTGGCCGGCAGCGTACGCGGCGTGCCGTGCCGCCCCACTCAGGTCTCTGGCCGCGGCGTTTGCATGGCCGGCCGCCGTGCGAGCCTGGGTCATGGTGATCTCGCCGCGCGCCCATGCGCGGGCCCGCTCGATCGCCTGACGCGGTCGCGGGTCCTCAGGCTGAGCCGACTCGAAGAGGTCAAGGACGTGCTCCGCGCACGAGGCCGCCCACAGGGCGAGGAGCTGGTGATGGGAATCGGTTAGGTTCCCACCGCGGCGGATCGTCACGAAACGAGGGTCGCGGTCTTTCGGGAGGATCACACCCAGCACCCCTTTTGCTCGCAGCTGCCCAAACCTCTAGCACGATGCCCCCGCCTTCGGATGCCTGGCCCTCCGGGCCCATCCTCCGCGTCTACGAGGGATCCGCCTACCCTGCGGGAACCTGTGACAAACCGCGCTGTCTCAGCAGGCGGGCTGCGCGGGTTTCATGTGGTATCCGCTGCCCAGGCAATCTGCGCCTGATTGGCTGTATTAGTGTTTCACCTATTCAGACCCGGGCCGCGGTCATGCGCGAGGTGGGGGCTCCGCTTTCAATCGAAACCCTGGAGCTCGACGAGCCCCATGAGCGGGAGGCGCTCGTGCGCATCGCCGCCGCCGGCGTCTGCCACTCCGACCTACATCTGATGAAGGGCGACTGGCCCATCCCGCTACCCGCGGTGCTCGGCCACGAAGGCTCGGCTGTTGTGGAGCAAGTGGGCCCCGGCGTCACCACCGTCAAGCCGGGCGATCACTGCATCCTGGTCTTCGCACCCAACTGCGGCCATTGTGCCTACTGCAGCGCCGGGCGGCCGATGCTCTGCACCGGCCACGGCCGGCGGCCGCCCGGCACCATGCTCGATGGGACCAATCGCCTGTCGAGCAGCGGCACATCGGTCTCCCATATGGCTGCAGTCGCATGCTTCGCGGAGCACGCCGTGATCGCGGAGGAGCAGTTGCTGGTGATCGAAAGCTCGATACCTCTCGACAAGGCCGCTCTGGTTGGCTGCTCGGTCACCACGGGCGTGGGTGCAGTCGTAAACACGGCCAGGGTCGAGCCCGGCGCATCGGTGGCCGTCATCGGGTGCGGTGGTGTGGGCTTGAGCGTGATCCAGGGCGCCCGGCTAGCCGGCGCGGCACGCATCGTCGCCATCGACCTCTTTGACGAGAAGCTCGAGAAAGCCACTTCCATGGGGGCCACGGACATCGTTAACGCCAATGACGGCGACGTGGTCAAGCAAGTGCATAAGCTCACAAATGGCGGCGCTGACTACGCGTTCGACGCGATCGGGATGGCGGCTACTGTCAAGCAGTCTCTCGACCTGGTCAGGGCCGGCGGCAAGGCCGTTGTGGTGGGTATCGGGCGCTTCGGCGAAGGGACACCGATCGACGCATTCAGCTTGGTCATGCAAGAGAAGGCTTTGCTCGGCTGTTTCTACGGCTCCAGCCGTCCGCGTATCGATATGCCGCGGATCCTCGACCTCTACCGGCGCGGCCGGTTGCAGCTCGACGAGCTGGTGACCCGCCGGTACCCGCTGGATCAGATCAACGAGGCATACGCGGACCTACAAAGCAGCCAAGCCGGACGTGGTGTGATCGTTTTCTAGATGGCCGAATTCCGGGTGGTGGTGGGCGGCCGCTCACATAACGCGAACCGATTGCTTTTGGCCGGCGCCAAGATGACCCTCGAGGGCTAGCCAGATCCTGTCTCCGTCAGGATGGAGGCCGTGCGTACGCGGTTCACAGAGTTAGTCGGCTGCAGACTCCCTTTCCAGCTCGCCGTATTGGGCGGGGTAGGCACTCTTGCGCTAGCCACAGCAGTCGCGAAGGCTGGTGGCCTGGGTATGGTGCCGCGCAACGTCCAAGTGCCTGAGCCGGGCGCGGCCGCGATTGGAAAGGGGTTCTTGATCCCCTACCTTCAGCCAATAGAGGAGGTGGCAGAGGACGTCCGTGGCCTGCGAGTGGCGGAGTTCTTCTGGGGCGAGCCGGAGGCCGCGATAGTGGCCGCCGCCCACTCTGCGGGCGCCCTGGTCTCGTGGCAGGTCGGCTCGGCCGAGGAGGCTCGAGCGGCGGCGGGTGCGGGTTGCGACTTTGTCGTTGCCCAGGGCGTCGAAGCCGGCGGCCATGTCCGTGGCACCACTCCACTTGACGCGCTGCTGGCAGAGGTGCTGGGCGCCGTTTTGGTACCGGTGGTGGCGGCGGGCGGGATCGGAAGCAGCGAGCGCGTAGCACAGCTGATCGCTGGCGGCGCGGACGCCGTGCGGGTTGGCACTCGCTTCCTCGCCTGCCCTGAATGCGACGCGCATCCCGCCTACGTCCAGGCGTTGATCGCCGCAAGCGCAAGCGACACCGTTCTTACGCGCCATTTCGATGGCGACGGACACTGGCCTGCGCTAGTGCGCGTCCTGCGCTCGTCGCTGGAGGGGGCGATCAGCGTCGGCAACCGCAGCACGTCCCCTCCGTCGGCGACTGCCGGGGCCCCGCTGACGATGGCGTGCTATGCCGGCCTCTCGGTTGATCATGTGACTGAGGTCAAGCCGGCGCTCGAAGTCGTGCGCGAGCTGACCTCGGACCTGGTCTGAGCCGAGTCGATATCGTCGATTGTCGCGACGAGCTCCAGTGTGGGCCGCGGCATACTGACAGAGCCCGCCGTGCTCGAGCTCAATCTCAAGCTCACCACCAGCCAAGCCCTCGAGGAGTGCCGCCGGCGCGGTCTAGTCGTTCGAAGCGAGCGTGAACTGGCCGGGCGAATTGGCAGCCATCATTGGCACCTTCGGATGCCGGGCCGTCCGGGCACACTGGAGTTGAGCGAATGGCAGACCCGAGTCTGGGTGAAAGTGCATCCGCTGCGTGACGGCGGCTGGGCAACCACCCTCGCACATGAGCTTTCGGCGCAGCGAGGTGGATAGTCGTCCCCCATGTATGACCGGCCGCTCACGATCGACCAGGTCCTGACGCAGCTCAAAGAGCAACCGGAGGCCATCGCCGCTCTTACCGTGCGTCTGCCGCGAGCTCGATTGCAGGTTCGCGCGAGCGGGGGCGTGTGGTCTGTCAACGATGTTCTTGCGCATCTCCGTTCATGCGCGACATGTGGGGCAAATACATGGCGATCATCGTTGCGGAAGACCGGCCGACGATCAGAGCGATGAATCCGACGACCTGGATAAAAAGCACGAACTATCCCGACCTGGAATTCGCACCCTCGTTTCGCGCCTTTACGAAGCAGCGGGTCGAGTTGTTGGCCTTCCTGCGACCCCTGCCAGTTCCGGCTTGGTCACGTACCGCGACCGTTACGGGCGGGGGAAGGCCACGCGAAAGGACGGTGCTGGACTACGGGCGGTGGCTCGCTAACCACGAGCAATCCCACGTGAAGCACATTGCGCGCATCGTCAGTGAATGACCCGGCTAGCGCCACCGCCGCATCTCCCGAGCGTAGAGCTCTACGAGTCAGTTAAGCGGCTGAAGGGCCGGCCTGATGTTGGCGTTGACGTGGAAACTCGCACCGTTCCACACCGAACGGGCCTTGTCGTACTCGACATCGGACGCCGTCAGCAAGGTGCCGGTGAAATCCATGCGAAAGGCGCGTGTGTCGGTTTCGAGCGTTAGGCGGGAAGACGCACTAAGCCCTTAAGAGCGAATCGCTCCCAGGTACTCGCCAGCGAAGCCCATCGAGACGGCGACCCCCGGAGCGTTAGCAGCGACGTACGCCATGTTGCTGTTCACCCACCCAACCATCGTCGTCGCATCAAGCCATCCGGACGCGCCGAAACTCTGCGCGAGGTTGACCTGTTTTCCGTCCTTGCCGACGAGCAGCTCATGTGAATCGGAAAGGATGAGATCGTTGCAACAGACCATCACATGCGTGCCGTCTGGGGAGAGAAGTGGTCCGAACGGCGCGTTCAGCCCAGTCGCAGTGAATTGCCAGGCCTCCGTTCCATCGGTGTTTCGAATGCTCACGGGCTGGTTCACCCTCTGGTCCGCGGTCCCGCCTCCGGTCATGACGGCGTCACCCATGCACACGAACGAGCCGCTGGTGATCGAGTCCCAGACCTGGCATTTGGTCGGGTCCGACAGGACCGTGCCGGGCCTGATGGTTGCGGCGTCGATTCTTACTTTCACCCCGAGTGTCGATCCGGGGCCACCACCCTGCGAAGCCCACACAGTCGGATAGGTTCCGATAGGGCCGACGGCGTCCCAGCCGGTGAGCGCCAACACGTCCTGTGATCCGGACCACGTATGGTGGTAAACCAGCGTGCTTGCGCCCCCGGCCGGTGCCGAGTAAGCGTCGAAGGTGTAGGTCACTGTCGTTGGTTGCCCGCTGCATGCAAGGCCGGCGTTGCTCGGGACGGTGAAGACGGTGCCCAGCAGCTTAGTGCCGTCGGGGCTGACGGCGAATGACAGCATTTGCTGCGTCGAGGTCATCGGGAATGTGGCCGCGACAGCAACCGTTCCATCGATCGCGAGGCTTCGGATCACTCCTTTGGAGTCGGCGAAGAAGATCTTGCCCGCGGCTACATGCGCCGACGGCGGTAGGACCGCCCCCATGCAACCGAGGACCGGCACGGGCATCGGGCTGAATGTGGTCTTCGCTCTCGCGTAGCCGTCAAGCCCCGCGATCGCGACCGTGTTGTAGGTCCATGCGTTGGCGGTGCCCTTGGCTTCCAGTACAGCGAAGAGCAGCGTCAGCGAAGTCTTCGGCGTCGCCATCGGGCTGGGCTCCGAGCTGGGGCTCGGCTGAGCATTTGGAGACGCGCTCGGCTCGCTGGTGGGGGACGCGACGGGCGTTGGGACCGGCGAAGCGCTCGGGGAGGCGACGGCCGCGGTCGGTCTGCCCGAGACCTGGCCACACGCAACGGAGAGGACGAGGAGTGAGGCCAGGACGATTGCTTTCATGCCCGCGACAACGCTGGCCCGCGGGATTAGTTATGAGCGAGCGGCACGGAGCCTGAAGACCACTGGGCTGGCGCCGCAAGGCTCTAGGGTGATATGCACCGGCCCAAGAAGTACATGTCCGGCGGCGTGTTCTTCATCAGGAGTTGAAGACCGTGGTCGGGATCGAAAGCGGCAAGGCCCCACGCATGGAGCCCCGCCGGAGGCTCCGGCCAGTCCAACGGGTAGTAGGCCTTGAAGAGCACAGTTGGCCCATCCTGAAACGATCCCCAGGCCAGAGCTGCATGTTGCAGCGCCAGGGGCACGTCGACTGCAGCCACTGAGCCATCCGGATGGACGACCACAACAGAGGACAGCTCGGTACCACCGTAGCCGGCATTTGAAGAGATGACCAGAACGCCCGAGCCGGCAAGACCTGCAATACCGACCTCCACATACCCGGGGTCGCCGAACCTATGGACGTCGGTGACTACCCCTGTCGCAAGATCAAGGCGCCGGACGGTGACGCTCCCAAAACCGGTGCCCCATACTGCGGCGTCATCAGCAAGATCCCATATGCCGTCGGCTTTCGAGACTTGCGTCAGGCTGCCTGAGGTGGTGTCGAGCTTCCATACGCCGGGCGCGGGATTTTTCCCACCCGATGCGAAATAGATCGTGGACGGGGTATAGCCGATCACGTACAGAGAGGAGCCGTTCGGGAATGGGACATTGAGAGTGATGGCCCCGGTCCGGGCGTTGACGATCTCTATGCTCGGGACGTTTTCAGCCACATAGGTCATCCCGTCGGGCGAAATGTTTTTCGGCTCCGTCGGGACCCATTTTCCAACCCCAGCATCCCAGGCGAGCACGGTTGCGCCGGCCAAATTGCTCGACGGATCGGGCGAATATGTCCCAGCTGGCACGTCCAACCAGCCGGCCCTAGTGTCGCCCGGGGGGTGGGGAAAAATCACCGGTAGCCGGCAAGTGCCGAACACGCTGGCGGCCTGCGTTGGCGTTGGTCGGCTGGCGGGAGGCATTGTCGCGGAGATCGTCGGCGTCGCCTGAGTCCTCGATCCGGACGCAGTCGCACCCTCTAAATGCGGTATCTGCCCGCATCCGACCAACGCGACCAGGGCCATTCGTGCCGCGAACCTGCCGAGACTCGCTACGACACGGTCGATGTGCATCGGTCCCTGACAAAACAACCGGCCCCGCCGAGCGTTAGTTACGCGGCATCGAGCAGCCGGCCGGCAAGCGTCGACTTGCCCAGATCACGACCCTGGCCGCATAACCAACCATCTGGGGGGATCGTTTGCATGTTATGCGGGCATTCGTTGCCGCCGTGCTCCTGGGGCTTCTGACCGGGTGCGGCTCGGTCGCATCGCACCTGCCGGCCACCCCATCCCCCACCCCAAGCCAATCACCCACCACGAGCCCGTCACTCGCCGGCCAAGCCCTCAACTGCCGGTTGCCCGTCATATGGGGGGGCAAAGACGGCTTCAAGGGCGGATTTCTGACGTTTCCCGATCAGGTTCTGACTGTCGATCCAACCGCCTCCCTTTTCTACGACCGCGCCTTCGCGAAGTGGCTCCCGGCCGCGAGGGCCCAGGTTTCACCAGATGGCAGGCGGTACGCGTACGCCGGAGAGAAGTCCCCTTCGTACGCAGGCGGCAAGCTGCACGTGGTTGATGTCGCAACCGGCGTAGACACGATCGTCTACAGCGGCAGTACCACCTACAGCGTGGTCGATTTTGCCGCTGCGGGCATCTATGTCACGTCAGCTCCCGCGCAGGACAGCGCAACCCACGGGTTGTGGCTGCAGGACCCATCAGGCGGCCAACCAAAACTCATCAGCAGCGAAATCCTCGATCCTGCGGTGGGTGGCGGGGCGGCCTGGGGACTGCACTTCAACGCAGCTGACCCAAGCCCAGGACCGGGTGGCGTGGAGGGTCCCCTGAACGAGGTCCTCCGATTCGACCTGCGCACTGGCGCCTCGACACCCTGGTTCTACCGACCTGGCGCCCGCGTCTGGATCCTGGGCTTCGACGCAGCCGGCCACCCGTTTGTCCGGGTTTACGCCGAGGCCAATGTGACTGAACCGGTCGAGCTATGGCTGGTCCAAGCCCAAAGTCAGGCCATCCAGCTCTTTGGCGGCGGCGGCTCGACACCGGCCCAGCTGGGCGCGGTGGACAGCCACGGCGTTTGGTTCGATAGCTTCCGGGCGTCTCCAAATACAGTCTGGCTCTACGCGGGGGGCTCGCTCCAGAAGGTCGCGACAATCGATGTCGTCGACGTGATTGACGTGTTTGTTGCCGGTGGCTGCATCCCCTAGGGGGACCCGTCGTCGCGCCACAATGGGCGGGCGGATAACTTCGAGTTCAAGCTTCGGAACAAAGATCTCGAACGTCAAAATCAGTTGACCGCGGCGAGGTGTGCTTGCACGCTGGTGTGATCAGTGGCCATCCAGGAGGCACACTTCCATCATTGCCGTACAGACACTTAGCGGGAGTTAACGAATGGCTGCCTTATTGATTGCACGGTTTGATGGCGACATCAACGAGTTGACTCAGGCGTACGACCGAGGGCACGCGCTGATCATGAGCCGCGGAGGGGCGACATCCTTCGGCGAGTTACGCCATCACTGCGCGGTCGGAGATGGCGCCCTTTATATCGTGGGCGTGTGGGATTCCGAGGAGCACGCCCGGAGCCGCTGGTCAAGTGATGAGCTCGAGAAAGTTTTGATCTCGGTTGGGTTTCCGCCTCCCAAGAGTGCAGATGTGAGGATTCTCGAACTGCACGCCGTCGAACCGCCGCTTTGACTCCGCTCTGTGGTGGGCCGCGGTGGACTCGAACCACCTACCTCCGCATTAATTCTCGCTTAACTGTCGCCTGATCTCAGGAACCGGGGCGCTGCAGCCGGTTTCATGTGGTATTTCACCGCGCTCGGGAAACGCTGTTTTCAGTCGTCTCGCCAGCGGTCAATGCAAAAAAGGGTCCTAGTTCGACGGGTAGGTGCTCTCGCTACCAATCTGTCGCCGACCGCTTTCGTGAACAATCCGGGCTAGACCAGCTACAACCAGACGTTTGGGGGCCAGAATGTGCGACGGATTCCGCGATGTTCCCACGATTCTGTCTGGCGGCGTCACTCTGCGTCTTACTTGTGGCCTGCGACCTGAATACCGACCAGGCATCTGTGACCTTTGACGGCAACAAGCAACTGATCCTTGTCGCCCAATACACCCCCACGGCCCAGTCGAGCAGCATCGGCGCCTTTGCCGACGTGCCTGTCGGCACGACTGGGACGCTGGAGATGACTGGTCCGATGCACATGCATTGCGATGGGACTTTTCAGGCGCAGACCGCGGGGGGAATGCAGGACTTCACTGGAAACCGACCGGGACTGGACCTCGGCAATGGGGCTCGCGGCGTCACCTTTGCGGCCCCGCAGGGTACATACACCGTGGTCGTCTCCATACCTTCCAAGGCCGTGCAAGTGAAGAAGACTTTCACTGCCGGCAGCTCCTATATCGACCCAGTCACGAATGTCTGGGACCTTTCTATGGGGTGCGTTCAGGTCGCCGATACGCGCCAGCAGCTCGAGGACTTGACCACGAGGCGAGTGCAAGCTGTCGAAATCTTGGTCGACCGAGCGGACGCTTCTCCGCTGAAGGGGAAGCTGCTTCCACTGGCCACCAAGGCTTATGCGTCACTTCTCGCGGGCGACAAATCTACCGCGATTCAGACGATGACCGCAATTCGAGACACCGTCCAGCCATCGATCGCCCAGAACCCTTGGTACGAGATCTACCTCGACTCCAGGGTGGCGCTTGCGCTGCTCACGCAGCCGGTCCCCACGATCTAGTCAGAGCGCCCTGACTCGCGTCGCCTTCAATTTCGTGGTGGGCCGCGGTGGACTCGAACCACCTACCTCCGCGTTATCAGCACGGCGCTCTGCCAGTTGAGCTAGCGGCCCAGTTCCAGCAAGGGTAAAGCCCCGAGCGAAATCGGGCGAACCGGAACTCTACCATGGGCACGAATCGCCCTTACGCGGCCAGTGGGTCCGTGCTCTTGCCGGCCAGCATGTCCGGGACCCAGGAGTCGTCGTAGGCTTGATAGTTCGCGATCTCGCGAAGAGTCGGCGGCTCGTCTGCGCCGCGGCGGGCAGAGCTGGCCGGCATCCGCATGTCCCACTGGTCGTCGGCGATTCTCGCCACGACGTCGTTGACGGTGCGGTCGGCGAGAACGAAGACGTCTTGCCCAGTCATGCGACCGAAAAGAGGACGGGCTTTCTTTAGCAGCCCACCCAGCCGAAGAGCTGCTGAACCTTGATGCGGTCGAGGCCCCTCACGATCCCCATGCTGCCCAGGCGAAGCATTGGAATGCTCTCGCCGTCGAGGTCTTCCCACTCCCGCCGGGCCGCGGGGTCCCTGCTCACCGACCGGTACTCGAACTCGACGCCCATCTCGTTCAGGACATCGGCCATGGCGGCCGACTCCAGCGATCCGTCGGCGCCATAGAGGACGGCATCCGCCGCGCCGCGAGCTCTGCCGTTCATCCGAGTCACGCTAGTCTCAACGCACCCATAAGGCAAATTGATTGTTTTGATCGCAGCCATAAAGAGAGCCGATGAGGCTTTCACGTGGCGAGGGGGCAAAAATGTTAGGAGGAGAGTGGCAGGGGCGGAAGGATTCGAACCCTCGGCCCTCGGTTTTGGAGACCGATGCTCTGACCAGGCTGAGCTACGCCCCTATCGGCCGAAGCCAAGGTTAGCATCGTCGGATGGCCGCTTTCCTCGCCAACGTCGGCGTCAACTCAGCGCATGCAGCCCGCTCGCCGCTCTTCGCCGACGGCCGCTTCGTGCTGCTGCCGATACCTGAGCGAGGTCCGTGGGCGCCGCCGATGTTGCGGCTAGGTGACATTTCGGGGCTTGCGGCCCACGCGCCCGCCGCCTGGCGCGAACGCACGGTCCACCTCGACCCTGACTTCTACGCGCCGACTCCGACGTATGGGGACAACTGCCGCCGAGCTGGGCGTGCCTTCAGCCTTCGCCGTGCGGCGAGTGGCGACCTCATCGCGTTCCTGGCCCGCCTTCACCCGGCGCTTGGGCCGGCGGGGTTTCATGTTGTCGGCGGCCTCGTCGTGGACGACGTGCTGGCCGATGTAACGTCCGAGCCCGGACCAGGCTGGTGGGATCGTAACGCGCACGTTCGCCGTGCGCGAGCGACTGCGCGCTGGGATTCGTTCTGGGTTTTCAAGGGCACGGCCGCTCAAAGTCGAGCCCTCACCAAAGCGCACCCATTCGCGCGGCACGAAGCAGAGGCCGTTCTTGGCCGTAACTGGCTCTGGCGCTCGACGCGCAGCGAGCTGCAGACGATCGGCTCCTACACCAGGGCCGTGCGGCGCGTCGAAGGTCTTGGTGAGGAATGGCTTCGGAAAATCTGCCTGTCCTGATCGTCGGCGATGTCCA
>WNEY01001195.1_pt1 | contig 25952 bp, 23 predicted proteins | sample 5400531 | NCBI WGS metagenome assembly WNEY01 (sample SAMN13153338, study PRJNA577476) | soil metagenome | isolation source: 200 cm saprolite under Douglas fir tree site 1 | place: USA:California | collected 2015-04-18
CGCTCGGGCCGATGTTCGAGTCGATCGCAGCCGTCGTGGACGGGACGCCCTGCTGCGTGCACGTCGGGCCGGACGGGGCCGGGCACTTCGTGAAGATGGTGCATAACGGCATCGAGTACGCTGACATGCAGCTCATTGCCGAGGCTTACGACCTGCTCAGGTCCGGTACCGGCGCGACCCCGGCCCAGCTCGCCGAGACGTTCAGCACCTGGAACGAAGGCGACCTTGAGTCCTTCCTGATCGAGATCACCGCCCAGGTGCTCGGTCACTCCGACGCCGCTACTGGCCGGCCTTTTATCGACATCGTGCTCGACCAGGCCGAGCAGAAGGGCACCGGCCGGTGGACGGTCCAGAGCGCGCTCGACCTCGGCATCCCGATCACCGGAATCGCCGAGGCCACGTTCGCCCGGTCGCTGTCCGGCCACGCCGACCAGCGCGCGGCGGCCAGGGAAACCTATGGCACCGCGCTGAACCCGTGGACGGTCGATGATCGCGCCGCGTTCACCGAGGACGTGCGCAAGGCGCTGTACGCGTCCAAGGTCGTCGCCTACGCTCAGGGCTTCGACCAGATCCAGGCCGGCAGCGAGGAGTACGGCTGGAACATCGACCGGGGCGCGATGGCGACGATCTGGCGGGGCGGCTGCATCATCAGGGCGAGGTTCCTCAACCGGATCCGCGAGGCCTACGACGAGGACACGGGCCGGCCGAGCCCGCCCAGCCTGCTCGTCGCACCGTACTTCGCCCAGGCCGTCTCCGCCGGCGTGGAGAGCTGGCGTCGGGTGGTCGCCGATGCGGCCAGGGCGGGCGTGCCGACCCCGGCGTTCTCGTCGTCGCTGGCCTACTACGACGGCCTGCGCCGCGACCGCCTGCCCGCCGCCCTGATCCAGGGCCTGCGCGACAACTTCGGCGCCCACACCTACCGCCGCACCGACGCCGAAGGCACGTTCCACACCCTGTGGGCGGCCGACGGCAGCGAGGTTCCCGCTTAGTCTGGCCCGGAAATCGAGTCGCCCCCGCTGAAGGAGACCGACGTGCGCTTTGCTTTCAAGACCGCACCACAAAACACCACCTGGAACGACATGCTCTCGGTCTGGAAAGAGGCCGACGGCATCGACATCTTTGAGTCTGGCTGGGTGTTCGATCACTTCTATCCGATCGTGGGCGACTCGCACGGGCCGTGCCTGGAGGGATGGGCCGCACTGGCCGCGCTCGCGCAGGCGACCAGGCGGCTGCGGCTCGGCGTCCTGGTCACCGGCATCCATTACCGGCACCCGGCGGTGCTGGCCAACATGGTCTCGACAATCGACATCATCTCCGCCGGGCGTCTTGAGCTCGGCATCGGCGCGGGATGGAACGAGGAAGAGTCAGGCGCGTACGGGATCGAGCTTGGCTCAAGGCGCGAGCGCAGCGACCGGTTCGAGGAAGCCTGCCAGGTGCTGATGAGCCTGCTGTCTCAGCCGACCACGACCTTCGAGGGCCAGTACTACCAGCTCTCCGGCGCCTGGAACGAGCCCAAGGGACCGCAGCAGCCGCACCCGCCGATCTGCATCGGCGGCAGCGGTGAGCGGCGCACGCTGCTGACCACCGCCAAGTACGCGCAGCACTGGAACTTCGTCGGTGGCAAGCCGGAAGACTTCGCGCACAAGCGGGACGTGCTGCACGCCCATTGCCAGGCCGTCGGCCGGGACCCGGCTGAGATCACGCTGTCCAGTCATGTCGTGCTCAGCGCCGACCGCGATTTCGCGGCGCTTGCCGATCAGATCAACGGCCTTGGCGCGGAAGGGCTGGACCTCGCGATCGTCTACCTGCGGCCGCCGCTCTCCCCCGCCGTTCTGGCGCCGCTGGCGCAGGCGCTCTCCGCGCTTCGTTGACAACGCCCGCGATCCGGGCGTAACACAGGCTGATGAGCGACGAGCAGATCGAAGTCCACGGCAGTTACGACCCGGCCTTCGAGCCGGTACGCGACGCCTTCGTGGCGAACTTCACCGAGCGGGGTGACATCGGCGCGGGTGTGGCGGTGGTAGTTCAGGGCGCGCCTAAGGTGAGCATCTGGGCCGGCTGGGCCGATCCGGACCGGACCAGGCCCTGGGAACGCGACACGCTCACCAACGTGTGGTCCACCACCAAGGCCGTGACCTCGCTGTGCGCGCACATCCTGATCGACCGCGGCGAACTCGACCCCGATGCGCCGGCCGCGAAGTACTGGCCCGAGTTCGCCCAGGCCGGCAAGGCCGAGATCCCCGTTCGCTGGATCATGAGCCATAAGTCCGGCCTGACCGGCCTTGCCCAGCCGACCGAGGTCGCCGACTACTACGACTGGGACAAGATCACCGAACTGCTCGCCGCGCAGGCGCCGCTTTTCCCGCCTGGCAGCACGAGCGGCTATCAGGCGATCACCTTCGGGTTCGGAGTCGGCGAGGTGATCAGGCGGATCACGGGTCAGACCGTCGGCCAGTTCATAGCCAGCGAGGTCGCCAGCCGGGTCGGCGCGGACTTCTACATCGGCCTGCCGGAAAGCGAACTTACCCGCTGCAGCGACCTGCTCGGAGTCCGGCCGTCGGAAGATGAGCAGGCGGCGCTGGCCCAGGCCTACGCCAACGCCGATCCGGCCGCTCTGGCCGCGCTCCTCAACCCGGCTCTGACCGGGGACGAGGCGAACGCGCCGGCCTGGCGCCAGGCCGAGATCCCGGCCGCCAACGGGCACGGCACCGCGCTCGGCCTGGCGACGATCTTCGGTGCGGTCGCCGACGGCTCGGACACGTTCATCTCCGCGGGCACGCTGGCCAAGGCGCGGGCCGGTGAGGGCAAGCACACCGACCTCGTGCTCGGGTTCCCGCTGGAGTTCGGCCTGGGCGTCGCGTTGTCCGGGCCCGAAGGGCATTACGGGCCCAACCCGGCGGCGTTCGGCCACGACGGCTTCGGCGGCTCGATGGTGGGCTGTGACCCCGAGGGCGGGGTCGCGTTTGCCTACGTGATGAATCGCATGGGCATGAACCTCGCCGACGACCCGCGCAAGATGGCGGTCATCGAGGCGGTGTACCGGAGCCTGGCGGCGGACTAGCCGGCCTGGTGACCTTCGCCGCGAACCAGGCTGCCTGAGCGACCGCGCTATTAGCGGCGGCGAGCAGGCCGGGCTGCAGCGCGAAGTCGTGCCCCATGCGCGGCCACCTGGTGTAGGTGACGTCTACCTTGGCGGCGCTGGCACTGGCGGCCAGCCGCTCCGCGTCCGGGGCGAGCAGGTCATCGGAGGATGACTGGATGAGCAGCGGCGGCAGGCCGTCGTGTTCGGCGAGCAACGGCGAGACCTTGGGATCGGTCCAGTTCGACGGGCTGGTGTAGGCGGTGGCACAGGCCTTGAGCCAGCTCGGGCTCAGCAGCACGTCCTTGCGGACCAGGTCCGCGTCGGATCGCCGGTCTACGGTCAGGTCGAGCCAGGGTGAGATGAGGATGCATCCGGCCGTGAGTTCCTCGCCTGCCTCGCGCCTGGCGAGCAGCACCGACAGTGCTAGCCCGGCGCCCGCCGAGTCACCGGACAGCACGATCGAAGCCGGGTCAACCTCGCCGGGCAGCGCCCGCAGGAGATCGCGGGCGTCGTCCAGGCCCGCCGGATAGGGGTGTTCCGGCGCCAGCCGGTACTCGGGCAGCACGACCTGACAGGAAGCCTGAGCGGCCAGGCGCGCCGCCCAGCCTCGCACCATCCGAGCCGAGCCCACGCAGTAGCCGCCGCCGTGGAAGTGCACGACGGTACGGCTCGGGCGCTCTCCGATGACCGCCACGGTCTCGGCCCGTACTCCGCCTAGCGTCTGCTCCGTGATGTGGGTGCCGCGCGGGATCGGTGCTGCGCCCATGAGCCGGTCCAGCCGCTGCCGCTGGGTCGGCCACGGCAGGTCGGGATTGAGGACCCGGCGGCCGATCTGGGCCGCGCCGAGCCGCATGAGCGACGGCGGCAGGCCGAGACTCGCGGCGAGGCGGTTCACCGGGCACTCGCTTCGGCGACTCGCCTCGGCATTACCTTGTAGCTGGAAATATCAAAGCGGCGTACCCGGTACCGGTACAAGAACGTGTGGTCGGGCCAGTTGTTGGTGTTGCGGCCGGATGCCGTCGTGTACCAGCTCGAGCAGCCGCTCTCCCAGACCGATGTCCGGCTGGCCGTCTGCACCCACTCGTTGAACTCGTCCTGAACTTCCGGGCGCACGTCCAGCCAGTCCAGCTGCTCGGTGCGTAGGGCCAGGATGCCGGCGAGCGCGTAGGCGATCTGACCTTCCAGCATGTAGATGATCGAGTTTCCGCCGAGGTTGGTGTTGGGCCCGTAGAGCATGAAGAAGTTCGGGAATCCGCTGATGGAGATCCCGAGGTAGGCGTGGGCGCCCTCGGTCCAGGCCTGATGCAGCTCGCGTCCGCCGGTGCCGGTGATCGACATCGGCGCGAGGAAGTCCAGGGTCTGGAACCCGGTCCCGTAGATGATCACGTCGGCCTGGTGCAGCTCGCCGTCCGTGGTAATTACTCCATCGGTCGTGATCCGCTCGATCGGGTCGGTGACCAGGTTGACGTTGGACCGGGCCAGAGTCGGATACCAGTCGTTGGAGAACAGCACCCGCTTGCAGCCCATGACGTAGTCGGGGACGCATTTCTCGCGCAGTTCAGGGTCCGCGATCTGCTCGTCGAGCTGGCGTCGCCACATCTTCATGGGCTGGGCCAGCAGCTTGCGTGACAGTACGAAGCCGCTGGTGAGCAATTCGCCGTACATGAAGGTACGGAGCCGGTCGACCTTGCGCACGACCGGGAGGCGATCGAAGATCGTCTGCTCGACCTCGCGGTACGGTCGGTCAGGCTTGGGCAGCACGTAAGGAGCCGTTCGCTGGAAGACGTCGACGTGGGCGGCCGTTTTGGCGATCTCGGGCCCGAACTGGATGGCGCTGGCTCCGGTGCCGATGACCGCCACCCGCTTACCGAACAAGTCGACGTCGTGATCCCAGCGGGCCGAGTGCCAGGACGGGCCGGCGAAGTCTTCCCGGCCGTCGATCTCAGGCAGCCCGGGCCGGTTGAGCTGGCCGACAGCGGAGACGAGAGCGGTCGACTCTAGCGTGTCTCCCCCGTCTAGCATGACGGTCCAGATGCCCCGGCGTTCGTCGAACTCGGCCGACGCCACCTTGACGCCAAGCCGCAGCTGCGGGCCCAGCCGGTGCTCGGAGGCGACTTCCCGCAAGTAAGCCAGCGTCTCCGGCTGGGAGGGGAACCGGCGGCTCGGACGGCCGGGTGAGAAGGAATAGGAGTACAGGTTCGCGGGCACGTCACAGGCGGCGCCCGGATACGTGTTGTCCCGCCAGGTACCGCCGATGCTGTCCGCGCTGTCGACGATCAGGAAGTCATCGATGCCGGCCCGCTGCAGGGCCAAGGCCATGCCGATCCCGCCGAACCCGGCCCCGATCACGATGACGCGGTAGGACGACGGCTCGGGCATAGGCCCTCCTCGCTCGGCGCGGCGCCAGGCCGCGAGTCTTGTGGGCAGCATAACCAACCGCGACCTGGTTGACCTATATGTGCGAATCTAGGCCTGGCTAGATTCGCCGGAAATCCAGACCTGAATCCGGCCGCTCTCGGCCGGTGCTTCCGGCTCGCGTTCGAAGATCCGGTCGAGCCGGTAGCCGAGCCGTTGCGGGATCGCCGCGCTCTTGACGTTGGCCTCGTCGGTATGGATCTCCACGCGGGTCACGTCGGCTAGAGCCAGCCCGGCCTTGGTGAGAGCGGCGGCGGCGGCGGTCGCGTAACCCTGGCCGACATAGTCGACGTGCATCCAGTAGCCGATTTCGATGCCGCCAGGGTCGATCCGGCGGTGCAGGCCGAAGCCGCCAATCGCCGGACCGGATTCGTCGGTCAGCAGCGCGTAGTTGTAGTCAGATCCGCTAGCCCACGACTCCTGTACGGCCTGGCATCGTTCCCGCTGCGCCGCCGGACTCCCCGCTTCCACACTCGCCCACGGCATCCAGGGCTTCAGGTGGTCGAGGCTGGCCAGCACCGCCGCCGACATCAGGTCACTATGTGACTCCCGCAAGCGCACCAGCACCCCGCGCGGCAGTTCCAAGGTCTCCGGAGGTGAGTTCGACATCCGGTAAGTACATGCGAGGGATCGCAGCCCGGGCAACTGAAATAAGTAGATATTGCTCAAGTGCTTGCCGCGCCGTGGCTTGATCGCGAAGAGTTCCCGTCGAGCGCCGCAACCCCGCGACAGCGCTGACCCGTGGCTGCTGTGACTGCCCCCCGTGCGGCGGCAGCGCTGACCCGTGGCCGTTGCGACTGCCCGCAGCCCCGCGACAGCGGGCCGTGGCGCTTGCTGCTTCCTCCGCGACATCGCCTGCAGGCTGCGCGCGGCGAACTCTTCGCGATCACCCGTCCGGCGCGGCCTGACGGGCCAACTACGACGGAGACTTGTCGGCAACGCCACGAAAAGGTTTCGCGATCAATTTGGTGCCGCAAATGCCCGGTTTTAGGTGGAGCGTTTCGCTCGTCGGAGAGTTTTCAGCGGATCCGGCGCGCAACGGGGAACACATGATCGGCAGCAGTCCTGCTAGCCAGCAGGCTGCGTCAGCTTGATCTTGATGGCGCGGAACAGCCTTGGCGTGTCCTTGAGAACGGTAAGGCGCGGATCGGGCACGGTCAGGAATGACTCAACGGCTACCTCGAAGAACGAGGTGAGCCTGGGGTCGTTCCTGACCGATGAGAACGCGCGCTTGTCTCCGCCGAGCACCAGCGCGTCGAGCTTGTAGGGGCCGAACACGGCGGCAGCGGTATCGGCCGCGGCTGCCAGCGCCTGGTGGGCCTGATTTTCCCGGCGGCGGGCGAAGCGCTGCTGGGACTGCCCGCCCGCCGCGCTGCGGCCGTGCACCAGCCGGCTGCCCACCTTGGAGGCGGCCAGGACAGGCTGGGCGCCGGTGAAGACGCCGGCCGCGTAGCCGCCGAGCCTGACCAGGAAGACTCCGACGATTCGGTCGGCGGTCGCATGCGCCGCCACTAGGCCGGCCAGATCCATCGGCTCCGCGCCGTTGTCGGCGGAAATCGGCGGGAACGGCACAAGGCACTCGGCGACCGCCCCGTCAGGAGCGGTGAACGTCACCGCGTCGTCGGCTCGGGCCGCCGCGAGGCCGTGATGCCGTTCGCTAAAGGACTCGATCCACCCGGTGAACCGGCCCGGTTCGACCTCGAGCCTGCGGGACTCGGTGGTCACGCCGGATGCCATCAGTCCCGGCTCAGACGTTGAAGCCGAGCGCACGGAGCTGCTCGCGGCCGTCCTCGGTGATCTTCTCCGGGCCCCACGGCGGCAGCCAGACCCAGTTGATGCGGAAGTCGCTGACCAGGCCATCGAGCGCGGCCATGGCTTGATCTTCGATGACGTCGGTGAGCGGGCAGGCCGCGCTGGTCAGCGTCATGTCCACGGTGCAGATTCGCTCCGCGTCCAGGCTCACGCCGTAGACCAGCCCGAGGTCGACGACGTTGACGCCGAGCTCTGGATCCACCACATCCCGCAGCGCTTCGAGCAGATCTGCGACCTCAGGGTTCGACTCGGGATTCAGGCTGTCCGGAGTTACATCGGTGTCGAGTTCAGCGTCCGTCATGTCTGCTCCCAATTAACCGAACCGAGCGCGCGGGCCGTCGCGTCTTTCCACGCCATCCAGCCTAGGAGCGCGCATTTAATTCTCGCGGGGTATTTGGCGACGCCCGCGAAGACTACCGCGTCGCCCAGCACTTCATCGTCTGGCTCGGCGTCGCGGTCGTGCATCAGCTGGAGAAAGGCCGCGCTGACCTCCATTGCCTCGGTGACCGGTTTGCCGATCACGAGGTCGGTCAGCACCGAAGCGCTGGCCTGGCTGATCGAGCAGCCGAGCGCGTCGTAGGACACGTCGGCCACCGCGGGCTCGCCACCCGTGTCTTTCAGTGCAACCCGGAGCGTGATCTCATCGCCGCAGGTCGGGTTCACGTGCTGAACCTGGGCGTCGAACGGCTCCCGCAGGCCCTTGTGGTGCGGGTGACGGTAGTGGTCCAGGATGATCTCCTGGTACAACGACTCGAGTTGCATCACACCGCCTTCAACATCTGGTCATAGCGGGCTGTTCCGCACCGCACCTCACACCTCACACCTCACACCTCACACCGTGCCGAAGAACTTCTGCGCCGTCCTGATCCCGTCCGCGCAGCTCGTCGAGCACTTGACCCACGTCATGCGGGTGAACCTGATCGACCGCGAACGACACCGCACCGCCCCGGTCCTCGGTGGTCAGCGGGCCGAGAATCCGCACTCCCGGGATCGCGGTCAGGGCCTCGATCGCCCGTTCGGTCAGCATCTCCTCGTGCGCGGCCACCTGGTCCATGCCGACCGCGTCAAGGTAGTCGCACGCGGCGGCTAGCCCGACGGTCTGCGCCACGGCCGGTACGCCCGCCTCGAACCGCGCGGGTGGTGGCAGGAACGTCGTCTCTTCCATCCGGACGATCTCGATCATCGACCCGCCTGAGATGAACGGCGGCATCGCCTCAAGCAACTCCCTGCGACCCCATAGCACGCCAACACCGGTGGGCCCGAGCATCTTGTGGGCGGAGAAGTACAGGAAGTCGGCGCCGGTCTCCGTCACGTTCACCGGGTGATGCGGCACCGACTGCGCGCCGTCGACAACGACGATCGCACCGACCGCGTGAGCGGCGGCCGCGATCTTGGCGACTGGCGGCATAGCCCCGGTCACGTTTGATTGATGGGAAACGGCAACCAGCCGGGTTTTTTCGTTGATTAGCACGTCGATCTCGGACAGGTCGACTCGCCCGTCCTGCGTCACGCCGAACCAGCGCAACGTGGCACCGGTCCGCTGGCACAGCTGCTGCCAGGGCACCAGGTTGGCGTGGTGCTCAAGCTCGGTGATCAATACCTCGTCACCGGGCTTGAGAGCGAGCGCGCTTGCACCGGGTGAGGTGCTGGAGTTGCTGATCGAGTAGGCAACCAGGTTCGACGCCTCGGTGGCGTTCCTAGTGAACACGATCTCATCCGGCTGCGCGCCGATGAAGGCGGCCACCCGGGCGCGCGCGCCCTCGTAGGCGTCGGTCGCTTCCTCGCCGAGCAGGTGCGCGCCCCGGTGCGCGGCCGCGTTGCTGCGCAGGTAGAAGTCGCGCTCGGCGTCCAGCACCTGGATCGGCTTCTGCGAGGTCGCGCCCGAGTCGAGGTAGATCAGCTGGTTCTCACCGCGTACCTGGCGGGACAGGACAGGAAAATCGGCCCTGATCGCCGCGACGTCCAAGGTCATGACACGGCTCCCGCCGTCAGAAACCGCTCGTAGCCGTTGGCCTCGAGCTCGTCGGCCAGTTCGGGGCCGCCCTCTTCGACGATCTTGCCGCCGACGAACACGTGCACGAAGTCGGGCCGGACGTACCGGAGGATCCGGGTGTAGTGGGTGATCAGCAGGACCCCGTGGTCGGGCGCCTCGCGGTAGGTGTTGATCCCGGCGGAGACGACCCTGAGCGCGTCGATATCAAGCCCGGAGTCGGTCTCGTCCAGGATCGCGATCTTCGGGTTGAGCAGCTGGAGCTGAAGGATCTCGTGTCGCTTCTTCTCGCCGCCCGAGAACCCTTCATTGAGGTTGCGCTGGGCGAACACCGGGTCGATCGACAATGCGGACATCGCGCCGTTCAGCTCCTTGACGAACTGGCGCAGTTTCGGCGCCTGACCGCGGACCGCGGTCACCGCGGTGCGCAGGAAGTTCGACACCGTCACGCCTGGCACCTCGACCGGGTACTGCATGGCGAGGAACAGGCCGGCCCGGGCGCGGGCATCGACGCTCATCGCCAGCACGTCCTCGCCGTCGAGCGTCACCGAGCCGCTGGTGACCTGGTACTTGGGGTGACCGGCGATCGAGTAGGCGAGCGTGGACTTACCTGAGCCGTTGGGACCCATGATCGCGTGCGTCTGCCCAGCCGCCACGGTCAGGTTCACGCCGGACAGGATCTCCTGGCTCTCGCCTGCCTGCGCGGTGATGCTGACATGCAGGTCACGGATCTCAAGGGTGGCCATTTTCACTTTCTCCTGGTCTATTCGGTAGGCGGGAGGCTGACGAGCACGTCGTCGCCGTCGATCCGCACCTGGTAGGTCGCAAGTGGCTTGGTGGCGGGCGGGCCGGTCGGCTTGCCAGTGCGCAGGTCGAAGCACGAGCCGTGCAGCCAGCATTCGACGGTGTGGTCGTAGATGTCACCGTCGGCCAGCGACACCTCCTCGTGGGTGCAGAACTCGTCGAGCGCGAAGATCTCACCGTGGCTCTTGACGATCACCAGCGGGGTGCCGTCCAGTTCGACGGCGAACGTGCCAGGGTCGGAGACGTCGTCAACCGCGCAGGCACGCACGAACTGCGGTTGCTCCGTCATCACATCCCCTTCTCGAGCTCGGCCTCGATGGCGCTCATCACCCGGTCAGCCAGCTCAGGCACTTCGATCTGGCCGATCAGCTCGCCGAAGAACCCCCTGATCACCAGGCGCCGCGCCTCCTTCAGCCCGATCCCCCGCGACATCAGGTAGAACAGGTGCTCGTCCTCGAGCCGCCCGCTGGTACTCGCGTGCCCGGCCCGAACTACTTCCCCGGTCAGGATCTCCAGATTCGGCACAGAATCGACCCTGGTCCCGTCGGTCAGCACCAGATTCCGGTTGGCCTCATAGCTGTCGGTCCCGACCGCCTCGACCCGGATCAGCACATCCCCGATCCACACCGCGTGTGCACCGGCCCCCTGCAAGGCCCCCTTGTAGGTGACCCGGCTCCGGCAATTAGGCTCATTGTGATCAACAAACAGCCGATGCTCCAGATGCTGCCCCGCATCCGCGAAGTACACCCCGCGCAGCTCAGCGTTGCCCCCGGGCCCGGCGTACCGCACCGAAGGTGCAATCCGGACGACCGACCCGCCGAGCGACACAGCCGTATGCGCGAACGTAGCGTCTCTTCCCACCATCGCCGCGTGATGCGACAAATGCACAGCATCATCGGCCCAGTCCTGCAGGGAAACGACACTCAGCTGAGCCCCGTCCCCCACCACGAACTCAACATTGTCCGCGAGAATCGCTGAGCCCGAATACGCCAGCACCACCACAGCCGATGCGTTCGCTCCTACCTCAACAACGATGTGCCCGGCCGCCCCATGCTCGGCCGACTCACCGACAACGTTGATCCCGACATGTCGCGCAGCGACCACCCCCGCTGGAACAGTCACGATCGTCGCCTCGTCGAACCCGGCAAACGCCCGCGCACCAACCCGGTCGGTGGAGACGAGGGCGGTGCCGATCCGAGCATCACCGTGTTTTGCCTTTTCAACGGTGATGTCGGAATCGGCACTGACCTCGACCGCTACTTTGCCGGCATCCAGTGAAGCATCGGTGTGCAGCCCCCTGAGGCGCCGCAGCGGAGTAAACCGCCACTCTTCCTCACGACCGGTCGGCACTGCGAAATCGGCCGGTGAAAACGATCCAGAGCCGTGCAGCCTAGAGGTGGGGCCGGCGGCTTCGACGGCCCCAGCGAGCGAACTCATTAGCCGACCGCCCCTTCCATTTGCAGCTCGATCAGCCGGTTGAGTTCCAGCGCGTACTCCATCGGCAGCTCACGCGCGATCGGCTCGACGAACCCGCGCACGATCGTCGCCATCGCCTCGTCTTCGGTCATGCCCCGGCTCATCAGGTAGAAGAGCTGGTCGTCGGAGATCTTCGAGACCGTGGCCTCGTGCCCCATCTCGACGTCGTCCTCGCGCACGTCTACGTACGGGTAGGTGTCGCTCCGGCTCACGGTGTCGACCAGCAGCGCGTCGCACTTCACGGTCGACTTGGAGTGCTCGGCGCCCTCCTGCACCTGGACCAGCCCGCGGTAGGAGGTGCGCCCGCCGCCCCGCGCGACCGACTTGGAGACGATCGACGAGGATGTGTTCGGCGCGCAGTGCACCATCTTGGCGCCGGCGTCCTGATGCTGGCCCGCGCCGGCGAACGCCACCGACAGCGTCTCGCCGCGCGCGTGCTCGCCCATCAGGTAGACGGCCGGGTACTTCATCGTGACCTTGGATCCGATGTTCCCGTCTATCCACTCCATGGTCGCGCCGGCCTGGGCAACGGCCCGCTTGGTGACCAGGTTGTACACGTTGTTCGACCAGTTCTGGATCGTCGTGTACCGGCAGCGCGCGCCCTTCTTCACGATGATCTCGACCACGGCCGAGTGCAGCGAGTCAGAAGAGTAGATCGGAGCAGTGCAGCCCTCGACGTAGTGCACGTACGCGTCTTCGTCGACGATGATCAGCGTCCGCTCGAACTGCCCCATGTTCTCGGTGTTGATCCTGAAGTAGGCCTGCAGCGGGATCTCGACGTTCACGCCCTTCGGCACGTAGATGAACGACCCGCCGCTCCACACCGCCGTGTTCAGCGCGGCGAACTTGTTGTCGCCGACCGGTATCACGGTCGCGAAGTACTCCTGGAAAAGCTCGGGATGCTCCTTGAGCGCCGTGTCCGTGTCAAGGAACAGAACGCCTTTTTCTTCCAGATCTTCGCGAATTTTATGATAAACGACTTCCGACTCATATTGCGCGGCCACGCCCGCGATCAGGCGCTGCTTCTCGGCCTCGGGGATTCCGAGCTTGTCGTAGGTGTTCCTGATGTCGGCAGGCAGGTCGTCCCAGCTGGCGGCCTGCTTCTCCGTCGACCTGACGAAGTACTTGATGTTCTCGAAGTCGATGCCGGACAGGTCAGAGCCCCAGGACGGCATCGGCTTGCGGCGGAACAGCTCAAGGCCGCGCAGCCGCAGTTTCAGCATCCACTCGGGCTCGTTCTTCAGGGCCGAGATATCCCGTACCACCTCCTCGGACAAGCCACGGCGCGCGATCGCGCCGGCGGCGTCTGAGTCGGCCCAGCCGAACTTGTATCGGTCAAGGCCCTCAAGCTCTGGACGGGCGGTAGTGGTCATGCGGACAGGCCTCCGACCTGGGATTCGGTGCTGTGGGTTGTCGTGCTTGCTGAACCATGCCGCAGCGACAGTGCGGTGACATGAGTCGTGCAGACGCCGTCGCCGTGTGCGATCGTGGCTAGACGCTGCACCGGCGTATCGAGCAAACGCCCGAACGCCTCGGTTTCTGCCTCGCATAGCTGCGGATATTCAGCAGCGACGTGAGCAACCGGACAATGATGCTGACAGAGTTGCTCGCCTGCCACCGCAACCCCCCGGCCGGCCGGCCGGGCGGCGGCAGTAGCCGCATAGCCGTCAGCCGAGAGTGCTTCGGCGAGTGCCCTGACCTTACCGCCGGCCGGCGCGGCTTCGACGACCGGGCGGTACTTGCGCTCAAGCTCGGCGACCTGACGCCGGGCGAACTCGGTCACGGCTTGCGGACCGGCGCATTCGGAGAGGAAGCGCAGGGCGCTGGTCGCCAGGTCGTCGTAGGTGTGCTCGAATGCGCTCCGGCCGGCGTCGGTGATCGCGAACAGCCTGGCCGGCCGTCCGCGACTCCGGTTGCCGTACACCCTGGCGGTCCTAGGCTCCACCATCCCGCTATCGAGCAGCTGGTCAAGGTGACGGCGGACCGCGGCGGGAGTCAAGCCCAGCGTGCTGCCCAGCGACGCGGCCGTCACCGGGCCGTTCTCGAGGATAAGCCTGGCGATGCGGGCACGCGTGCTCTGCTCAGCACCCGTGGTACGCATGATGCGCCCTGGGTCCTGAGCGGCGTCCGCTGCTGCCTCGCCGTGCTGCTCCACGTATTTCACAACATCATTGTGCCGTAAATACTTCCCGGCCCGCAATCCGGCCCCCCTCCAGCCGTCAGGCCTCACATACCCGCAACCTACTCGCCGGTAGCCCCAGCGCGTAATGTCGGGTTAGTCACGTACCGATTGGCAAACACAGCCTGATAGCAAGCACAGCGTGGGGAGTTGCGATGGAGAGTGCGGATCGAACTGCGCGTCGTCTCTGGACGCTGTTTGAACCGGTGCACGCGGTCACATATTTCTCTCCCGAGGCCAGGTCAGCGTTCACCGATGCCGGGCTTCGCGGTTTCTGCCGCGGCTACTTCTCCGGGCGCGGCGCACCGCTCGGCCCGGTGGCGGCGGCGCCGGTTATCGCCTCGTTCTTCAACTTCGCGCCTTCCATGGTCAGCCGGGCGCTTCCAGCGGTCTGGGACTTGATCTCGCCCGCCGACGCGCTCGCCGTGCGCCAGGCCGGCGCGGTGGCCGCCCTGAACCGGTTGCTGGCCGACGTCGACGCGGATATCAAGCTGGCGGCCGACCTGCTGGCAGCGGCTGCGGACGACCTGGACTTCGCCGGGCGAGTGCTGGCTGCGGCGAATGCCGCGCTCCCGGTGCCGGATGAGCCGATAGCAAGGCTCTGGCACGCGGCTACCGTACTCCGCGAGCACCGGGGAGACGGTCACTTCGCAGCCCTGCTCGCCAGCGACGTAGACGGCTGTGAGGCGGTCGTGCTTCAGGCGGGAAAGAAGGTGCCAAGAGAGCAGATCCAGCCTGTGCGTGGCTGGACCGACGAGGAGTGGGACAACACGGCGGCGCGCCTGGTAGCTCGGGGTCTGCTCACCGAGGACGGTCAGCAGACGCCGGATGGCGAGGCGCTGACGGCGGACGTCGAGCACCGCACCGACATGGCGGCAGCCAGGCCATGGCACGATCAGGAACTGGCCGCCAAGCTAGCCGAGATACTGCGACCGATCGCCGTCGCCTGCGCGGCTGACCTGCCGTTCCCGAACCCGATCGGAGTCCCGGAGGCAGGAACACGCCGGTGACCACGGATCAGGCCGCACCCAGTCTTGCCGAACTCATCAGCCTGGCCGATCCGGCGGTGATCCCCGACCCGTACCCGCTGCTGGCCAGGATGCGAGAGGCGTCGCCGTTCACCGAGTTGGACGGAGCGCTGGTCGTCTACGGCCAGTACGCGGACTGCTCGCGCCTACTGCGCGACCCCAGAGCGAGCAGCAGGCGCAACCAGTCAGTGCTTTCGACCGACCGTCAGGCCAGGGGGCGGGGCACGCCTTCGTTCTTGTCGCTCGACCCGCCCGATCACACCAGGATGCGGCGCCTGGTGTCGCAGGCGTTCACCCCCCGGGTCGTGACGACGCTAGCAGGCCGGATCAGCCAGCTCACCGACGAACTGCTGACCGAGGCCTGCGAGGCCGACGATCACCAGTTCGACCTGGTCAGCGCCCTGGCTTATCCGCTGCCGGTGCGGATCATCTCCGAGTTGCTCGGCGTGCCGCCCGAAGACCACGCCACGTTCGCCGGCTGGTCGGCCAAGCTCGCGCACTCGGTGCAGCCCAGCTTCGGCACGGTCGACCCAGCCGAGCTAGCGCAGACCGAGCAGGCCTCCGCCGAGTTCCGCGATTACTTCACCGAGCTGATCGCGGCCAGGCGGTCCAGCCCCGGTGACGACCTTCTGACCAAGTTGATCAGGGCCGAGGACGAGGGCCAGCGGCTGACCCTGGACGAAATGATCTCCACGTGCGTGCTGCTGCTCGTCGCCGGTCACGAGACCACGGTCGGCCTGATCTCCAACGCCATGCTCGCCCTGCTCCGCAACCCCGATCAGCTGGCCGCGCTGGTCGCCGATCCAGAGCTAGCCACCCAGGCGGTCGAGGAGACCTTGCGCTACGACTCGCCGGTCCAGCTGACCGGCCGGGTCGCCACCGGAGGACTCGTCGAGCGGGACGGTGCGGTCCTGTTGCTGCTGCTCTCGGCGACCGGGCGCGACCCGGCGGTCTTCACCGACCCCGACACCTTCGATATCCGCCGGGGCACCAGCGAGCACCTGGCTTTCTCCGCCGGTCCGCATTTTTGCGTCGGCGCTCCGCTGGCCAGACTCGAAGCCACCATCGCGCTGAAGGCCCTGGCCACCAGGCTGATCGCCCCCGAGCTAGACCCGGACTCCCTGGCCTACAAGCCCAACTACAACCTGCGCGGCCCCGAGCGCATGCTGATCGGCTTGCACCACATCAGACCAGTCGGCTGAGCCGAGCCGATTGGGACGCGTAGCGGGACGGTGCCCGGCAACTAGCAGCATCGGTGCCCACCAAATGTCGTTGCGTCCTGGGAAGCTACCGCCTCGGTGCCCTCCTGATGTTGCTCTGACCGCCTCGGTGCCCACCTGATGCTGTTGCGTCCTGGGAAGCTACCGCCTCGGTGCCTGCCCGATGTTGTGGCCGTGACCCGGACGCACTGAGTCGACCCGGGCGCGGTCCGGTCGTCATGATCGGATCGGACGGCGGGTTTCTGGCCCCTAGCCGAGGAAGCCGCGTAGCAGGGCGCCGGTGCCGGCTAGGTGCTCGGCCACGGCGGTCCTGGCCCGCTCTGGCTCGCCGGCCAGGATGGCGTCGAGGATCGCGGCGTGCTGGGTGGCTCCGTGCGTGATGTTCAGCTTGAGCACCGGGATCGCGTTGAGCAGGTCGTTCAGCCGCAACCTGGCGTCGGCGCAGGCGCTGGACAGCAGGCTGGAGCCGGTCAGTTCGGCGATCGACAGGTGAAACAGCGTGTCCAGCCGCCGGTAGTCCTGCGCGCTGGCGGCGTTCACGTCGGCCAGCCTGGTCAGCAGCACCTCCTGCTGGGTGTCTCGCTCGGCTTCGGTACCAGCCGCCGGGCAATCAAGATCAAATTGCTGCGCCAGCATGTCGGCCGCGCCGGTCTCGACCGCGAACCTGAACGTGAGCGCGTCGGTGAGCTTGTGCCCGTCTTCCACCGCTAGCCGACGCAACTCATCGACGCTCGGGGCCGGCCTGGTGTAGGTGATGAACGTGCCGCCCAGCCGGCCGCGCCGCGACTCGACGTAGCCGGCCTGATGCAGTTCGCCGATCGCCTCGCGCAAGGTCAGTCGGCTGATGCCCAGCTTGACTGCCAGCTCGCGCTCGGGCGGGAACCGATGCCCGGGCGCGACCAGTCCGAGCTTGATGATCGTCAGCAGCCGCTCCACGGTCTCCTCGAACGCGTTGCCCTCGCGCACTGGGCGGAGCAGCGCGCTCAGGTCGACGTCGATGCTCACTAGGTGGTGCTCATTAACCGGCGCTTACTAATCGTGGCCTCCAGCAACGAGGCGCCAAAGCCCGACACGCGGGCCTCCCCTAACCCGCGTGCCGGAGTCCTCAGGGCAGTTAGCGATCTTTCTTTGTCCTACCTCTTGACACCAGGTGAGACAAGACCATCAATTGGTCTGTTATTAGACCATTAAAAGCCCAGCTCGGCTAGACCCGCTCCCAGGTCTGGCCGCAGGCGGGGCAGACCAAGGAGCACGCTGTGGCGGTCAATGATCCAACGGTCCCCGCCGTACTAAGTGACGAAGAGGAACTGCACCAGCTCGGCTACGCCCAGGAACTCGTGCGGCGCATGTCGGGCTTCTCGAACTTCGCCATCTCGTTCACGATCATCTCGATCCTGTCGGGCTGCCTGACCCTGTTCTATTTCGGCATGTTCGTGGGCGGCCCGGCCGTCATCATCTGGGGCTGGCTCGGCGTCGGAGTCATGACCCTGCTAGTCGGCCTGGCCATGGCCGAGGTCTGCTCGAGTTACCCGACGGCGGGCGGCCTGTACTACTGGGCGGCCAAGCTCGCGCCCAGGAACGGCCCGGCCTGGTCCTGGTTCACCGGCTGGTTCAACTTCATCGGCCAGGTGGCGGTCACCGCCGGCATCGACTTCGGCTGCGCGTTCTTCATCAACGCGTTCCTGAACCTGGAATTCGGCCTGGGCGAGGCGCACTGGGAGACAATCCTGATCTTCGCGATCGTGCTGCTCGTGCACGGTCTGCTCAACCAGTTCGGGATCAAGCTGGTCGCGCTGCTCAACGACGTCAGCGTCTGGTGGCACATCCTCGGCGTGCTGATCATCGTCATGGTGCTGATCTTCGTGCCCTCGCATCACCTCCCGGCCAAGGAAGCCTTCACCGGCCTGTTCAACGGCACCGGGTTCAACCTTGGCTGGTGGTACATCATCCCGATCGGTTTGCTGACCGCTCAGTACACGTTCACCGGCTATGACGCCTCGGCCCACCTGACCGAAGAGACCCACCAGGCCGCCACGGCCGGCCCGCGCGGCATCGTGATGTCGATCGTGGTCTCGCTGGTGGCGGGCTGGGTGCTGCTGCTCGGCATGGTGTTCGCGCTGCAGGGTCCGATCGGCGGTAAGGACTACCTGAACGAGGCGGGCCAGCTCAGCGCGGCTCCGGCCCAGATCTGGACGGACGCCATCGGTGTGACCGGTGCCAAGTTCCTGCTGCTGATCGCGATCGGCGCCCAGCTGTTCTGCGGCATGTCCTCGGTGACCGCTAACTCCCGGATGATTTATGCGTTCTCGCGCGACGGGGCGCTGCCAGGCTCGGCCTTCTGGCACAAGGTCAACCACCGGACGAGGACCCCAACCAACGCGATCTGGCTCGCCGCCACGGGCGCCCTGATCCTCGGCCTGCCTTACTTGGCGAACAGCGTCGCCTACGGTGCCGTCACCTCGATCGCGGTGATCGGCCTGTACATCGCCTACGTGCTGCCGACGCTGCTACGCCGCCTCCGGGGCGCGAACTTCGTGGCCGGACCGTGGACACTGGGCAAGTGGAGTGCACCGATCGGCTGGATCGCCATCGTCTGGGTAGCCATCATCACGATCCTGTTCATGCTGCCCCAGTTCGGCCCGTTTACCGACCACGGCACCCTTGACGTCAACACGTTCAACTACGCGGTCGTCGCGGTCGTCGTGGTCATCGGCTACGCGGGCATCTACTGGCTAATCTCGGCGAGAAAGTGGTTCAAAGGTCCCAAGGTGCAGGGCACCGCCGAGGAACTGGCCGCGATCGAGCGCGAACTTGAGGTCTGACGATGGTTTCTAGGCCTGGGATGCTCAGCTTGGAGCAACTGCGGGCTGCTGTCGGTGCGGGCGAGATTGACACGGTCACGCTCGCCTTCACCGACATGCAGGGCCGGCTGGCTGGCAAGCGCCTTTCGGCCGAGTACTTCCTCGACGAAGTCGTGCAGAACTTCGCCGAGGGCTGCAACTACCTGCTCGCGGTGGACGTGGACATGAACACCGTGGGCGGGTACGAGATGTCCTCGTGGGAGCACGGCTACGGCGACTTCGTGCTCAAGCCCGACTTCTCGACGCTGCGCCGGTTGCCGTGGCTGCCCGCGACCGCGCTCGTGCTCGCTGACCTGACCTGGCTGGACGGATCTCCGGTGGTGGCTTCGCCCCGGCAGATCCTCCAGGCCCAGGTAGCCAGACTGGCCGAGCGGGGCTGGGTCGCCCTCGCCGGCACTGAGCTCGAATTCGTCGTGTACAAGGACAGCTACGAGCAGGCCAGCGACAAGGGTTACACGAATCTCATCCCGGCCAACCAGTACAACGTCGACTACTCGATCCTCGGCACCTCCAGGATCGATCCGCTGCTGCGCCGGATCACCGGCGGCATGGCCGGAGCCGGCATGTACGTGGAGTCGGCCAAGGGCGAGTGCAACCCCGGCCAGCACGAGATCGCGTTCCGCTACAACGAGGTCGTCACGACCTGCGACAACCACTCGATCTACAAGACCGGCGCCAAGGAGATCGCGGCCCAGGAGGGCATGTCGCTCACGTTCATGGCCAAGCCCAACCAGCGCGAGGGCAACTCCTGCCACATCCACCTGTCCATCAGGGAGGGGTCGGCGGGGGCGGTGGGGTCGGCGGGGGCGGGAATAGACAGTGGCACCGCGATCATGGCCGGGGACGGGCCGCACGGGCTGTCCAAGCTTGGCGAGCACTTCGTGGCCGGTCAGCTCGCCGCGATGCGGGAGCTGACCTTGGCTTACGCGCCGAACATCAACTCCTACAAGCGCTTCGTGCCCGGCAGCTTCGCCCCGACCGCGATCCGCTGGGGGGTGGACAACCGCACCTGCGCGCTGCGCCTGGTCGGCCACGGCCACTCGCTGCGGGTCGAGAACCGCACGCCAGGCGGTGACGTGAATCCGTACCTCGCGATCGCGGCCATGATCGCGGCCGGACTGCACGGCATCGACAGCGAACTGCCGCTCGAGCCGGCGTTCACCGGCAATGCCTACATTGACGATGGGCCGAAAGTTCCGCATACGCTACGGTCGGCGCTCGATCTGTGGGAAAACGGCGAATATGCAGAAAAATGGTTCGGGGTCCAGGTCGCCCGGCACTATGCGAACTATGCCAAGGTTGAGCTGGCGGCGTTCGATTCGGCGATCACGGACTGGGAGCTGCGCCGTGGTTTCGAGCGACTGTAAATCACGTCAGGGTTCCGGAGGGCGCCTAGGAGGTGGGCGGGGCCCGGAGGCCTCGTCAAAGGCGCAGCCGGAGGCGAAAAGCTAGCACCGTTACAGGGGTGGGTTTATGTCCGGATACGTGGTACTGAATCCTGCGACCGAACAGGAAGTCAGGACCGTCCCCGGTACGTCGGCGGAGGAGACCGACGCGGCGATCGGCCGCGCCGTGACCGCGCAGCGCTCGTGGCGGACGGTCTCCCCCGGTGACCGGGCCCGGCTCCTGCGTGCCTTCGCGGCCCAAGTCGATGTCCACGGTGAGGAGCTAGCCCAGCTCGAGGTGGCCAACTCGGGCCATCCGATCGGCGCCGCCCGCTGGGAGGCCGGTCAGGTACGCGACGTGCTCCAGTACTACGCGGCCGCGCCGGAGCGGCTGATCGGCAAGCAGATCCCGGTGGCCGGCGGCCTCGACATCACGATCAACGAGCCGATCGGCGTCGTCGGCCTGATCGTGCCGTGGAACTTCCCGATGCCGATACTGTCCTGGGGCCTGGCGCCCGCGCTCGCGGCCGGCAATGCCGTGATTGCCAAGCCGGCCGAGATGACCCCGCTGACCGCGATGCGGATTGGCGAGCTGGCGCTTGAGGCTGGTCTGCCGGAAGGCGTGTTCCAGGTGCTGCCGGGCAAGGGCTCGGTCGTCGGCCAGCGGCTGGTCGACCATCGGAGTGTCGGCAAGATCGTCTTCACCGGATCGACCGAGGTCGGCCAGCAGATCATGACCGGCTGTGCGAAGCAGATCAAGCGGCTGACGCTGGAGCTGGGCGGCAAGAGCGCGAACATCGTGTTCGCGGACGCCGACATCGAGAAGGCGGCGGCGACCGCGCCCTACGCGGTCTTCGATAACGCCGGGCAGGACTGCTGCGCGCGGTCTCGGATACTGGTGGAAGCGAGCGCGTTCGCGCTGTTTATGGAGTTGCTAGAGCCGGCGGTGAAAGGCGTCAAGGTGGGTGATCCCACGCTGGCGGACACCGAGATGGGGCCTCTGATCTCGGAAAAACACCTGCACCATGTTTCTTCCTATGTGCATGAAAAAACCGAAGTGGCAATCCGCGGAAACATTCCAGCAGGCCCCGGCTACTGGTATCCGCCGACCGTGCTCGCACCGATCAGCCTTACCGACCGTGCCTACACAGAAGAGGTCTTCGGGCCGGTCGTGACCGTGACGCCGTTCGAAGACGAGGCGCAGGCGATCGAGATCGCCAACGACACGCCGTACGGGCTGTCAGGTTCGATCTGGACCCGCGACGTAGGCCGCGCGATCCGGGTCGCGCGCGGGGTCGAGACCGGCAACTTGTCGGTCAACTCGCATTCCTCGGTCAGGTACTGGACCCCCTTTGGCGGGTTCAAGCAGTCCGGTCTCGGCCGCGAACTCGGCCCGGACGCGCTCGATGCCTTTACCGAGACCAAGAACGTATTCATATCTACGGAATGAGCAGGGGGATTTTATGCAGCGCTTGCAGGACCGGGTCGCTGTCGTCACCGGCGCTGGCAGCGGGATCGGGCTGGCCAGTGCGAAGCGGATGGCGGCCGAAGGAGCGCAGATCGTCGCGGTCGACATCGACGAGCAGGCGGGAAAGCAGGCGGCGGCCGAGACGAGCGGACGTTTCATCGCGGCCGACGTGGCTAGCGAAGACGACGTGAAGCGACTGTTCGACGAGGTGGCGGCTGCCTACGGGCGGATCGACATCGCGTTCAACAACGCGGGCATCTCACCGCCAGATGACGACTCGATCCTGACGACCGGTATCGATGCCTGGCGGCGGGTCCAGGAAGTGAACCTGACCTCGGTCTACCTGTGCTGCAAGTACGTGATCCCGCACATGCAGGTGGCGGGAAAGGGCTCGATCATCAATACGGCCTCGTTCGTCGCCGTGCTCGGCGCGGCCACTTCGCAGATCTCATACACTGCTTCGAAGGGCGGCGTGCTCGCGATGAGCCGTGAGCTGGGCGTGCAGTTCGCCCGAGAGGGCATCAGGATCAACGCTCTGTGCCCAGGCCCGGTGAACACGCCGCTGCTGCGCGAACTGTTCGCCAAGGACCCTGAGCGGGCTGCTCGTCGGCTCGTGCACGTGCCGATGGGCCGGTTCGCCGAGGCGGACGAGATCGCGGCGGCGGTAGCCTTTCTCGCCAGCGACGACTCTTCGTTCATCACCGCGTCGCAGTTCCTGGTCGATGGCGGCATCGCCGGGGCCTACGTGACACCTCTATAGTTCGGGGAATTTCTTGAATCCGTTGATCGGGATCAGTTCGTACTGCGAAGTGGCCAAGTGGGGCGTGTGGGACCAGCGAGCCACGTTGCTGCCGCAGACCTACGTCGACGCGGTCGCGAGCGTCGGCGGCGTGCCGGTGCTGCTTCCGCCGATGCCGGGAGTGCAGGCCGCGGTAGAGCGGCTGGACGGCCTGATCATCTCCGGCGGACCCGATGTGGAGCCTGACCGGTACGGTCAGGAGCGCGACCCGCATACCAAGGTGGTACGCCCCGACCGCGACGCCGCCGAGCTGGCGTTGTTCGAGGGCGCGCTCAAGGTCGGCCTCCCGGTGCTGGGCGTCTGCCGGGGCATGCAGCTCATGAACGTCGCGCTGGGCGGAACGCTGATCCAGCACCTGCCCGACGTCGTTGGTCACGACGGGCACTCCCCTGTCCCTAACGGAATGGGCGAGCACAAGGTGCAGATCGGCGACTCCGGCTGCCTGGCCGCGATCATCGGCCCGGGCAACGTGGTCGTGCCAACCCATCACCACCAGGGCATCGACCGGCTCGCCGATGGACTGATCCCGACCGCCTGGGCCGAGGACGGCATGATCGAGGCATTCGAGCTGGATGCGGGAACGCATCCGTTCGCCATCGCCGTGCAATGGCACCCGGAGGCGAGCACGGAACACGACCTGTTCCGCGCCTTGGTCCAGGCCGCTAGCGGAGCCCGGCGCGCGCCTGCCTAGCGTCAGGAAGTTCCTTCCAAGACAGCTGCGACAGCGGTGTCTACCCTGAGTTGGCTCACGATTCTGGATCTCGGGGTTGACGCGAGGCGTTGACCTGCATGTTCACAGTCCGCGAGGGCGGAATTTGCGCACTCATCCGAGCCGCCGACCGGGCGGTCTTGGCCGAGGCGAGGCTGGCCAGCTTGGCGCGCAGGCCGGCGCCCGGCTCCGCCAGGATGGGTTCATCTAACGGACTAAACAGGCACAGGTGACTATTCGGGAGTGGGTCTGAAAGATGAATGCGCGTAGTCATCCCCGGAAATTCAGATGAAAGCGCACATTCATCCGTTCCGGAAGGTGATCATGGCGAACCGGGCCTGGGGCGAGCGTGGTCAAATGGCATTCGCGTGAATGATGTGACCTGAGATGACTCACCATTCTGGCTTCTAGGATTGCACCTGCCCGTTCACGGTCCGCCAGGGCCAGCTTTGCGCACCAAAACCGGCTGCCGGAGTTCGCCCGGTGCGCACTAAATGAGCCAACTCGGGCGCGCGCCGCCTAGTGTCAGGAAGTTCCGTCCAAGACAGCTGCGACGTCTACCGCAGCGCAGGGGGACTGTGATGCTGTCCGGATGCGCTGGTCAGGTTGTTTCGCTTGAAGTACCGCGGGCAAGCGGGCTGGATGCCTCCTTATCCCGAAGAGTTAGCCGCAGGCCGGCCGAATAGTCTTCGGGATCATGAAATTCGGTCCCATTTGTCGGGTTTTTGAGGAAGACTTTTCGTTTCCCGAAGAGTTTGCCGCGCATTTCGCCGTGGGTTTTTCGCGGGGCGGGTTCAGGGGGTCGTCGCAACAGTGCCGGTAGATGGCGCTTTCCGCGCTCTTGTGGTCAGCTTATCGTGTGGCCGGACTGGTGCCCGGTGGCCGTGCGCTGGCCGGGGGCAGGCCTGTGGCCTGGCCCTTGGCTTGCTGCCGCCCAGGGGCCGCAGAGGCTCCGGGGTCAGGGCCGGCCGCAGGCCGTCGCCGCAGGCGATGCGCAGCAGCCTTGAGGCCGGAGGGGCGGCCCCGTACGCTGCGCGGCCTCCGGTCCGGGACTGAGCGGCGGCGCCAGCCGCCTCCGCTGATTTGTCAGGCAGCCAGGGTCAGGAACTCATCCAGCGCCTGGGCCGGGGTCTTCCAGCCCAGGGTCTTGCGGGGCCGGGAGTTCAGCTCGCCGGCGACTGCCTGCAGGTGCTCGCGGCTGTGCCCGGCCAGGCTGGTGCCCTTGGGGAAGTACTGGCGCAAGAGCCCGTTCGTGTTCTCGTTGCTGCCCCGCTGCCACGGCGAATGCGGGTCGCAGAAGTAGATGTCCAGCCCGGTGCCCGCGGTGACTTGCGCGTGGCCGGACATCTCCTTGCCCTGGTCCCAGGTCAGCGACCGGCGGATGGCGTCCGGCAGCCCGCTCATCGCCCCGGTCATCGCCTCAGCTACCTGGTCCGCGCCGTGCCCGTCCGGCAGGTGCAGCAGCAGCACGAACCGGGACGACCGCTCCACCAGCGTGCCGATCGCGGACTTCCCGGCCGCGCCCAGGATCAGGTCACCTTCCCAGTGCCCCGGCACCGCCCGGTCCTCCGCCTCAGCCGGCCGCTCGCTGATCATCACCATCCCCGGGATCCGCCCCCGCCGCTCGCCCTCCCGGCGCCGCGGCTTGCGCACCGCCCGCCCGGTCCGCAGGCACGCCGCCAGCTCCCGCCGCAGTGCACCCCGGCCCTGCACGTAGATCGACTGGTAAATGGTCTCGTGCGACACCCGCATCCCTGCATCGTCAGGAAACTCGTGTTCCAGCATCACCGAGATCTGCTCCGGCGACCACCGCAGCTCCAGCTTCTTCTGCACGTGCGCCCGCAGCACGGCGTTCCCGGCCAGCTTCGCCGTCTTCGGCCGCCGCGCCCTGTGCTGAGCCTGCCCCTGCGCCGCCACCGCCCGGTAATACCGCCGCCCCCGGCTATTCCGCGTCACTTCCCGCGACACCGTCGACGCCGACCGGCCCAGCCTGCCCGCGATCACCCGCACCGAATCCCCCGCCGCCAGCCCCACCGCGATCTCCTCCCGCTCCGACAGCGACAGAAACCGCCCCGACCCCGGCCGCGGCCCGTTCGACTTTACCCCGCCCGCCTGCTTAAACCACCCGAACGCCACCGTCTGGCCCACCCCCGCGGCCAGCCCCGCATCTGCAACACCCAACCCCGACCGGACACCCTCCCAGAACTTCACCTGCAACGCCCTCGGCGCCGCCGGACGGCCGTTCTTCACCACCGCAACCTCCATAATCAGGTGTTGCGATGACCACTTGAAACCGCCCTTGATATGGCCCGCGGTAAACCGAAGTCGACCCTGCCGCGTCTGTTTGGCAGGACAACTTGAACGACGAGTTGTGATCGGCGCCGGGGCCGGGGGTATTTGTCATGAGCATGCGCTTGAGTCGGGTAGCGGCGATGGCCGCGAGGTATCGGTTCGCGGCCATCATTATTGCGGGGGTCATGGTTGCGTTCGCCGGAGTAGCCGGAGGACCGGGCGCGGTAGCGGCGCCTCCACCCGGCAGGCAACCGGCAGGTGCCGGTGGCTCATTGGCTGGTATGACGGTGCTGCACCATTTCCGCGGGGCGGGCGGTGGCCCAATAGCGGTGAACCCCTCGACCGGCAGCCTCTACGAGGCCGGAGGTGCGGGCCTGTCGGTGCTCGACGGGCAGACCGGGCAGGCAACGGCGGGGATTGCCCTGGCCGATC